>Ga0247808_10001712_pt1 | contig 10586 bp, 10 predicted proteins | sample UWRJL089202R1_FD_179914 | JGI IMG/M metagenome (GOLD analysis project Ga0247808, IMG submission 179914) | Plant litter microbial communities from Arlington Agricultural Research Station in Wisconsin, United States - UWRJ-L089-202R-1 | ecosystem: Environmental > Terrestrial > Plant litter >... | reverse complement strand
CCTCGCGCACGTGGATGCTGCCGTACGCGGTCTTCGCGGTCACCGAGGCGAGAGCTCGAGTGATCTCGAGGTCGCCGTACGAGAGTTTGGCCTCCAGGTCGCCGCCGGTCTCGCCGACCGTAATGCTGCCGTGCGAGGCCTTGAGCAGGGCGTCGCCCGCGACGGTGCCGATGCGGATTTGGCCGTGATCGGCCGTGACCTCGACGGTGCCGTCTGCGGTGCCAACCGTCGCGTTACCATGCGACGCGCGTAGCCATAGGTCGCTCGTGTGGTCAAGGTCGACGGCACCCGTCGAAGCCTTGAGGCGGGTCGCGCCGAGGGTTCCCTTCGTGCGAACCGCACCGACCGCCACCTCTGCGGTGAGCCGGGAGTGCACCGGGAGTTCGACCGTGATGTCGACCGATTCGCTGGGGCCGATCCAACTCAGTCGGGGCTTGGGGCTGGTGACGGTGAGGCGCTCGCCGTCGAAGTCGACCTTGGTCTCCTCGGCGCCGCGGCGGTCGACGGCCTTGTCGGGATTCGTGGGAATGACGGTCACGACCGTGTCGATGCGGTCGCTCGCGATGATCTCGAGCGCCCCCACCTGGAGGTTGATTGCGAGATCGATGGGCGTGGGTGTGCTGAATGTAGGCATGGCAAAGCAGCCCTTTCTGTGGGCGTGGTGGATGAGTGGAGTGAGAGTGGGTGCGGTTATCGCGCCCAGCCGGCGAAATTGTCGCCGGTGCGGAGCGCGCGCTGCGTCGATCGTCGTTGCTTTGGCTGGAGTGCTGCCGCGATCGCACGAACGAGCCACGTGTTGACCGACAACCCGTCGGACGAGGCAGCCTCGTCGACACGTGCCTTGAGGGCATCCGGAAGCCGCAGCGTCGTTCGCGAGGTGCTCGCGTCGTCCAGCTCGACGGATGCCACGGGCACATCTTCGCCCTCGGACTCGACGGTCGGCTGGCTCACGACAAACTCGACCTCGCGCCCGCGAAGACGGAGGTCTACGGAGCCGGGGGCGAGGTCGCGAGTGATCTCACCGACGGCGGCGGAGAGGGCGTCGAGCAGTACGAGTCGAGTCGCGGCATCCAGCCCGGCGGCGAGGCGTTCGGCGGTGGCGCGGGTTTCTTCTGCGCCGTTCGCCGCGGCATCCACCAGTTGGCGTTGCAGGTCGTTGACGTACTGTCCGAGTTCCATGTCACCACTATGACACCACAGTGGTGTCACGTCAAGTCATTGTGGTGTCACGCCGTGCGCGTCCGCCTTCGCAGTGTGCCGATACCGACGGTCGCGAGTCCCAGCACCGCGATGACGACGTGGATGATCGCGATGAACATCACGACACCGCCCCAGCCATCCACCTCCGTCGGGTCGAGAAAAAAGTAGGGGTACCAGTTGTCCGACGACTCGAACGCGTACATCAGGATGGACACCGACCAGACGAGTGGATGCACGAGCCACAGCAGAACCGCCTTGAACGGAAGCGGCTCAACTGGAGGCGCGACGATCCACCACACGATCACGAGCACGGGCGCGGCCTGGTGCAACACAAAGTCGGAGAAGTCCCACGGGGCACCGGGTTCTGCAAGGAGAACGCCGTTGACGATGCCCGTAATCGCGAGGTCGACGACCGCGAGACCGCGCAGGTATTCGGCTCCGCGTGACGGCCGCCGGCCCTGCACCCACGCGAGGCCGTGCACGACTGCCGCGATCACCGCGAGAATGTTCGACTGCGTCGTGAAGTAGAGAAAGAGGCGGCCCTTGCCGAGCCACTCGTTGTCGTCGTCCCACGCGAGCGCCGGATCGATGACGACGAACAGCACGGTCGCGAGCACGAGAAGTGTGGTGCCGAACGCGATGGCGCGAGGGGAGGCTTTCATGGGGTGCCTTTCTGTCAGACGGAGGATCTCCGTTCGGCAGTCTGGCGAGGCGCGGCCCGGCCGGGTATCCGGGTCAGCCCTTAACCTGGGCGGCCTCGAGCCACACGCGGGCCGCGAGCAGGCGGCGGTTGCGACCCTCACCGGCGTCGAACCCGAGCTTGAAGAAGATGCGACGCAGGTGCGCTTCGACAGTGCGTTCCGACAGGTGAAGCCGGGCCGCGATCTCGGCGTCGCGCGCGCCCTCGGCGACCAGGGCGAGCACCTGGCCCTCGCGAGCACTCAAGAGGGGCACCCGGGTCGATGGCTCGTCGCGGGCATCCACAAATGCGGAGAGGATCGATAGCGACCGTAACCAGACAGCGACGACGGCGATCGCGAGGGCGGCCACGGCGAGCCCCGCCGCGAGCGGACCGAACGGCACCAGCAGCGCGCTCAGCCAGGTGGCGGCAAGCACGATCGTGACGGCCGCGTAACCGCCCGCGATCACCGCGACAAGACGAGGGATGCCCGTGCCAGCGCGCACGTCGGCAAACGTCAGGGCGCCAGCCGCCGCGAGGCACCCGAGTGAAAGCGTCACGAGGTAGGCGACGCTCCCGAGCGACGGGCTCAGGGCGCCCGGGTCGCGGAGTACGGCGAGACCGATGCATGCGACGATGAGCAACGGCGCGACGAGTGCCGCGGCAGTGCGGAGCACGGGAGCGGCACGTTGCCCACGCGCGGCGCGTAGCGAATTCGCGACGAGAAGGGCGGGCGCTACAAGCAGCAGCACCCAGAAGACGCCCGCGAGCGCACCGGGCAACTCGGACGAACCCCACGCCTCGGGCGCCGTCGGGCCGAGTCCCGTGAAGGGGGCGTCGGGTTCGACCGTGAGAGCGGTCACGGCGAGCAGGAGCGCCGAGGCCGCCACGAGCACCCGCGACCACAAAGCGCCCCGCAGCGCCGCGACCTGGATCACGACGAGCGGCACCGCCCACGCGACACTCCATACCGACACGATCGGGGCGACCGCCGCGGAGTGCGTCCAGTGCGCGACCGTGGCGGCCGCACCGAGCGCGAGATACACGGCGAGCGAGAGGGCGAGGGAGACGCTGGTTGAGGCATCCACGCTGCGTCGCCGCAGCCCGAGCACAATGATGCCGACGGTCGACCCGGCCATCACGAGCACTGAGACAGGGTCGGTCAGGTAGGTCTCGACCCCGCCGAGCCGCGCGGCGAAGAGCACGGCGGCAGAAGCGACGCACAACACGAGCGTTGCGCTCGTCATGACCACGGTGAGGTCGGGGCGCGCGGTGGCGGTCAGTGTCGTCACGGATGCCTCCCTGTTGCTGTCGTGGATTCGAACAGGATATGGCGCGAGACGCCGACGCTCTAGAGTCGGGGCGTGCACGCGTGTGTGTGCGCTCCTCCCCGAAATGACGGAGATCCGGATGCCGGCGGCTCTCCGCGCGCGGAACGGCCAGGGGTGGGCGGGCGAAACTCCGTCGTTTCGGGGGTGGGATGCTGGGCTGGCGGATGCTCCACGTCGTGGACGGCACGACTGCCCGGGAAGCCGATCTTTGGGCGTGCGCGAGAGATTGGGGTGTCCCCGAGAGGGGGGGTGAAGTCGTTGGAACCCAGGACGGGGCTCGCGGCCGCTACGAAACCGTTGTGCTCATGCGGGCTCGCCAAAGTCCATGAAATCGTTCATGGATTTTGGCGAGCCCCCTGTCGGATTCGAACCGACGACCCCCGCTTTACAAGAACGAAACCGGGCCTTCTGATGCCTAGCTAGAGGTCCCAACTTCCGCATATCTTCAGGGTTTTCGGCTCACTGCGATCAGGTGAGTCTGACAACGTCTGCCAACAGTTGTGGGCAAAATGTGGGCAGGAGTGGTAGTTCGATTCGTCTGTGCACCTGAGACTTGCGGCATGATGTGCTCATGCCAGAGTGGGTTGTTGATTTAGCTAAGTGGCTTGTGTCGCCTGCGTTGGTGATTGCTTCTCTGTGGTTCTTCGCGCAGCTCTATGAACCAACTCTCCGTTGGGGGCGAGTGCTGAAGCGCGACGAAGGCATTACTGCCGGACTGTCGGACGGGCCAGAAAAGGAACATTGGGATCGTCAGAACAACCAGCTCGCTGAGCGTCTTCGTAATTACCGACGTGCGATGACTCGAAAGCGCACAGTGGGCAAGATTGTTGCGCTCCTGTACATCGGGTTCACCTTCGCCGTGACCGTCATCTGGCCGCCTGTCAATAAGCCAGGCGAAAAGTACCCACTGGGTGTAGCGGACTACTACGCGATGATTCTTGCGCTTCTTCAGATCGCGGTTGTTCTCACCTGGATCTCGGCCGGTCGAAGTCTCTCGGGACGCAGTATTCAAGAAATGCTCCGAGCGGATCGAGTTTCCCGATACCGGCGACGGGCCAAGCGGCTGGACCGGCTCGACAAGATTCGTTCGGAGGTGATCGCAACGGGTGTAGAGATACGTCCGAAAGGGACCCGACTTGGTTTCACCACGCAACAGGACACCATGAGACATTGGGTTAGCACCTGGGAGATGCGCGACGTCGCTGCGAGCAGTGGCTTTCACCGATCGGGCGGAGATGACCGAGCACGTGCGAGCCTTGCCAAGAGCGCCGGCCATCTAAGTCCCACATCGATTGCGCGCGAGCTCACGACGGCGGCCAAGGGTGACCGTAAACGACACAAAGGAAGCTAGGTGCGAAGCGGGAACTCAGGTCTCTCTTCGGCCATCAGTGGTTCTGCGAATGTTGTAGCAGCTGGACACTCCTCGAGGTGACGTTTTCTGACGTCGAGATTTATTTGTTAATTGACGACGCATGCACAGACAGCGCTGCCCAAACTTCACAGCAGATCGAAGCGACGACGGACGGTGAATCGGAGGATGCGGCAGGGTGGCAGGCAGCGCTCAAGTGCCCGACCGGCGAGGCCGCACCACAGTTGGCCTCTGCAACTGTATGGTTTCGTTATGGCCAGCCTAGATTTCGTTTTCCTCGCTGAATACGCGAAGCTCGAGCCAGGTTCGACAATCACGGCCGTCGGAGCCGGAATCAAAGGCATTCGACCAACGGGCGATGGTCCCGCCGTTCAACTGTTCGTCGCGGGGGCGGTCGATCGGGTACCTGGCGAAGCAGAAGCCAGTATGACCATTACGATTCAGCCCGAGACGAATGAATACTCGATCAGTCAGACGATAAGCATGGACTCTGCCCCCGAGGGTCTCTTCGCCACAACGCTTTTCGCGATCGCCGTCTCGATCCCCATCACCGGATCCGGAAAATACAACGTGCTAGTCGCGGTCGACGAGCAGTTGCCGACGGCAATCGATCTATGGGTCGACACTGAGGACGCCTCATCCACACTCCCAGATGGGGCATAGCGAACTCCCATGCGCATCACCTATATTGATCACGCACGAGAACGCATGGCCGAACGTGGCATCACTGATTCAGATGTCAGGGCAACATTGGAGTCGCCAGACACCACAATGCCCGCCCACAAGAACCGCACTAAGTACATCAAGCACAAAGTCGGATCACGCTCTCAGGTAGCAGTTGTAGCAATGGTGAGGAAGCAATCCGCCGATCACTTTGTTGTCTACACTGTGTTTTAGGAACAGGGGCACTCATGTCAAACATCAAACTCGCGGTGGACCGCGACGCGGAAGTGGCGTACATCACGCTAAGTTCAGAGCCGATAGTGCGCTCGGTTGAGCACGACGACTGCGTCATCGTAGACCTCGACAACATGAACGTGGCTGTTGGTGTCGAGCTTTTGGATCTTGATGCGAAAATTCCCTTCGAAGAGCTCACTACTTCATATCACGTGAAGAGTGACGTTATTGATATCCTTCGCCTGATCCAACCAACCATCAATAAATTCGTTGTGAACTACTCGTCTGCGCAGGATTCAGCAGTCGCGCCCGAAGTCGAGGCTTCGAAGCGCGCTCAGGGATCGATGCAGGACGCCTAACAATCGTCCGAAGCCCCGGCCCGCTACTGCGGGCCGGGGCTTTTTTGGTCAGCTCGACTGCCCTCGCGGACATCTACGCGCGAAGCTCGGCGCCATCGGACGGCGGATGTCCGCAAGGTCGAGACCACGGCACTCGCGGTGGTCTCGAGCCGATTGTGACTGGGCGCGAGGGGACCAAGCCGCCGCTCGAAGCCACACCATTGGGCACTCGTTTGGGTACTCACACGTCGCGAGTGCCCAAACGAGGAGATTCACCAGCTTTTGCCCTGTCCTACCGCCCCTCCCTGGCAAAGCCAGCTTCCCAACCTCCCCCACTCCACAAGTTCCGTGCGGGAGGTCGGGAAGTAAAGGAGGGGCGGTAGGACAGGGCAAAAGAATTCAGAAGAGGGAGGGATGAGGAGATGGTCATGTACAGACCTCGAAGTGGATGCAAAAAGTGGCGTATCCGACCGAGGTTCCGGACAGTGGCTACTTTGCAAGCGATTCGCCTGAGGGTTCCGGCCTTTCAGCGAGCGATGTCTATCGCGGCAGTTCCCTTCAAGAGGCCATTGCTCCAAGGTTAGACAAAGTGGCGAGTTGTTCGGGTGTGAGATATCGGAAGCTCTGGGGTGGTTCGACATTAGTCGCCGACCGCAGCTCCTGCAGGGGTATTGGCCGGGGCCACCGGATCGGCAAGGTCACTTTGAGAAGCGCCGCAAAGGTCGCGTCATCTAAATATTCATCGAGAGATTCTCGGTCGATACCGATGACGTCTGCGTACCCGTCCCAGACATCACCCGATGAGGGGCGCTCGATGCCCGAAAGAATGACAGAGCCGACGACTTGGCGTTGAGGAGAGCTGGCATAAATCACGATCATTGTGCCCTGATCGAGCTCCGGGAAGCGTCGGCGTACTTCGACAGTCTTGTCGCCAGAAAGTATTGCGCGCGCATACCTGGGCTTGACCGAAAGGAAAACTGTCTTCATATCAATTGATCATCTCGCGCCGGACGACCTCGTCGAAAAGACTCGGTGCAGCAGACCTAAGAGAAAGTAGATGTGTGGTGGTTCCGTGCTTTTCGAACATCGATTCCATCTCCGTTCGCCCTATCGGATTTCGCAGGATCACAGTGTCTTCGAACCGTACGACATGCACCTTGCCGCTCTTGCCTGCCACGCCACGGACGTCATCGCGCTTGAAGATCCCGAGATGACGAAATCGACTGTACGCCTCGTCAGGCGGGAGTCGCGCGGACTCGATGAGTCGAGAGTAAGCAGCTAGTTGGCGTTTGCTTCCGGTTGCGTCCTTTGAAACATACCAAAGGATTCTGCCCGGCCCCGGAGGGAGCGTCATGGTCGCCCCGCTGTAGTAAACATTTTCGCGTGCGAGGCCGAGATCAGCGCTGCCGATGTCGAACAGGCCAGGCCCATTAGAAAGCCCGAACAGATGTTCCGCGAATCGGGGTTGGATTGGCACGACGAAGACCGGCAGCCCAGCTTCGGCGATCGTGAGCGGCCAATACCGCCTCTCGAGGTCCGCGACCTCGAACGCATCAAGTACCTCGCCGCCACTCCATCGGCTCGCCGCGGTTTCCATATCCAAGATTCCACCCTCCGCGCGACCTTTGAGGTCGCCGCCCTCGCTCGTGAAGCCGTCCTCGAGAAGGAGCCGTGTTAGGGCTTCAGTGAGCGCGCTGCGAGGTATAGAGATGTCTCGGACTCCGCTTGATGTAGCCCGAGCCCTCACCAGTCGGGCTAGCTGAAGGGCGAGTGTCGAACTTCGCCGTCCGATACGGGTTCTGAGAAGGTTCACGCTCAAACCGGTGTCATTCATCGACGTAGCCAGTAAGGCCCAGAGATCTCCTTTATCGTCCTCGAGTACCGCCGCATCTCCAGGTCCGTTGGCAATGGACGCCCGGAGCGTGCGACGGAAGTCCGTTGCGCGTTCCACGCCGTGGTTGAGGAAGGCACTCTCCAAGAGATGATCGGGAAAGTGCTTCGTTGGCTGCCATCTCAAAGTCAGAGTTTCAATGAGCCGCGACTCGTAGATAGGCGAGCTCGAATCTTCGTACAGTCGCTCAACGAACTCATGGGGGCGGAGCATTTCCAGACCCCACTCGGATCCAACTGGGAACCGCGCGTGTTTCAAGAGCGGCTCGTCGTTCGTGACGAAGTACTTCGCGTTGTTGGCTATAGCGTCGGCAATGTGAATCAGATCGTCACTCAAGCTCGAATCACTCGCGATCAACTCAGCGCCTATTAGCTCCGCGAGTCGGCCGCGGAGGGCATCCGCGAGGGGAAGTTGCCTGAGCCTCACCAACTCCTGCGAGCGCTCTTGCTGTGATCGCCGAGAGTCGGCATCGTCGATTCGCGACAATTCGAGATCGACCTGCGGCGACACGACCAACATCACGGAAGCATCCAAGGCTGCTGCAGGAAGCGCTCTGGCTATATCGCGGTTCGCCCGGTCCGAATGTATCGGCGCGTAAAGGTCGCTGACCACGTTTGTGTCGAGCACGGCGATTCCGCCGGGCTCGAGTGCCATCGCCGTATCGAAAAGATCTATTTGCGCCAGCTGCCGCCACCAAACGACAAGGATCGATCCGCCGGCAGCCCGTCCTTTGCGTTCTGATCGAGGTGTGAACCGAGCGTTAGTCCAGAAGCCTTCCAGACCGTAGTCCTGACGGCAATCGGCGATGATGCCCGTCGCGCCGGGGTGGAGGTCGGCAATCTTGTCGATCATGAGTCGCCCAAGATCGAGGCCCCGAGCCAAAGGGTCGGCGCAGACATGCCGCAACTTGATCTGACCAGTGCGCGGCAAATCAAACAACGTGTAACCGACAACCTGATCTCCGCGCTTAGCGATGAGAAGACGTCCCGCTCGCGCGCGATCGCCGAAAGCAGAGTCGGGTAAGAACCCCAGTGTCGCCTTCTGTTTTTTTGCGATGTCGAGGACTTGACGCCACTCGCTCAAGGCCTCGGGGCCCTGCTCGTCCCAAATGCGCAGTATCGGCGGCTCGTCGTTAGGCACGCGCCAAGTATGGCGGCAATCGTCTCCAGAGATCCGTCGGACTGTCCAGAATGTCGGTTCGCCATGTTCAACCGGGGCAATGAACGAAAGCAGGTCGTTCCATGGGTAGCGTCACTCCGTACGAAACGAACGGCGGGCGCCGGTACCGCGTGCGCTATCGCAAGCCAGATCGCAGTCAGACAGACAAGCGCGGCTTCCGTACCAAGCGGGAAGCCGAGCTGTTCCTAGCATCGGTCGAAGTGGCCAAGAGCAGTGGTCGCTACATCGATCCGACCCGCGCTCGAGTGACGATCGGCGACTGGTTGAACCAGTGGGTCGCCACTCGCACAGACCTGCGTCGATCGACCTTCGACCGGCTCGAGGGCGTCGTCCGACTGCATATCGTTCCGGCACTCGGCCCCATAGCACTCGGAGACCTCACTAGGTTTGACGCGCAGACATGGGCGTCGAAGCTGTCCGCCACCCAAAGTCCTGGCTCGGTGCGCAAGATTGTGAACGTCCTATCCGCGGGACTTCAGGTCGCTGTCGATGATGGCCGGATTCCGGCGAACCCGGCGTCCCGGCTGAAGATGCCGAGGCAGTCGAAGAAGCGCAAGAAATTCCTGAGCCACCAGCAGGTTGCTGAACTCGCGGCGGCGGTAGACGCGAAGCCGGCGGGGGAGGGCTACGGGCTCCTCGTGCTGGTGCTCGCGTACACCGGGCTGCGGTGGGGCGAGCTGGCGGGACTGCGCGTGCGCGACCTCGACTTCGTTCGAGGCCGCGTCGATGTGCACACGACGATGGTCGAGGTCGACGGCTACATGGAGGAGTCGAGCCCGAAGGATTACGAGGAGCGATCCATCCCGGTTCCGGAGTTCATCCTCGAGCAGCTGTCCATCCACGTCGAAGGCAAGTCTCCGACTGATCACGTCTTCGTCAGCTCCAAGTCCGGATCCGTACTCCGCAATCGCACGTTCCGCCGAGGCTGGTTCAACGCCGCTGCCGAGGAGATCGGCATCCCGGGCCTGACGCCTCACGAGCCTGGCCGTATGGGCCGACGCCAACGTCAGGAGCACTGCGGCGGCGGCTCGGTCACGGCTCCGCAAGAGAGGCTCCGGACACCTACCCTGATCTCCAGGGCATCGACCTGGACGGCGTTATGGTAGCCGCTCAAAGCGGTTACTGGGAAGCGCTGAACCTGGGCGGGTTGGGGCTAAGCCCACGGGCGTGGCGTGGCAGCCACTCCGACCAGGTAACGCTCATGCGGGCTCGTCAAAAAGAATGAAATCGTTCATTCTTTTTGGCGAGCCCCCTGTCGGATTCGAACCGACGACCCCCGCTTTACAAGAGCGGTGCTCTGGCCAACTGAGCTAAGGGGGCGTGATGCTGCGAGAGCAATTGTAGCCAGAGCGGATGCCGCGCCGAAAAACGTCACGACGCCCAAGCACAATCTCGCACCTGCCCGCGATGCGGGCCGGTGGCGAACGCGCCCTCAGTCGTGCGACACCGCGAGGGCAACCCCGAAACCGACGAGCGCGGTGCCGGTCACGCCGTCGATCGTGCGAGAGACGCTCGGGCGGTCGAGCCAGCGGCGCACACTGTGGGCTCCGAAGATGATGAGCGCGAACCATCCGGCGGTCTCGACACCGTGTACGCCCGCGAGCAGCACGCCCATGAGTACGTCATTCGTGCCCGCCACCAAGAACTGCGGCAGAACCGCGATGTAGAACGCGCCGACCTTGGGGTTGAGCAGGTTCGTGAA
>Ga0247808_10001711_pt1 | contig 10586 bp, 12 predicted proteins | sample UWRJL089202R1_FD_179914 | JGI IMG/M metagenome (GOLD analysis project Ga0247808, IMG submission 179914) | Plant litter microbial communities from Arlington Agricultural Research Station in Wisconsin, United States - UWRJ-L089-202R-1 | ecosystem: Environmental > Terrestrial > Plant litter >... | reverse complement strand
ATTCGTAGAAGAAATTTATTCTGAACTTGAATTCCACGATAGTTTGGGGCAAATTCATATCTTAAGAATTAACAGAGATATTCGTTTTTCTAAAGATAAAACGCCTTACAAAACTAATTTCGGAGCTTCATTATCTCGAAAAAAACCAATGTTGAGAGGTGGTTATTATATGCATTTGGAGCCTGACAACACTTTTGTTGGAGGCGGTTTTTGGGGTCCGAATAATGAAGACCTTTTGAGAATCCGAAAAGAATTTGAAATTGATGATTCTCAAATTAAAAAAATAACTTCAGATAAAACCTTTATAAAATATTTTGGAGAACTGAAAGGCGAAGATGCCGTAAAGACTGCTCCTAAAGGTTTCGATAAAAATCATTCCGCAATTGATTTGATAAAGAAAAAACAATATGTGGTGATGAGGAGATTTTCCGACAAAGAAGTTTTTTCAGACAGTTTTCAAAAAGAGATTATCTCCACTTTTTTGGCAATGCGTCCTTTTTTCGATTATATGAGCGAAGTTCTGACAACTAATTTAAATGGTGAATCTATATTTAAAGATTAAAAAAATAAAATGACCGATTGGATACAAGCAGCACGTCTGCGAACTTTACCACTTTCAATGAGTGGAATTATTATGGGAGCTTTCATTGCAAAATGGAGGATTTCTCAGGAAGGCGGATTTTGGGACTGGCGGATTTTTGCATTGGCACTTCTCGTTACCTTATTATATCAGGTACTTTCCAACTTCGCCAACGATTACGGCGACGGTGTAAAAGGAACCGACAAAAATAGGATAGGAGAAGCCGAGCAAAGAGCAGTGGCTTCCGGGAAAATCACAGCATCTCAAATGAGAAATGCCGTGATTCTACTTTCAATTTTATCATTTGTAGCAACGGTTGCATTATTGTATGTCGCTTTCTATCCGGCTTATACCAGAGAATTTTGGATTTTTATTGGATTGGGAATTGCCTCGATTTTGGCAGCAATTGGATATACGGTTGGGAAAAAACCTTATGGCTATTTAGGTCTGGGCGATATTTTCGTGTTTATCTTTTTTGGGTTGGTTTCGGTTTGCGGGAGTTATTTTCTGTTTACTAAATCTTTCAGTTGGGACGTCTTATTTCCTGCAATTGCAGTTGGAATGTTGAGTATGGCGGTTCTTAACCTGAACAATATGAGAGACATTGTCAACGATGAGTTATCAGGTAAAAAAACGTTTGCTTTGAAGCTTGGTTACAAAAATGCAATGATTTACGAAATCATCTTATTGCAATTACCCATTCTTTTGATGTTGGCCTTTTTGATGTACAACGGCTTTCAGGCTCAAGGGAAATATTATCCTTTCATCGTGATGATTTTGATTTTCCCATTCATCAAATTAAGGAGAAGCATAATGGCTGTAAACGAACCAAAATTATTGGACCCATTCCTGAAACAAGTCGGAATATTAACTTTCCTTATGGCTGTTTTGACGGCTTTCGGACTTAATTATTTTAATTAATAAACCTAAAAAAATGAAAATAAAATTCCTCGGACAAAACTGTTTTTTGTTCACATACAACGGAAAAACCATTCTTGCCGACCCTTTTTATAATTATCAGAAAGAGAAATCAGGTTTTGATATCACAGCTCAGAAAATAGATTATGTGTTGATTACGCACGCACACGGCGACCATATTGCAGACGTAAAAGAAGTACTTGAAAATCATCCTGATGCAACCGTAATTGGACAGCCGGAAATTTGTGGTTATTTCAAACACACCAATAATATAGATATCAACTTCGGAGGTTCTGCGAAAATTGAAGATTTGAAGATTTCTATGGTTCCAGCGTTGCACACGAGCTCTTTTCCGGACGGTTCTTACGGCGGATTGGCTTCTGGCTATATTTTCAGATTTTCTGACGGGAGAAACCTTTATTTGGCTGGAGATACTGGCGTGACAGCTGAGATGAGTTTGTTTCCACAGGTTTTCGGGAAATTGGATTTGTCGATTTTACCAGTTGGAAAACATTACACGATGTGTCCTAGAAAGGCGGCTTTCGCAGCATCAGAATTATTGAAAACGCCAAAAGTGATTGGTTGTCATTTTGATACTTTCCCACCAATCGAAATCAATCACGAAGAAGCTAAGAAGCATTTTTCTGATAAGAATATCGAATTTACATTACCGGAATTAGGACAGGAATTTGAGTTCTAAACAAAAAAAATTAAGAGATTAAGTAATTTCAAAATTTTGAATATCGCTTAATCTCTTAACTTAAAAAAAATAAAAAATGGCAAGCTACCTAAATCACACCGCTACGACCAATTACCTTTGCTGCGTTCCCACCCTGGAGGGTTCTCAGGAGCTGGTTGTTTAGGACTTGCCGGTGCAAAGATAGAAAAATTAAGAAAAAAGAAAAAGGAAAAGAGAGAAAAGAAATGATGAAGGCTCTAGATTGTTGATAGTCAGTTTGAAATATTTATCTTTTTTATCAAAAATTAAAAAATTATGACAAAAAACCCTGTAACAATAGGTTTTATTTTATACGCTCTCACAATGTTAGCATTCTTCGTTGTGTATTATTTCTTCGCAAACGCCAACTATTTTGAGACCACAATGCAGGTCAATGCCTTTGGGATGACATTCTTATATGTCTTGGCTGGTTTTGCTTCAACCTATTGGTTAAGAGTTGGTACATTAATAACTTATCCTCAAGCATTTAAACAAACTTTTCTAACGCTTTTTACAGGCGGCGTTTTATCAATGTTCTCCATTTTTGCATTCCTGAATTATGTAGATACAGACGCCCGGGATTTGCTAAATCACCAATATATCCAGACAGAACTTGACAATCTGGACGAATCTTACGCTAAATTGAAAGTCGAGGCGGCGAATCAAAAAGACCGTACGAAGGTCAAAGAGTTAGAGGAAAATTACAATGGAGCGAAGCAGGCTAGGGAAATAGCATTGAAAGAGAATAGAAATTACTTTTCTTTCAAATTCATGTCCGCTGTTTTTGGTGGTTTTTTACTATTTTATCTACTTTTGTCTATTATCATCGCAGGTTTTTTAAAGAACAAAAAACGCTATGAGTAGAAAGTTTTCAGTTTTTCGAAAAATCATTTATCAAATTATAATTCATCATTTATAATTAATACGTATCTTTACTAAAACAACACGTAATGACAACCAAACTTACTTTGACTGTTGAAAAATCAGTTATCGAAAAGGCAAAAAAATACGCCAAAGGTACGCAGAGAAGTCTGTCTGAGATGGTTCAAAAATATTTGGAATCGCTAGGTGAACCAGAAATCATCAATGAACCAACCCCGAAAATGAAAAAACTTCTTGAAAAAATTCCAAATAATATCCCTCAATACACGGATGAAGAGTTGGATAGCTTCAGAAGAGAATATTTAGAAAAAAAATATTCATAAAATGCTTTTCTTTTTAGATACCAATATCATCGTGGACTTGCTTCAGAAAAGAGACCCACATTTTGATTTAGCCTCAGAAATTTTTAATTTTTCTACTAAAGAAAATCTTGAACTTTATGCCTCTTCACATAGTATTGCGACCGTGCATTATATTTGTAAAAAAAATATTAAAGAAGCAGAATTAAGGGAGTTGATAGATGAAGTTTTGAATTTTCTAAAAATTATCCCCGTTGATGAAGAAATTCTGAGAAAATCAATCAAATCGAATCATAAAGATTTTGAAGATTCAATTCAGATTTTCTGTGCTCATCAAATCAAGAATTTAACCGGAATAATTACACGAAATATAAAGGATTTTTCCACTTCAGAAATTCCTGTTTTTGCACCAGACGAAGCTTTAAATCTCATTCAAAAGAAATATCTTTGACCTTTAAAATCTATCCATTATATCAATGAATCTTTCAATTATCATCCCATTACTCAACGAACAGGACTCTCTGGAAGAGCTGTTCACCAGGATTGACACCGTATGTCAGGCCAACAAGCTGTCTTACGAAGTTTGGTTCATAGATGACGGAAGTACCGACCTTTCCTGGTCCATCATCGAAAATCTAAAAATCCAGCATCCGCAAATCCACGGGATTAAATTCTCCAAAAACTACGGAAAATCGCAGGCACTTCACGCCGCATTCGAAAAGGTAAATGGTGATGTCATTATTACGATGGATGCTGATTTACAAGATTTTCCGGAAGAGATTCCCGAACTATATGAAATGGTAAAAGTAGGAAATTACGACATCGTTTCTGGTTGGAAAAAGAAACGTTTTGATAATGTAATGACCAAAAATATCCCATCAAAATTATTTAATTCTGCGGCTAGAAGAGTGTCCGGCGTTTCGCTTCATGATTTCAACTGCGGACTGAAGGCTTATAAAAAACAAGTTGTAAAATCCATCGATGTTTACGGCGATATGCACCGATATATTCCAGTTTTGGCAGCGAATGCAGGATTCAGAAATATTACAGAAAAACCAGTGCAACATCAGGCAAGACCTTACGGAACTTCGAAGTTTGGGACGGAAAGATTTGTTCGTGGATTCTTGGATTTGGTGACGCTTTGGTTCATTAGCAGATTCGGCGGAAGACCGATGCATTTCTTTGGTGCAGCGGGAACTTTGATGTTCATCATCGGATTTTTGTCGGCCATTTGGTTGGGACTTTCAAAACTGATTGATGTTTATATCTTCAAAGTTTACGGAAATTTTATTGCGAATAATCCGTGGTTCTTCATTGCTTTGACAATGATGATTATGGGAAGTTTGCTTTTCGTCGCTGGATTCTTAGGCGAACTCATCATCCGAACAAACCGTGAACATAAGAATTATCATATTGAGGAATTGATTTAAACGAGATAATTTTTCTAATTTGGTAAATCAATAAACTTATGAAAAATCTATTTTATTTAATTCTAATTTTAACAGTGGTTTCCTGCGGAAAAGTAACTCCGAAAGGCGAGATTCAATCGAAAGATGTGGAATTGGCCGAGTTTTCAAAACTTGATATGCAAGGGAAATTCCGCGTGTTTTATATCCAAAGTCCACACAACTTCGTGAATGTGGAAACTTATCCAAATGTTTTCGACAATTTGAATATCGAAGTTAAAGACAAAAACTTATCGATTACTGAGAAAAGTGCAACGGATAAAGTTGATTTTTATAATATTACCATCTACGGAAAAAATCCTTTTGATGATATTAAAATAGCTGATTCAGTGGAACTTAATATCTCAAGCCAGATGAAAGTAGAAAATTTTTCTCTTCATTTGAAAGATAATGCTAAATTTATCGGTTCAGTGATTTCAGAAAAGTCGACCATAGAAATGCTGAATAAAAGTAGAGCTAACTTGTTGGGAAAAACAACTTTAGCAAAACTAAACATCAGAGATACAGCGAGTATTATTTCACCGTATTGGTACATCAAAGATTTGGAAATTGATTCTGAGAACGGCAATTATGCAGAACTGAATGTGGATGAGGAAATCAAAGGTAAAATCGGAAATACTTCGAAATTGATTTATTACGGAAATCCTTCGAAAAAATTAAAAGTCACTGAAAAAGCGACCATCGAGAACAAGAAAATTAATTAATATGATTATTTTGTTGGATGGACGAAATTGAAATTCTAATAACGAAGAGATTTGATTCTGAAAATCAATTTAGAGAATTTGAAAAAAAATTAGACAATTTAATTTATTCTAAAGAGTTGATTTACGTAGATAAAGAAACATTTAGAGATATTAGTTTTATAAAATATAAAGATTCGAAAAATCGTATTTATTGCCTGTCACAACCTGATTTATATTGGAGAGGCTTCTTTTTAGATTATGAAACTTCAATTAGATTTATTAAAAATTTAAAAAAATTAGAAAAAAGAAATAGCTTCGGATGTATAACTTTTATCTTATTAATACTTGTAATAGGAGTTATATCAATTATTTTCCGATAAAATTGACAAATAGAAATAAAATTAATTAAACTACAAACTATAAAATAAATGTCAGATACAACATCAACTTTAGATAAAGCAAAACTTTGGCTTTCCGAAACATTTGACGAAGAAACAAGAAATGCTGTTCAAACTTTAATCGATTCCAATTCACCAGATTTGGAAGATTCTTTTTACAGAGAATTAGAATTCGGAACAGGCGGAATGCGTGGCGTAATGGGCGTTGGGACCAATCGTCTTAATAAATATACTTTAGGACAAGCAACTCAGGGATTGGCAAATTATCTTCATCAGCAATTTTCTGGAGAAGAAATCAAAGTAGCAATTGCTTATGATGTGAGACATAATTCTAAGGAATTTGGGAAAGTTGTGGCTGATGTTTTGACTGCCAACGGAATCAAGGTTCTGTTGTTCAAAAATCACCGTCCAACACCGGAATTATCATTCACTGTTCGTGACAAAAAATGTAATGCAGGAATCGTTTTGACTGCTTCTCATAATCCACCAGAATATAATGGTTATAAGGTTTATTGGAATGACGGTGCTCAAATTGTTCCGCCAGATGACGAGAATATCATCAGAGAAGTTTACGCAACCAAATTCGAAAATATCAAATTTGATGGAAATGATGATTTGATAGAATGGATTGGCGAAGAACAAGACGATATCTACGTTGACGCTTGTATGGAAAATTCTCTCTATCAAAATGTTGGAAGAGATAATCTGAACATCGTTTTCACATCCATCCACGGAACGACTTATACAACAGTTCCAAAAGCACTTAAGAAAGCTGGATTTACCAAAGTTGATTTGGTTCGAGAACAAATGATTCCAAGCGGAAATTTCCCAACGGTAGCTTCTCCAAATCCAGAGGAGCCAGCAGCACTTTCTATGGCGATGGACCTTGCGGAAATTACCAATGCTGACATCGTGATCGGAACAGATCCGGATGGCGACAGATTGGGAATTGCAGTGAGAAATCTTGAAGGCGAAATTCAATTGCTAAACGGAAATCAATGTAATACAATTCTTACTTACTATATTCTTGATCAGTGGAAAAAAGCAGGTAAAATTACCGGAAAAGAATTCATTGGTTCTACCATTGTGACATCTGACATTTTCTTTGATGTTGCTGAAAAATTCGGTGTTGACTGCAAAGTTGGATTGACTGGTTTCAAATGGATCGGGAAAATGATCCGTGATTTTGAAGGTCAGGAAAAGTTCATTTGCGGTGGCGAAGAGAGTTTCGGATTTATGACCGGAGATTTCGTGAGAGACAAAGATTCTTGCGGTTCTATCTTGACGGCTTGTGAGATCGCGGCCTGGTGTAAAGCTAATGGAACAACGGTTTATCAATATATGATTGACATTTATAAAGAGGTTGGGTTTTATTACGAAGGCTTGATCAATGTTGTAAGAAAAGGTAGAACTGGCGCTGAAGAGATCCAGAATATGATGAAAAATTTCCGTGAAAATCCACCGAAAGAAATTGCAGGTTCTCTTGTAGAAGAAGTAAAAGATTTCAAAGAACAGACTTGTTTTACTGTTTCCAAAAACGAGAAAAAAGTGATGGACGATATTCCAAAATCTAACGTTTTGATCTATTACACTCAAGACGGAACCAAGGTTTGCGTACGTCCTTCAGGAACTGAACCGAAGATTAAATTCTATGTTTCCGTGAAAGATTTAATTTCTTCTGAGCAAGATTTTGTTGAAAAACTGCCTAAATTGGAAGAAAAAATTCAGAACGTAAAGAAAGATCTGAATCTGTAATTGACAATTTTATTTGAATTAATATTATCTAAAATATTTTTAACATAAAGTTCTCAATTATTAAAGCAATTTAATTTTGGGAACTTTTTTTTGATGTAATTTGAAATAATCAATTACAATCAGGATATTTGTAAATCATAAAAAGTAAATCGGATTTAATTAATTGACAATCAAATCTGAAAATTATTAAAAATCAAAAAAGTGAAAGTATCAAAACTCGCATCAAACCTCGTTGGTTCAGAAATCATTAAAATCGGAAATGAAGTAAATGACCTGAAGGCGAAAGGTGCACAAATCTCAAACCTTACAATTGGCGACCTTAATTCCAACATCTATCCGATTCCTCAGGAGTTGAAAGACGGAATTCAGAAAGCTTATACCAATAATCTTACAAACTATCCACCAGCAAACGGTTTGCAGTCTCTTAGGACGTCTGTTAGCAATGATTTAAAAAAGCGTTGGAATCTTGATTATTCGGCAAATGATATTTTGATAACTGCTGGTTCCAGACCTTTGATTTACGCAATTTTCAAAACAATTGTTGATGAAGGCGACAAAGTGATTTACCCGATTCCTTCATGGAATAATAACCATTATTCTTATCTGACAACTGCAAATGCGGTTGAAGTTCAGACTCGGGAATCCAATAATTTCTTGCCAACAGCAGATGATTTAAGACCACATTTGGAAGGTGCCGTTTTGCTTTGCCTTTGTTCTCCGTTAAATCCAACCGGAACAATGTTTTCAAAAGAACAGCTTTCTGACATTTGTGAATTGGTTTTGGAAGAAAATAAAAAGAGAGGAGCAGATGAGAAGCCGCTTTATTTGATGTACGATCAGATCTATGCAATGTTGACTTTCGGATCAGAACATTACAATCCGGTAAGTCTTTTCCCGGAAATGAAAGATTACACAATCTATGTTGACGGAACTTCTAAATGTTTTGCAGCAACTGGCGTTAGAGTTGGTTGGGGATTTGGGCCAAGTTTGGTTATTGACAAAATGAAAGCTCTTTTAACTCACGTTGGCGCTTGGGCACCAAAACCAGAGCAGGAAGCAGTTGCCGAGTTTTTAGCAGATGATTCAGCAGTTGATATATTCTTAACGGATTATAAAGGGAAACTCAATAACAGTTTGAAAGAGCTCCACGCAGGAATTCAGGATTTGAAAGCTAAAGGTCTTTCCGTGGAAAGTATTTCGCCAATGGGCGCACTTTATCTGACCATCAAATTGGATTATCTTGGAAAAACTGCACCGGACGGAAAAGTGATTGAAAATTCTACAGATCTTGTTTTTTATCTGATTAATAATGCTGGAATGGCTTTGGTTCCTTTCTCAGCCTTTGGAAATGATAAATCTGTTCCTTGGTTCAGAGCGTCTGTTGGAGGTTGTTCACTTGATGATATTAAGGATTGTCTTCCGAAATTAGAAAAAGCATTAGGAGATTTGAAATAAATTGAAAAAATTCTATTTTATAATGGAAAAAATTCTATCTTTGTGTTAAAGAAAACGAAGATGGAAAATTATAAACAAAAAGGAAATCAACAGAAATCAAAAGTAGAAGAGCCAATAGCTGCTTATGGAGCAAGACCTTCTATCTTCAATCGATTTTCAATCCAAGACGATTATAAACTCCTGAAAAAAGCAAGAGAAGGCGTGAAGACTGATGTATTCTATTCACTTGCTGATGCCATCAAGATGCCAGAGAAAACTTTGGCATCCGTCATCAATCTTTCTCCAAGGACAATTAGCAATTACAGAGATCAAGAAAAAGGATTGGATCCTATTTACAGTGAGCATCTATTAAAATTGATTAATCTATATAGTTTTGGAAAAGAGATCTTTGGAAATCTGGAAGAGTTTAGCCTTTGGATGAACCGCCCTTTTTGGAATTCCAATGACAAACCGATAGATTTTATTTCCACTTCTGGTGGCGTAGATTTGATTTATGAAGAAATAGAAAAATTAGCCCAAGGTTACCCTGTATAATGCTGGTTTACAGAATTGTACACAAACGATATTCGGACTCTCTCTTTGCGAGTGGTTTGGAAGGAAGATGGAACTCCGAAGGTAAAAAAGTACTTTACACGGCCGAAAGTATTTCTCTTGCCTATCTGGAAACATTGGCGCATCGGAAAGGATTAGGATTCAATAAAGACTTTAAAATTATGGTCATCAAAATTCCTAGCAATACTGAAATTCAAACGGTTGAATCCTCCGAATTGTCAAAAAGTTGGCGGGATTTTAGGAATTATTCCGATTGTCAAAAGATTGGAAATGCTTGGTTTGATGCTGACGAAAAGCTGTGTTTAAAAATTCCTTCCGCAGTTGTTCCTGAAAATTGGAATGTTGTCATCAATACATTTCATAAAGATTTCAAAAAAGTAAAATTAATAGACGTTCTCGATTTTGAGCCTGACGATAGATTGGAACAAATTATAAAACAATATAAGTAATGAAAGTCATAGCAGTCATTCCTGCCCGTTACAATTCCACCAGATTTCCTGGCAAAATGATGGAAATTTTGGGTAATAGAACCATTATTACAACAACCTATCAAAATGTTGTAGAGACTGGTTTGTTTGATGAAGTTTTTGTGGCTACAGATTCCGAAATTATCTTTGATGAAATTTCTAAGAACGGCGGAAAAGCAGTAATGACAGGCGAACACGAAACCGGAAGCGATAGAATTGCTGAAGCTGTTCAAAATATTGATTGTGATATAGTAATCAATGTTCAGGGTGATGAGCCTTTTCTGAAGAAAGAACCTTTGAAACAATTAATTGAGGTTTTTTCTAAAGATGATAAAAAGGAAATATCTCTGGCTTCATTGAAAATTCTATTGAAAGAATCTGAAGAAATCCAAAATCCGAATAACGTAAAAGTG
>Ga0247808_10001709_pt1 | contig 10593 bp, 8 predicted proteins | sample UWRJL089202R1_FD_179914 | JGI IMG/M metagenome (GOLD analysis project Ga0247808, IMG submission 179914) | Plant litter microbial communities from Arlington Agricultural Research Station in Wisconsin, United States - UWRJ-L089-202R-1 | ecosystem: Environmental > Terrestrial > Plant litter >... | reverse complement strand
GTGCGTCTCGCCGTTGCCCAGGGTCACCGACTTCACGGTGTCGCCGAATTCCAGCTTCGTGACGTCGTCGTAGATGACCTCGGTGCCGAACTTCTCGGCCTGCTCCTGCATCTTGGCCATCAGCTCAGGGCCCTGGATTCCGTCGGCGAAGCCGGGGAAGTTCTCCACGTCGGTGGTGTTCATCAGTTCACCGCCGGCCTCGACCGAGCTGGCGATCAGGAGCGGCTTCATGTTCGCCCGCGCAGCGTAAATGGCGGCCGTGAACCCGGCAGGGCCCGAACCGATGATGATGATCTGACGCACGCGTAGACTCCTTGAAATCAGTGGGAGAGACGCCCTTCGGCGCCTCACTTTCGGGTACAACACATCCTAATCGGATGCTATTCCGCGCCGGCCGGCCTCGGGCCCTGGTGCACAGCCGGCGCTCAGCGATCGGGCACCGGGTCAGCGGCGGAAACGCGCCTTCAATGGGGCCACAAAGCCGTGCAACTCGCTGCTGCGCATGAGCAGCAGCAGCCCGAAGTAGAGGCCGGACATGACCAGGCCGATGATGCCCATGCTGATGATCGCCGGGGCGATGCCCGACACGGCGAAACCGTCGGCGCGGGTGCCACCGAGCGTCACGAGCAGGGCGAGCCCAGCGGCGACGGGCACGACGGCCGCGACGAGGTACTTCACCAGGCTGCGGAGGATCCGCCGACCGTCAATCCCGCCGAGGCGTTTGCGCAACAACCAGGCGGCCAGGACGGCCTGCAGCGTGCCGGACACCGTCACGACGAGGGCGATGCCGAACGCGGTCCATTCCCGGGGGAGCAGCAGGCAGCCGAGCACGCCGACGACCACGAGAACGACCTGGAAGAGCGTGAAGAAGAACGGCGTGCGGGTGTCGCCGAGGGCGTAGAAGGTGCGCTGCACGACGAAGAGCACGCAGAAGGCCACGAGGCCCAGCAGATAGGCGATGATGACGTTGCCGATGGCCTGGGTCTGGGTGAAGCTCTCGTGCACGAACACGGCCGCGAACGGGTAGGCGCACACCATGATGACGGCGCTGGCGAGCACGATCAGCAGGGTGGTGCCGCGGATCGCGGAGGACGCATCAGTGCGGAGCCGGGTGGTGTCGCCGCGTGACGCGTGCTCGCTCATCCGGGTGAAATAGGCCGTGGCGACCGAGACGGTGATGATCGAGTGCGGCAGCATGAAGATCAGCCAGGCTGTGCTGAGGACGGCCGTCGAGGCGTCCTCGCCGGAGGCGCCGGAGACGACCTGGGTCTCCACGATGCCGGCCGCGGTGGTGAGCAGCAGCATGCCGAAGGTCCAACTGGCCATCTTGCCCGCCGCGCCGAGACCGACGCCGCGGAACTTGAAGTCGGGCCGGTACCGCAGCCCGATGCGGTGCCAGAAGTAGTAGAGCACCACGGCCTGCAGCACGACACCCAGCGTTGCGCTGCCGGCCAGCAGGGCGATCATCCCGGGGGTGAAGTCGGTTGCCAGTCGCTGGCCCAGCGGGTCGGCGCCGAACAACGCCATGAACACCAGCAGCCCGGCGATGGCGATGACGTTGTTGAGCACGGGGACCCAGGTGAAGGGGCCGAAGGACTTCCGGGCATTGAGCACCTCGCCCAACACCGTGTACAGGCCGTAGAAGAAGATCTGTGGCAGGCACCAGTAGGCGAACGCGATGGCCAGGGAGAGCTGTTCGGGGGAGTATCCCGGACCGATGAAGCGAGTGATGACGGGCGCGAGGAGGCTGGCGGCCAGGGTCGTGACGGCCAGGATGCCCAGGGCGAGGGTGACGAGCTTGTTGATGTACGCCGTGCCGCCGTCGTCGTGCAGACTGGCGCGCACGATCTGGGGAACAAGCACCGCGGTGAGCACACCCCCGGCCACGATCGTGTAGACCGTGTTGGGCAGCTGGTTGGCCAGGGCGAACGCGTCGGCGCTCTGGCCGAACTGGCCGATCACCCGGGCGAAGACGATCACCTTGAGGAACCCGAGGAGCCGGGAGACCATGGTGCCGGAGGCCAGGATCGCGCTGGCGCGGCCGACGCCGCCCTGGCTAGCCACGGGGAGCCGTCGGCAGGTCGTCGGGTTCGATGGTCGGTGCGGTGGTCGGCTCGGGGTCGACGGCGGGCCCAGAGTCGGTGGCCGGTTCAGAGTCGGTGGCCGGTTCAGCGGAAGCGATGGGCGCGGCGTCGGCGTCGGCGTCGGCGCCGGACTCGGCATCCGGGTCCGCCTCCGCGCGGGCCGCGAGGGCCCGGTCGCTGCGACGGTGCACGATGTTGCGCCAGACGCCGAAGCCGAAGAAGAGCACCACGAGCGCGGCGAAGATTCGCGATCCGATGCCTTCCCAGTCGGCGCGGACATTCACCGAGATCAGCGACGGCTGGTCGATCGCGGCGCCGGACGGGGTGAAGAGGGAGACCCGCAGGGTCACCGCGCCGTTGCCGACCGCGGCGGTGACCGGAATGGATACGGTCTTGGCGGAGCTGGCATCGAGGACGGCCTCGACGTCGTTGCCCACCACCAGGCGGCCGTTGGACGGCACCACCTGCACGCGCACGGTGACGGCCTGGCCGAGGGCGTTGTTGAGGGTGATGGGGATGTCGACCTTGCTGCCGACGACGTTGATGGGCCCGGTGGTCGTGACCGTGATGGACTGCAGCACCTTGTGCGACTCCGCGAGATCGTCACCGACCGCAGCGCGCCACCCGCTGCTGTCGGACTGCCAGGCGGGCGCCAGCAGGGCGAGCAACGCCAGCCGGTTGGGCGCCGTGACGGCGACGGGGTCGGCGAGGGCGGTGGAGAAGTCGTTGAGTTCTCTCTCGCGGTCGACCAGGCGGGTGGCCAGGTCGACGGTTCCGGTCGGTTCGGTCCGTGGGGCGAAGGTGACGCTCGTCGAAACGGGCGTCGCCGCGGCTTCGGTGAGCGTGGTGGGCGCATACCAGGGCAAATCGTTGAGGGCCTGGATGGTCTGGGCGAGCCGCGTGGCGGTGGGCGGCCAGCCGCGGTCCATCGTGGCGAGGAGGGTCCGTGCGGCGCCGGGATTCGCGGCGGCGACCACGGCAATCTGGGACGAAACCTCGGCCATCGCGGCGCGCCAGGCGTCGTCTGTGGTGGCGGTGGCGGCGGCGCGCAGCGCCGTGGAGATGGCGGAGTCGTCCACCAGACCGAGCTCGTCCGAACTGAGGGCGGTGGTGGTGCTCGCCGTGACATCCTCGTCGGACTGCGTGACGTTACCGGAGGCGAGGATCGTGGTGGTCAGGCCCGCGGCCGCGAACGCGGCCAGGTCGCCCTGGGCGACGACGTTGTCGGCGGGCCAGGCGATCGTCGTGGAGGTGTAGTCCCAGGCGAGCAGCTGCTCCAACGTGGGCACCGTGCTCGTCGGTGACTCGGGGGTGGCCGTGGGGGCGGGAGTGGCCGGATCCGTGGCGTCGGACGGCCCGGCCGGCGGTGTGACCGGTCCCGACGCGGCAAACAGGTTCGGGTCGATGGCGAAGTCGAGCGAGAGCGGAGCGGGCACTCCGGAGGCCCCGGCCTGCACGGCCAGCGAGGGGTCGGCATCCGCATACCCGAGTGGGAATATATCGTTCTCGGCCTGGTCGAGCCGGGCCAGCCACTCGACGGCGGTGGGCGGTGCGGCGCTGCCGAGCAGCCGGATCGACGCGATGATCATGGGGTCGATGGCGATGGCGACGGGTTTGTCGATGATGCCGTCGAGCTGTCGGGTGAGGATCCCGGAGGAGGCGGTGTACGCGGCGAGGTCCTCCGCGCCGATGATGCCGGTGCGGCCGGCCGGGGTGGTGATGGGCATCGCCACGGCGAGGTCGACCGGGGTGACCGTGGGCATCTGGGTCGTCGACGTGTCTGGGTACCAGACGAAGGTGGACTGGCCGGACGCCCGGACGGTGTCGTCGGTGCTCAGTGTCGCGGCGATGCCGCGCGGTCCCCACGGGCTCCAGTCGAACAGCCCCAGCGACGCATTGGGCACGGTGACATCCACGCTCACGGTGCTGTGCGGTTGCACGGGAGCGGTCAGCGGCACGTTCAGCATCAGCTCACCGGAGTCGCGGTCATCGTCGGGGTCGAGCCAGTCGTTGAGGGCGGTGCGGGTGGTGAGGGCGCGCTCGGCCAGGTAGACCCCGACCGTCGCGGAGGAGAGCGGGGAGACCGAATCGTTGGTCACGCTGACGGACAGGTGCAGGTCTTCGCCGATGTGCAGGATCGACGAGGTACTCGGCGAGAGGGCCAGAGTGATGGAGTCGTCATCCTTCGCAGTGGGAACCGCATTCGTTGCCGCAGTGGCGACCGGTGCCGGTGCGGCCGCAGCGGACTGGCCCACTGCCAGGGCGGGAAACAACACCAGCGGGGCAGAGAGCAGCAGGGCGAGAAGACGGCGCCGTGTTCTGGGGAGCGCGGGCCGACGCGCGTTATTCCGATCGGCCACCATGTACGGGATTCTACGGCGTACGCAGCGCAGAACCCTCCGCGTGCGCTGGGCGGCACGCGGCAGCGCGGGACGAGCCAGTACCATGGGGGTCATGCAGAGCGTCGCGGCAGCCCTCGCAAGACTGGGCGACCTGGCTGCCTCCCCCACCATTTCCCGTTTGGCGGATGCGTTCGCGGACGCCGGTTTCGAACTGGCACTCGTCGGCGGTCCGGTGCGAGACGCGTTCCTGGACCGCGTCACCAACGACCTCGATTTCACCACCGACGCCACCCCGGAGCAGATCCTCACCATCGTGAAGCCGATCGCCGAGGCGCATTGGGACATCGGCCGGGCCTTCGGCACCATCGGCGCCCAGATCGCCGGCGAGAAGGTGGAGATCACCACCTACCGCGCCGACAGTTACGACGGACAGACCCGTCGCCCCGACGTGGTGTTCGGCTCCAGCCTGGAGGACGACCTGCTGCGCCGCGATTTCACGGTGAACGCCCTGGCGCTGCGGCTGCCGCAAGTGACGCTCGTCGATCCGTCCAACGGAATCGACGATCTCCTCAACGGGGTGCTGCGCACGCCGACGGCGCCCGAGATCTCGTTCGGCGATGACCCGCTGCGGATGATGCGGGCCGCGCGGTTCACCGCGCAGCTCGGCTTCACCCTCGAGCTGGAGACCGCGGTAGCCATGTCGGCCATGGCCTCGAGCATCGACATCATCTCGGCGGAACGCGTCGGCGACGAACTCGGAAAGCTGCTGCGGGCAGACAACCCGCGGGCCGGCATCGAACTGCTCGTGGAGTCGGGCCTGGCCGCCATCGTTCTGCCGGAGATCCCCGACCTGCGCCTCGAGGTGGATGAGCACCACCACCACAAGGACGTCTACCAGCACACCCTCACGGTGCTCGATCAGGCCATCGGATATGAGAGGTCGCGCAAGAACCTCGCCGAGCCCGACCTCGTGGTGCGCTTGGCGGCGCTGCTGCACGACATCGGCAAGCCGGCGACCCGGCGCCTCGAGCCCGGCGGCGTGGTGAGCTTCTACCACCACGACGTGGTCGGTTCGAAGCTGGCGAAGAAGCGACTGCGCGCGCTGCGTTTCGACAACGACACGATCTCGGCCGTCTCCAGGCTGGTCGAACTGCACCTGCGGTTCTTCGGCTACACCGAGGGCGCCTGGACCGACTCGGCTGTGCGCCGCTACGTGCGCGACGCCGGGGACCAGTTGGAACGGCTGCACATCCTCACCCGCGCCGACGTGACCACCCGAAACCGCCGCAAGGCCGACCGGCTGGGCTTCGCGTACGACGACCTCGAGCAGCGCATCAGTGAACTCGCCGCTCAGGAAGAAATGGAAGCGGTACGCCCCGACCTCGATGGTGAGGAGATCATGGCGGTACTCGGGCTCACGCCCGGACGCGAGGTCGGCGAGGCCTACCGTTACCTGCTGGAGCAGCGCCTGGACGACGGCCCGCTCGGCACCGAGGAAGCCACCCGCCGGCTGCAGTCCTGGTGGGCCGCGCGCGAGGCTTGACCCCTCTGGGCTGAGCTCCTCCTCCACAGCCTCGTTGCGTGGTGCCGTTCTGCACAGCATCGCGCCCCACGGCGGTGGTGGCCCCGGCGGCAGGCACTGTCGGGGCATGGAAACCACCGAAGCGCCCCTGTTCCACGTGAAACGTCGCACCCTGCTCGGAAAGTCCGACACCGAGCGGTGGCGATTGGCTCGCCGTTCGGGTAGTCTTGGCAGGTTGTCTGTGTGCCGGAGTCCCGGCCTCCACGTTCAACACATGCACAACCCTCCTGTTGCAGAAATACTGCAGCCGTTTTAGTCCGAAGGAGGTGGGTTAGTCATGCATCAGTACGAGTTGATGGTTATCCTCGATCCCGAGATCGATGAGCGCACCGTAGCTCCCAGCCTTGACAAGTTCCTCAACGTTGTTCGCAACGATGGTGGAACCATTGACAAGGTTGACGTTTGGGGTCGCCGCCGTCTCGCATACGAGATCAACAAGAAGGCCGAGGGCATCTACGCCGTCGTCGACTTCACCGCGAACGCTTCAGCAACTGCCGAGCTCGACCGCCAGCTGAAGCTGTCGGAAGCCGTCATGCGCACCAAGGTTCTCCGCGCCGAAGAGGGCATCGCCCAGGTTGCCGTCGCAAGCAAGCTTGCCGCCGAGAAGGCCGCCCGCAAGGCTGCCAACCCGAAGGCTGCTGCTGCTCCGGTCAAGGCCGACGCTCCTGCCGCAGCTCCCGCTGCCAAGGTCGCCGCTTCCGCGAAGCCCGCAGCTGCCCCGGCAGCTCCGGTCGCCGTGGACGCTCCTGCCGAGGCAGACGCCGACAAGGCAAGCGACAAGTAGCCCATGGCCGGCGAGACCGTAATCACCGTGGTGGGCAACCTCACCAGCGATCCGGAACTGCGTTACACGCAGAACGGGCTGGCGGTAGCCAACTTCACCATTGCCTCCACTCCGCGCAATTTCGATCGCGCGGCCAACGAGTGGAAAGATGGCGAGGCACTGTTCCTGCGCGCGAGCGTTTGGCGTGAATTCGCCGAACACGTGGCCGGTTCACTGACCAAGGGTTCCCGTGTCATCGCTTCCGGGCGTCTCAAGCAGCGTTCGTATGAGACCAAGGAAGGTGAAAAGCGCACGAGCATGGAGCTCGAGATCGACGAAATCGGTCCTTCGCTGCGCTACGCCACCGCCTCTCTCACGCGTGCGCAGTCCTCGTCCGCTCCTCGCGGCGGCGCGCCCGTCGCGCAGCAGCAGGGCAATGACGAGCCCTGGGCACCCAGCGCCCCCGCAGCCAACACCGGCGGCGGAGATGTCTGGAACACCCCGGGCAACTTCAGCGACGAGACCCCCTTCTAAGCCGAACCTCACGGTTGACGGCTGCACACACACGTTTAAGAAAGTAAGGAAATCATGGCTGGAAAGTCGAGCGGCGACCGCCGCAAGCCGCTCCGCGGTGCTAAGGGTGGCAAGAACGCCGCCCCCGCGAAGTCGATCCGGGTTGGTGTCATCGATTACAAAGATGTCCCCACTCTTCGGAAGTTCATCTCAGAGCGTGGAAAGATCCGCGCCCGCCGCATCACCGGCGTCTCCGTCCAGGAGCAGCGCCTGATCGCGCGTGCCGTCAAGAACGCCCGCGAAATGGCCTTGCTGCCCTACGCCGGCTCAGGCCGGTAAGGAGCCCTCACATGTCGAAACTGATTCTGACGCACGAGGTCTCCGGCCTCGGCACCCCCGGTGACATCGTTGATGTCAAGAACGGGTTCGCTCGCAACTACCTTCTCCCCCAGGGCTTCGCTGTTGCGTGGACCCGCGGTGGCGAAAAGCAGATCGAGCAGATCAAGGCCGCCCGCGTAGCCCGCGAGCACGCCACCCTCGAAGAGGCCCAGGCCCTCAAGGTCGCCCTTGAGAGCACCAAGGTCAAGCTGGTCGTCAAGGCCGGCGCCGGCGGACGCCTGTTCGGCTCCGTCAAGACCACCGACGTGGCCGAAGCGGTTGCCGCTGCCGGTCTCGGTGCCGTCGACAAGCGCAAGATCGAGCTCAGCCCGATCAAGGCGACCGGCGAGCACACGGCGACGGTTCGTCTGCGCGACGAGCTCAGTGCGACCATCACCCTTCAGGTGGTAGCCGCTAAGTAAGCGTCTGTACCCGGGTGTGGCGGTGGTTCCTTCGGGAGCCACCGCTACACCTCTTTAACGCTGCCGCAATTCCCCCGTTGGTGGCACAATCCGGGCCGCGTTTTCCACCCCTTTGTGCACAGGTGTCCACCTATTTCATCAACATTCAAGCGAGTATTGAAACAAGTTTTTCCACACACATGTGAATAGAATAAAAACCTGGTCAGACGCATTTTTTGGTTTAATACTCGTGAGTTGTCCACAGGTGAGTGCACAGCTTGTGCACAAGCGGGGCGGCGTTTCACGCAGATTCCCCACAGGGTTATCCACAGGGCGGTTTGGCTGGGGAGGCAAGCCTCTCTAGGGTAGGCAAGCGGGTCGATCACCGGATGCGCCTGCGTGCCGGGCGGCTGGTGTCATCGGCTCCTGATAGACCTGAATCACACCAACAGAGGAGGCCCGGCGTGTCGATAGCTCACCTGGGTTACGCAGACCAGCGCGGATCGGATCAGCGCGGTTCTGACCGCGGTTCCGAGTACCGGAGCACCTCCGAACCTCGTCACTCCGAGCGCACGCCGCCGCATGACCTGCTGGCCGAGCAGAGCGCCCTCGGCGGCATGATGCTGAGCAAGGATGCCGTCGCCGACGTCGTCGAGACGGTGCGAGCCGCTGACTTCTACGTGCCCAAGCACGAGATCATCTTCGACGCCATCCTCTCGCTGTACGCGCAGGGTGAGCCCACCGACGTCATCACGGTCACCGACGAACTCACCAAGCTCGGTGAGATCTCCCGAGCCGGCGGCGCGGACTACCTGCACACGCTCACCAGCCTCGTGCCCACGGCCGCCAACGCCGGGTTCTACGCGACCATCGTGGCCGAACGGTCCATGCTGAGAAAACTCGTGGACGCGGGCACCCGGATCGCCCAGATGGGTTATGCCGGCGAGGGCGAGGTGCTCGACCTGGTGAACACGGCGCAGGCCGAGATCTACTCCATCACCGGCAGCACCGAGACCGAAGACTACGTTCCCCTCACCGACGCCGTGACGGCGGCCATCGAGGACATCGAAGCGGCCAAGCTCAAGGACGGCCAGTTCACCGGTGTGCCCACGGGCTTCGCCGACCTCGACGAGCTCACCAACGGCTTCCACGGTGGCCAGCTCATCATCGTGGCCGCCCGGCCCGCCCTGGGTAAGTCCACCCTCGCGCTGGACTTCGCCCGGGCCGCGTCCATCCACCACGACATGCCCAGTATCTTCTTCTCCCTGGAAATGGGCCGCAGCGAGATCGCCATGCGCCTGCTCGCCGCCGAGGCCTCCGTTCCCCTGCAGAGCATGCGCAAGGGTAACGTCGAGGCGCGCGACTGGACGACCATCGCCGCCACCCGCGGCCGCATCAACGATGCGCCGCTCTACATCGACGACAGCCCCAACATGACGCTGGTCGAGATCCGCGCCAAGTGCCGCCGGCTCAAGCAGCGCGTCGGCCTCAAGCTCGTCGTGATCGACTACCTGCAGCTGATGACCTCGGGCAAGAAGGTCGAATCCCGCCAGCAGGAGGTCAGTGAGTTCTCCCGTGCGCTCAAGCTCCTGGCCAAGGAACTGCAGGTCCCCGTGATCGCGCTGTCCCAGCTGAACCGTGGTCCGGAGCAGCGCGCCGACAAGATGCCGGCCATCTCCGACCTCCGTGAATCCGGTTCGCTGGAGCAGGACGCCGACATGGTCATCCTGCTGCACCGCGAGAGCGCCTACGAGAAGGACAACCCGCGCGCCGGCGAGGCCGACCTGATCGTGGCCAAGCACCGCAACGGCCCCACCCGCACCGTCACGGTGGCCTTCCACGGCCACTACTCCCGCTTCGCCGACATGGTGCCCGGCGCATAGCGCTCAGCTGACCGCAGGGTGTGTCGCGGCTCTAGCCCAGGGCAGCGCGGCGCGTGGTGTGCCGGGTGGGTACGGCGGACCAGGGGTCCTCCGGCCAGGGGTGCTTCGGGTAGCGTCCGCGCATCTCCGCTCGCACCTGGGAGTACGGACCTGCCCAGAAGGATGCGAGGTCGTCGGTCACGGCAAGAGGATGCCCGGCGGGGGAAAGCAAGTGGAACAACACCGGCACTCGTCCTCTGCAGATTCGTGGGGTCTCTGCCCATCCGAAGCATTCCTGGAGTTTCACAGCCACAACGGGACGAGCCGACGAATCATCGGCGGGTGGGTAGCCGAGACGGACCTGCGAACCGCTGGGAACCCGGAGGCGCTCGGGAACCAGAGCGTCAAGGTCGACCGCGGCGGGCCAGGGCAGTATACGTCGGAGTGCAGGGGCAAGGTCGATGCGCGCGGCCGGAGTGCCGACGGCCAGGTCGCTCAGCTCGGGGCCGAGCCAGGCATCGAGCGTCGCGAGCAGAACGGTGTCTGAGACATCCGGCCAGGGCGGTCCGAGCTCGCGATGCAGCAGCGCGAGGCGACGCCGCAGAGCGTCCGCGGCGTCTGACCAGGTGAACACTCCGAGCCCGTGCGCTGTGACGGCACGGCGGACG
>Ga0247808_10001705_pt1 | contig 10610 bp, 12 predicted proteins | sample UWRJL089202R1_FD_179914 | JGI IMG/M metagenome (GOLD analysis project Ga0247808, IMG submission 179914) | Plant litter microbial communities from Arlington Agricultural Research Station in Wisconsin, United States - UWRJ-L089-202R-1 | ecosystem: Environmental > Terrestrial > Plant litter >... | reverse complement strand
GGTGGAGTAGGTATTGGCCCGTTAGCGGAGATTGCCCGCGACGCCGGTCATACGATTATGGGCTCAGACTTGGGTGAAAGTATGGTCACCGAAGAGCTACGCCAACAAGGCGTCAATATTACCATTGGCCAAGATGGTAGCTTTTTAAAAACCAGCCACGAAGCCACTCCACTTGACTGGTTTGTATACACCGCCGCCCTGCCCGATACACATCCGGAATTAGTACTCGCTAAGCAACTTGGTATTCGCACCGGCAAACGTGATGAATTTTTGGCTGATTTTATCGAAAAACATAATTTAAAACTAATTGCGATTGCTGGTACACACGGCAAAACCACGACAACCGGCATGGCCGTCTGGGCGTTTATGCAACGCGGCATCCCCGTCAGCTATTCCATCGGAACGACCGTTAGTTTTGGCCCCAGTGGAAAATATGACCCTGAAAGCGAGTATTTCATTTACGAATGCGACGAATACGATCGCAACTTCTTACACTTCAACCCAGACATCTCTCTTATTACATCAGTCGACTACGATCACCCAGACACCTACCCTACCGAAAGTTCCTACTTCGATGCCTTTAACCAATTTATTGGACAGTCTAAGCTAGTGATTTGTTACAACAAAGACGTGGATGTTGATACTTTGACAAAATATGGCATTTTGCACATAGTCGACCACGAAAAACGCGATGTCAGCTTTATTCACCTCGCAGGTTTACACAATCGCCAAAATGCTTACCTTGTCTTTAGTTTACTCGTTGACCACCTAGGCGCGGCTGGCGATGAAGAAGCGGTCGTTAAATCGCTTGAAGCTTTTCCAGGTACCGACCGGCGCTTTGAAAAACTAGCTGATAACATTTACAGTGACTACGGCCACCACCCTGAAGAAATTGCCGCTACTCTACAGATGGCCCATGAACTTTCCGACGACATCGTTTTAGTGTATCAACCGCACCAAAACTGGCGGCAACATTCTATTCGTGATCAATACATTAATCAATTTGAAGTTGCACGCAAAGTGTACTGGACGCCAACCTATTTAACTCGCGAAAACCCTGATTACGCAATTTTGGAACCGAAAGACCTTACCGTCAATATTACAAATAGGGATTCAATTGTTTATACCGATTTAGATGATGCGTTGTGGGACGATATCATCACTGCACGTGACAGTGGCTCGTTAATATTGTTTATGGGTGCTGGCACCATAGATGCTTGGGTGCGAAGCAAACTTTAGCGGTCGTCGCCACTTCCACCAATAACACCACGCTCTAACCTACTGGCCAGTTTCTTAATATTCGTAGCGCCAACCGTTTCAAGTTCGATATCGAAATAATCTGCTAGTACTGCGATGTGCCATAGTACGTCACCAAGTTCCTTCGTGAGGTCAGGCAAATCAAACTGGGTAAAATCGCTATCGTGGTCGCGGATAATTTTTTTAGCTTTTTCAGCAATTTCGCCAGCTTCGCCAGTAAGACCTAGCAATAAGTGAAACACTTCATTCTTTGTTTCTTTAGGTTTAGCAGTTCTAAGGGCAAGGGTTTGGTATTCATTTAAATTCATCCTCCTAGTATACCCAACGGTGGCTAAACTCGGCAAAGAAGTGTTCATCACCAAAAAAACTACGCGAAATAATGTCTTCTACCGCCGGTGCTAAATTCAGGCGGAGTAATTTTAGTGGCTGCACCCATTTGATGGTTTCTGTTTCCACAATATCGTCAGTCTCAAAGCGAAAAATATGTACCAGCGTGTTAGAAAGTACTTCACCATCGGCATGTACGCGTATGTATGCATCACCGGCATGGCGAAGGGTGTTGGGTAAATAATTTAGTTTTTCTAATGACTCACGCCGAGCACCCATTTCAATGGAAACATCTTCCAAGTGGGTCTTTCCATAAGGAAGAGTCCAGGTATCAATATACGGCTGCTTGGTGCGCTGCTGTACCAAGACATCACCTTCGGAATTTTGTATCAAAAGCATAGTAATAATTTTTGCCTGTGAACGAATGTTGAGCTTTTCTAGGCTGACCCGATCGACATATACCAAGCCATTTTTGCTTAATGTGTACCCATCCCCAGTTTTATCGATCCACTTTTCTTTTAACAAAACTTTTAAGTGGTAACTAAACAGGTTTGTATCGATTTTTGGTGGCCGCAGCTCACTAAAACGAGCATATTTTTTGTGAATCAATATGCCAATTATATACTTTTGGATATGGTGTTGTAACGCGCGCTGCTCAAACATTTTTGACTCAAATTATACTTTCTATCTACCATCAGAATAACACGTTATAGTGACAATGTAATCAGTCAAAAGCACCCAGAAAGGCTTCATCATGAATACTGAAAAACTTATAGACAAGAATGAATTTGAGCAAAATACATATCGTGAGATAGAACGAAAGTTTGTGCCTAAAAATGCCGAACTGTTTGAGCAATGGCGACCGTTAGCCGTTGATATTACCCAGGTATACCTAAGCGACCCGGTCGACGACTACAGCCTTCGGCTTAGGCGCACCGTAGACCAAGAAGGAAATGATACATATAGTGCTACTACCAAGGATCGTGGTACTATCAGCGACCGAGGGCTTGAAAGGTTAGAAGTTGAAACACCAATCTCGAAAGAATCGTTCGACAGCTACATCAGCACTGATAAGTACCCTGTACTCTTTAAACAACGCGCCACTGTGTGTGAAGGCGTCACTATCGATTGGATCGAAGGCAGCGATACGCCAATTATTGAAGTTGAAAACTGTGACCTGTTTAATGATGCGTCGTCATTTCTAACGAGCTTCGAATCTGAGTTGATCGAACGAACAGGAGCATTAGATGTTGATAACGAAAACCTGGCTCATATATTGAACGAGCGAACCAGCGAACGCGAATCGACTATCTCGACTGAAGAAATTATCAATGACCTACTTGCCTATCGATCAATTGGAGTGCAGAAACTGGTTATTGGCATTGGTGGTCGGTCTGGTTCGGGTAAAAGCACGCTCGCTAAAGAGCTGTCAAAGATGATCCACCAGCACCCTCAATTAGGTGAGACGCCTAGCCTGTTTTCAACTGATGACTACCATGTGGGCAGAAACCACTTAGAAGCTACCTACGGCGCCCCCTGGACCAATTGGGAAGATGCACGAGTGTACAACACCAAGGCGGCTGGGAATGATGTCGCTAAGCTGTTAGGTGGTGAGTCAATTCAAAAGCGTCGCTTTGATTTTGAACAAGAGGAGGTCGTATTTGAATCAAACATCCAACCATCTGATATTGTTATCGTTGAAGGGATCCATGCCGCCAGCAAAGACTTGGCTGGTGTGCGCACTATGTTCTACGAAGTAAAAACACCAGTATCCACAGCACTGGGCCGTGACCTTACCCGCCTAATGACAACCGATCGACCAAGTGATTCAATTGCCAATCCAGAATCACGCCTAAAATATATTATTGAAATTGGTGAACCCACCTACCAGCAAATAGAAACAGCGCCACGAAATGTATTTAGCGCATCGGTTCGCCCGCTCGGACAAACTGCCCTAGCTGCAGCTACTCGTTAGCGCTAATGCCGAATTCAAGAATTTCAGGGTTAAGGGGGTCGCCGTTAAAAGCGTCGACTGCCTTCGCCTTTGCAGATTGGGCGTCATATAGTTTTGTAAATTCATCAATTGAGTCTTTCGTGACGGTGCCAAAACTACTATACTCACTGATTTTATCGGTTTTATCAACCTTGTCGCTGACCGAAGAAACACCCGGACGACTTAAATCAAGCTGGGCAGTGCCGCTGGCATTGTACGCAAACATACTGACAACGGTTAGTACTAACGCAATTAATACCGTGATGATAAGAAGCAGCGACAAACGGTGCTTATCCCAAAAGGTCATATCTTCATCTGGTTGCAAAATGATCTGTTCAGCCATATCAGTCTGATATCCTTTCGAAGTTTAGAAGGAAGTCACCAACCGCCGAGCGGTAATCATCGATATAACGGTGGAGCTTAGTGACGTCATCGTGAACCTTAGCGCGGTTTACACGGGCTTGTTCAATGGTGTTGTAAAACAACTCTGGCTCGTTTGCGCAGTTAATTCGGATTGCACTGGCAAGTTTTTCTTCGTACTCTTTGTAGTTTTTGCGGAAGGTATCAAGTGCTGAACGGTAGCTCTCGGTTACGGCTGAAGTTGCCCGAGCATCGAGACGGTTATTACCAAGGCGTGAATTAAACGGATCCATTAGTTTACTCGCCATCGACTCGTACACTTGACCACGGTTAACGCGCAACAGTGCATCACTAGCATGTAGCTGATTAAGTGTGCTTTTGATGGTTGTACAGTTACTTCGAATATGTTCAATTTGTTCAGCTGTCAGCGAGGTGGACTGGGCGTTGGCAGTTTGCGCAGACAAGACAAACAAGACCGTTACGGCAGCGACAGTAGCCAGCGTTGAAAATGCGCGCATCATATATACCTATTGTACCATTGAGCCTTGATTACTTTTTAACGCTTTAGATGAAACATTGGCCCGGTTTTTGCGATAAGGCCTTCTTTTTCTAGTGATGCCAGTGCCGGCTCGAATCGTTCGTCGGCCACAAGCCGCATTCGCATTTCTTGAAGTTCAAAATCAGCGGTTGTTAATAGTTTAAGAATCTGGCCACGAACCTCGCGGACACTCCCCTTTAGTGGGCTTTGTTTCTTGTAGTGTCGGCTTTTATTATTTTGTCCAATACCTTGATGCTTTAGATAGCTTCCGTAATCCATCATCGCCCAGTACCATTGCCGTGGATGTTCGGTATCGACGCTTGCTTCAACGACCGCCCGTAGCTCAGTGTCAGTCACTTCATCGTGCTCTAGGAAAAAGTGATAAAAATACACTGTCCTAATATTTGTCTCAATAAAAATAGCCGGCTGATTGAAGCTATACGCTAAAATTGCCCCAGCTGTATTTACTCCAACACCGGGCAGGCTCACCAATTCTTTTTCAGTTTCCGGAAAGGTCCCACCGTACTCACCTATTATTTTAATCGCCGCTTCATGCAAAAACTTAGCCCGGCGATTATAGCCCAGCCCACTCCACATTTGCAGCACATCACCTAACGAGGCGTTAGATAAATGTTCGACTGTTGGAAAACGCTCAATAAAGGCTTCGAACTTCGGAACCACCCGGTCAACCTGGGTTTGCTGTAACATAATTTCACTTACCATAACGTAATACGGCCCGGTGTCTGTTCGCCAAGGCATGTCGCGAAACAGTTCGCGGCCCTTTTGCCATATAATTTCTTGAAATTCGAGTATATCCACGTTCACTAGTATACTAAGACTATGAAATTAACAAAGTTCCAACATGCCTGCTTTGTCGTCGAAAAAGACGGGACCAGTGTTGTTGTCGACCCAGGCAACCTAACCCACGACTTTATTATGCCCAAGCATGTTGCGGCTGTTTTTATTACTCACGGGCACGCAGATCACATCGACAACCAGTTAGTTATTACTATTTTGCGGCAACACCCGAAGGCTATACTGTTGGCCCACGAGAGTGTTTTGGTCGATTATACAAACGAGAATGTTCAATCAGTGAGCGTTGATGAAACAGTCGATGCCGGGGGCATTAACCTACAATTTGTCGGCGGTACACACGAACCAATTGACATAGCCATTACACCGCCAGCCAACCTTGGGGTCATTATTGAAAATCACTTATACTACCCTGGCGATTCTTACTTTGCACCCCAGCAAGCTATTAAAGAAATCCTCCTTCCTATCAGTGCACCGTGGCTCACCATTGCTCGTTCAATGGACTTGGTTCGCGCCCTAAAGCCACTGCACGTCTTCCCGACGCACGATGCAATTTTATCAGCCGAAGGTCAGGGCTTAATTGATGGCATAGTAGTACAAATTACTTCCGGCCTCAACCTCACCTACCAACGCATCAATGGAAAGACTATCGAACTATAGTGCCCGACCTCGCCTCGCCAATAACTTTTCAAAAAGCCGCCGAACACTTGAGCTCACACGATGCTATTTTGGCTGACGTCATTAAAAATGCACCACTTCCAGCCTTCGTTCCTCACAAAAATTATTACCAAGAATTGGTTGAAAGTATTATTTCTCAACAACTCAGCGTCAAAGCTGCTGCAACAATCTTGAAACGATTTAAAGAGTTATTCTCGGCCGATTTTCCAACCCCAGAAGACATTCTAGCCACTGATATTGAGGTTTTGCGAGGTGTTGGGTTGTCTCGTCAAAAAGGTTCGTATATTAAAGACTTAGCAATTCGTGTACTAGAAGGTTCGATACAATTTTCACACCTAGACTCGCTGAGTAATCAAGAAGTTATCGATGAGTTAGTGCAAATTAAAGGTGTTGGCGTGTGGACCGTTCATATGTTCTTGCTGTTTTGCATGGGGCGATTGGATGTTTTGCCAACCGGCGATTTAGGTATAAAAAATGGCATGTATAAACTCTACGATTTACCCGAAAAACCTACCCCAGAAGATATGGAAATGATTGCTTTGAATAATAATTGGCACCCTTACGAATCGGTTGCTAGTTGGTACGTGTGGCACTCGCTCGACAACAAACCAGCTCTTTAAACTAACGGTTCAGTTCTGCTTGTAAATCTTCGGGCACGCCAGGGATACCGCCACCAGTGAGGCTTTCAAGGCCTGGAATACCACCACCATCCAGCATCTCCATAAGTTGCGGTAAAGCAGCAATGAGGCTAAGTCCGCTTATAAGAATAATTACACCCAGCGAGAGTGCGAGAATTGAAATAGTATTCCTTGCGAACTTTTTATACTCGGCAACTTGCAACATCTCGCGACCCTGCTTGTCGCGCATGTAGCCGCCCATTACCATAAACAAATCAACAATTACCCAGATTCCAAAACCACCAACTGTTATGAGCTTTAGAAAGCCTAAGCCCCAATACCCCATGTACATCCGGTCGGCACCAAATACACCCCAGAAAAAACTAATAAAGAAGGTTGCCAAAAAATGGCGTTGACGTGGAGTTTTTTTAACGACCGCAATTGGCTTTGCCAAAGGGGTAGGCTCAACCACCACTACAGGAGCTGTTGTTTCAACAGTTGGCGCGGTCGTTACAGGCCGTAGCGGTTGCACCGGCTCAACTGGCACGATAGGTTGTGGAATTTCCGGTTGGGCACCTTCAATTGGCGGCTGTGTGTTTTCGGGTTGCATATAAATAGTATACGCTTAAGCTTCTTGCTTCGGCCAATTCTCTAGCACAAACCGTTTATACTCAACCGACATATCAATATTAGTCACTTCATCTTTTGTGGCCCATTTACCGAATTCGAAATGCGGTCGCGTTGGCTTCATCTCGATATCAATTGGAGCAACAGCGGTGTACGCCAAAATAATGCGGCCTTTTTTACCAGTTGTAATGAAAAAATCAGCCCGTTTCATTGTATCGACAGTTAAAGTAAGCTCTTCCATAAGTTCACGTTTAATTGTGTCATCAGGGTTTTCTTTTACTTCAACGTGGCCGCCAGGCAGCCCGTTAATGCCACGAACTGGGTAGTGCATCAATAAAACAGAAGTAAGGTCATTACTATAAAGCGCGAGCTTGGTTGAGACACGATTCTTGGGACGCATAATTAAGGGTTTAAGCGGTTAATATCGCGTGGGAATAACGTCGCTTCTTTGACGTTATTAAGACCAATGGTTTTTTGAACCACACGGTCAACACCCATGCCAGCTCCACCATGAACAGGTAAGCCGTATTTGAATGCTTGCAAGTAGTGCTTAAAGCCTTCGTGAGTGACATCAAGGCCAGCCCGTTCCATTTGCATCAACATTTTTTCGTAGTTGTTTTCACGAAGTGGTACGGTGGCAATTTCGAGGCCACGGAAAAGCAAATCAGCCCAGGCGACAGTTCCCTCTTCGTCTTTGAACTTGTGGTAGAACTTACCAGCAACCGCAGGGAAATCGGTAGCATATACCAAGTCGCTGTTGAGGTTTTTACGGGCGTAGTCAGCAATCCAACGTTCTTCGTCCGGTATCAAATCTTTTTCATTGGTTGTATCGACTTTGTTAGCCTTAGAATACATTTCGTGAATTTCAGCCACAGTGAAGCGTGGGATTGAACCATCTTCAGCTAAGAATAGTTGTGGCGCTTGCAAGCTTTTAAGGTCATCAGCGTGGATGTCGTAAATAGTTGTCAGCACTTCACGAACCATGTTTCCAACCATGTCCATGACTTCTTGGTGAGACTCTACGAAACCCATCTCGATATCGAGCATAGTCAGTTCGGTTAAGTGGCGTGTTGTCGCACTTGGTTCAGCCCGGTAGCTGTGGCCAATTTCAAACACACGTTCGAAAGCACCCACCATAATTTGCTTATAAAATTGCGGGCTTTGGGCCAACGTGGCAGTTTTACCAAAATAATCGAGCTTGAATACTTCTGCACCACCTTCAGTAGCTTCAGCGAGTAGCTTAGGAGTATCAATTTCCATAAATTCGTTACGTTCCAAGTAAGTTCGCATCGCTCGAACAATACTGGCACGAATTTTGAAGATCTTTTGTTCTTGAAGGTTACGGATATTTAGAACACGGTACTCAAATAGCGTATCGAGGTTTTCAGATTTGTGGTTAATTGGTTTATCAATTTCAATTGGCGGTTCGTCGGTAACGGGAACCATTACTTCAACCGTTACGTCGTGAAGCTCAGCACCACCCGGTGCGCGTTCGTCAGCGGCTACTACACCAGTTAAGGCAAGGACGGTACCTATTTGCATGCCGCGAAGTTTTTCGAGCTCATCTTTGCTGTCAATTAACGTTTGAGCAATGCCACTTCGGTCACGAAGAGTAATAAAGTTAAGACCACCCATTAGACGCTTCTTGTGAAGCCATCCTTGAATGGTTATTGTTTGTCCAATTTGCTCGGCGATATCTCTAGTAAGTACACGTGTCATAATGTTTCTTATTTTACCACCTCTGGTGGATAAGGGCTAGCTGTCGCAGATAATCATCCGTGGCGAACTGTTAAACGTCTATGTGTCCGTCGGGCGTATTGTTGTGTCGGCCTTCATGTTCAGCTACCGAGCGCAGGTCGGCGTGGTTATCGTCTTCGTCAACAATCTTCCTACCCAACAGCGCTTCGATAGTGTCTTCGATAGTAATAAGCCCGACAGTTTCGCGTTGTTTGTTAATAACAATAAACATGTGGTGACGGTTCTTCAAAAAGGCAGCTAAGGTGTGTTCAAGGCTTTGGTCTTCGCGAACATAATAAACATGCGTATCCATAACTTTTTCGGCAGTTGCCGATTTTCTGACATCAAGTGACATCAGGTCTCGAAGGTACAAAATACCCACAACGTGATCGAGGTCTTTATTGATAACCGGCAAGCGGCTGTGCCCGAGTGCATGTAGCTCATCAAGTACCAAAGGCCCTAAAAATTCACCCTGGTTAATGAAATCGATGACCGACTTTGGGGTCATAATTGACGAAACGACTTTATCGTTAAAATCTAAGGCGTTTACAATGACTTTTCGTTCAATATCTGTCAGTGCTACATTCGAGCGCTCAATAAGTTCTTGAAATTCTTCCTTTGAATGAATGCGCTGGTCAGCTTGCAGAGTACTGTCGCTCAAAAATGAAAAAGTACCTGGAAACTTTTTTACCAAAATAAGTAGTTTCGGCTCGGCTTTTTGGTATAGGTTATTTGCCAGTTTTGAAACCTGTTTAGTTCGGGCTAGCGGCGTATAGAGAACCGTCACTATAATTGCTAGTACAATAGCCAATCCCCAATGGAACGTTGCCAAAAGTAACACAACCGTGATGACGAGTAGCAAGGCAGCGACAATTGTAATAATAGCTTGAATTTGTGGCAAAAGTTTTTCGCGGCCAAGCTCTGCCCTACCGGCAACTGAGTGTTTCGCCCGGCGCTCAAGCTCGGACATACTAAAAGAAGAGTAGACTGGCTTCATTCCACTGACAAGCAATAAAGCAATGAAGACGAGTACCGTCACGATCACTAAAAACGTTAACATCTTACCCATAATTGTACCTTAGTCTCTGCTATAATGGGTATAGTAAAATTGGAGGAAAAAATGAACAAGTACGGATGGATAATTTTTAGTGTCGTAGTCGTTGGACTACTTGGTGGTTTAATCATCTGGACCCGACTCGCAAACCCAACTGCTGATGTATCTAACGTTGAGAACAATTCGATTCTTGCTGCCAGCGTTGAAAGCGGTAACATTGCTGACCACGTTAAAGGCAATAAAGAAAGTAAAGTGCTGATTGTAGAATACGGTGATTTCCAATGCCCAGGCTGTGGAAGTGCGCACCCTAACGTCAATACACTTATGGAAGAATATGGTGACCGTGTAGCCTTCGTATTCCGTAACTTCCCTCTTACCAGCATCCACCCGAATGCTAAGGTAGCTGCTGCAGCTGCTGAATCAGCTGGATTGCAAGGCAAGTACTGGGAAATGCATGATATAATCTACCAAAACCAAAGTGCCTGGGAAAACCTCGACAGTAGCAAACGTGTCGATGCCTTTGTAGCCTTTGCGAACCAAATCGGCCTTGATTCAGCTAAGTTCAATGAAGGTTTAACAAACCCTGATCTTGTTAAAAAGGTGAACTTC
>Ga0247808_10001703_pt1 | contig 10613 bp, 7 predicted proteins | sample UWRJL089202R1_FD_179914 | JGI IMG/M metagenome (GOLD analysis project Ga0247808, IMG submission 179914) | Plant litter microbial communities from Arlington Agricultural Research Station in Wisconsin, United States - UWRJ-L089-202R-1 | ecosystem: Environmental > Terrestrial > Plant litter >... | reverse complement strand
ATCGCCATCGAGATCAGCGTGTCGCCTTCGGCTAGCGCCATGCCGCGCACGCCGATCGAGTTCCGGCCGGCGAAGACGCGCACATCCGTGGCCGGGAAGCGGATGCAGAGGCCGGACGAGGCCATCAGCAGCACATCATCGTCCTCCGAGCAGGTCGCCACCGCGAGGATCTCGTCACCGGCATCTTCCAGCTTCATCGCGATCTTGCCGTTGCGGTTGACCTGGATGAAGTCGGCGAGCTTGTTTCGGCGAACCGTGCCCTTCGTGGTGGCGAACATCACGTTCAGTTCGCCCGCCTGTGCCTCGTCGTTCGGCAGCGGCATGATCGAGGTGATCCGCTCGTCCTTTTCCAGCGGCAGCATGTTGACCAGCGCCTTGCCGCGCGACTGCGGCGTCGCCAGCGGCAGCCGCCAGACCTTCTCCTTGTAGACGATGCCGCGCGAGGAGAAGAACAGGATCGGCGTGTGGGTGTTGGCGACGAATAGCCGGGTAACGAAATCCTCGTCGCGCGTCGCCATGCCGGAGCGGCCCTTGCCGCCGCGGCGCTGGGCGCGATAGGTGGCGAGCGGCACGCGCTTGATGTAGCCGAGATGCGAGACGGTGACGACCATGTCCTCGCGGGCAATCAGGTCCTCGTCGTCCATTTCCAGGCCGCCGTCGATGATTTCCGTGCGGCGCGGGGTACCGAATTCGTCGCGCACGCCGGACAGCTCGTCCTTGACGATGGTCATGATGCGGATACGCGACGACAGGATGTCGAGGTAATCCTTGATTTCCTCGCCGATCTTGTTGAGCTCGTCACCGATTTCGTCGCGTCCGAGTGCCGTCAGGCGGGCCAGACGCAGTTCGAGAATGGCGCGGGCCTGCTCTTCGGAGAGATTGTAGGTCAGGTCTTCATTGATGCGGTGGCGCGGATCGTCGATCAGGCGGATCAGCGATTCGACGTCGGCGGCCGGCCAGCGGCGGCTCATCAACTGCTCGCGCGCGGTCTGCGGATCGGGCGCCTGGCGGATGACGCGGATGACTTCGTCGATATTGGCAACCGAGATCGCCAGACCAACCAAGACATGGGCGCGATCGCGGGCTTTGCGCAGCAGATATTTCGTACGACGGCTGATAACGTCCTCGCGGAAGGCGACGAAGGCGCGCAGCATGTCGAGCAGAGTCATCTGCTCCGGCTTGCCGCCGGTGAGCGCCACCATGTTGCAGCCGAACGAGGTCTGCAGCGGTGTGTAGCGGTAGAGCTGGTTGAGAATCACTTCGGCATTGGCATCGCGCTTGAGCTCGATCACTACGCGATAGCCCTGCCGGTCGGATTCGTCGCGCAGGTCGGAGATGCCTTCGATACGCTTTTCGCGCACCAGTTCGGCCATCTTTTCGATCATCGTCGCCTTGTTCACCTGGAAGGGAACTTCGGTGATGATGATCTGTTCGCGATCGCCGCGCATCGGCTCGATTCTTGCGACGCCGCGCATGATCACCGAACCGCGGCCGGTCTCGTAGGCCGAGCGGATGCCGGCACGGCCAAGAATCATAGCGCCTGTCGGGAAGTCTGGGCCGGGAATTATCTGCATCAGTTCCGGCAGGTCGATGGCCGGATTGTCGATCAGGGCGATACAGCCGTTGATGACCTCGACGAGATTGTGCGGTGGAATATTGGTCGCCATGCCGACGGCGATACCGCCGGCGCCGTTGACAAGCAGGTTCGGGAATTTTGCCGGAACGACCGACGGCTCGCGCAGCGTGCCGTCGTAGTTCTCGCGGAAATCGACCGTATCCTTGTCGAGGTCGTCCAACAGCGAATGGGCGGCTTTCTGTAGCCGGCACTCGGTGTAGCGTTCGGCCGCCGGCGGATCGCCGTCGATCGAGCCGAAATTGCCCTGGCCGTCGATCAGCGGCAGCCGCAGCGACCAATCCTGGGCCATGCGGGCCAGCGCGTCATAGATCGCCGAGTTGCCGTGCGGATGGAACTTACCCATCACGTCCCCGGTGACACGGGCGCATTTCACGTATTTCTTGTTCCAGTCGATGCCGAGTTCGGACATGCCGTAGAGAATGCGCCGATGCACCGGCTTCAGGCCGTCACGCACGTCCGGAAGGGCGCGGCTGACGATCACGCTCATGGCGTAGTCGAGATAGGACCGCTGCATCTCTTCCATGATCGAGATGGGCTCGACGCCGGGTTGGTTCTTCGGGCTGCCGGGTGTGGTTTGCTCAGTCAAATCAGGTCACGATCTCTGTTCAGGAATCAGAATATTCTGTATAGCCGAAAGCCGGGCTGGACGCCAATTTCCGCCATGGTTTTGAACAGGTTTTGCACCTTTCGCGGAGGCGAAACAATGCTTTTGTTCGCCATATGGCGCAGGCTGGCCGGAAGGCGGCATTGCATAAATCCCTTCCTACCCTAACAATGCCCCAGACCCAAGACTATTCGCCAAACGCCAAAGCGCAGGAGCCGATATGGCCACCACCGACGTGTTGATCAACGCGCTGACGACGCTGCTGGTGACCCTCGACCCGCCCGGGCTGGCGCCGGTTTTTCTCGGCCTGACGGCGGGTATGAACCGGGCGCAGCGCAGCCAGGTGGCCTGGCGCGGCTCGCTGATCGCCTTTGGCATACTGGCGGTGTTCGCGCTGTTCGGCTCGAGCGTGCTGGGGGTGCTCGGCATATCGATCGGCGCTTTTCGGATTGCCGGCGGACTGCTGCTGTTCTGGATCTCGTTCGAGATGGTGTTTGAAAAGCGCCAGGAGCGCAAGGAGAAGACTTCGCATGCGGCGATCACCATCGACCATATGCGCAATATCGCCGTGTTTCCGCTGGCCCTGCCACTGATTGCCGGACCGGGGGCGATTTCGGCCACCGTGCTGCTGGCCGGCACCCTGCCCGGCGCCTGGGAAAAAGCGATGCTGATCGCAGTGCTGGCGTTTTCGCTCAACGTCGTGTTCGCCATGCTGCTGATTGCAGACCGTCTCGACCGGTTTCTGGGCGTCACCGGCCGGGCCATCCTCACCCGGCTGCTGGGTGTGCTGCTCGCCGCTCTGTCCGTGCAATTCGTCGTCGATGGCATCCGCTCGGCGTTTGCCTTTTAAGCCACCGCCGAAACGCGAGGGCTCAGCGCTTGGCGCGCAAGATATGCTTCCAGACGGTGCCGCCGAGATAGCGATTAAAGACGATATAATAGACGATGATCAGCGCAAACAGCACCAGTGCCGGCATGCCGCTCAGCTGAAAGCCGTCTTCCGTCAATCCGCCCATCAGCGCGCCGACGACATAGCCGAGCACGAAGAAGGCGGTGATCAGGTCGAGAAAGAAGGCCAGAATGATGCGCCAGGTGGCCGGGCCTTGCTTGACGATGGTCTCTGACATGATCCGGCCGTTCCCCTGATAACTGTGGACTTAAAAGCAAAAGGCCAAGCCTCTTTTCAAAGGCTTGGCCGTTTTTTTTAAACTGATCAGAACGGAATGTCGTCGTCGAGATCGCGCGACGAAAACCCGCCGCCGCTGCTGTTGCCGCCGCCGGACGACTGGTTGCCGCCGCGGCCGGACGATGCCGGTGCGCGGTCATAATCATCGCCGTAGTTGCCGCCGCCGCCAAAATCGTTGCCGCCGCCGCTGGAGATGCCACGGCCACCACCGCCACCACCCATGCTGCCACCGCCGCCGCCGCCTTCGCCGCGGCCGTCGAGCATCGTCAGGGTCGAATTAAAACCCTGCAGGACAATTTCGGTCGAATATTTTTCAACGCCGTCCTTGTCGGTCCACTTGCGGGTCTGCAGCGCGCCTTCGATGTAAACCTTGGCACCTTTCTTGAGGTACTGCTCGGCCACCTTGCACAGACCTTCGTTGAAGATCACCACCCGGTGCCACTCGGTTTTCTCCTTGCGCTCACCGGAATTGCGGTCGCGCCAGCTCTCCGAAGTGGCAATATTCAGGTTGGCGATCGGCTTGCCATCCTGGGTGCGGCGGATTTCCGGGTCGGCCCCGAGATTTCCGATCAGAATTACCTTGTTGACACTACCAGCCATGATTTTTATCCCGCTTGGCGCGCCGCAGCGCCGCTCTCAAATTCGATTTTGCGTCATCCTACCCCATCGGCTTCCGTCATTGGGGTTCCGTCTCGGATAATCCACAAGCAATTTTGTTCTTTTTTTGTTCTATAAAATCCCTATCATTCTGTCAACAGAATCGAAAAGCGGGATTGATTCGCGCTTTGCGCCTCGACAGGCCGGTTCGCGTCACTAAATAAGAGCAGCATTCCATCAGACATGAACGAGCTGGACCCGATGAGCGAATTGACGACCATATCCATCCGCGGTGCACGCGAGCACAATCTCAAGGGCATCGACCTGGATCTGCCGCGCAACAAGCTGATCGTGATGACGGGGCTGTCCGGTTCCGGCAAATCCTCGCTCGCCTTCGACACGATCTATGCCGAAGGGCAGCGGCGCTATGTCGAAAGCCTGTCGGCCTACGCCCGGCAGTTTCTGGAAATGATGCAGAAGCCGGATGTCGACCAGATCGACGGCCTGTCGCCGGCGATCTCGATCGAGCAGAAGACCACCTCGCGCAACCCGCGCTCGACGGTCGGCACGGTCACCGAGATCTACGACTATATGCGTCTGCTGTTTGCCCGCGTCGGTGTGCCCTATTCGCCGGCCACCGGCCTGCCGATCGAGAGCCAGACCGTCAGCCAGATGGTCGACCGCATTCTGGCCTATGGCGACGGCACGCGGCTCTATATTTTGGCGCCGCTCGTGCGCGGCCGAAAAGGCGAGTACAAGAAAGAGCTCGCCGAACTGATGAAAAAGGGCTTTCAGCGGGTCAAGGTCGACGGCACGTTCTATGACATCGCCGACGTGCCGGCTCTCGACAAGAAATACAAGCACGACATCGACATCGTCGTCGACCGCATCGTCGTCCGCGAAGATGTGGCGGCGCGTCTGGCCGACAGCCTTGAAACCAGCCTGAGGCTCGCCGATGGCCTGGTAATTGCCGAATATCCGGACAAGCCGCTCCCGCCCGAGGAAACGTCAGCGGGCGGCTCGGCCAACAAGTCGCTGAACGACACGCATGAACGCGTGCTGTTTTCGGAAAAGTTCGCCTGCCCGGTGTCCGGCTTCACCATCGCCGAGATCGAGCCGCGGCTGTTTTCGTTCAACAATCCGGCCGGCGCCTGCCCCTCCTGCGATGGCTTGGGCTCGCTGCAGAAGATCGACGAGCTGCTGATCGTGCCGGATGCTGCGATGACGCTGAAGGCCGGCGCCATTGCCCCCTGGGCGAAGTCGACCTCGCCCTATTACAACCAGACGCTGGAAGCGCTCGGCAAGGCCTTTGGCTTCAAGCTGTCGAGCCGCTGGTCGGATCTGTCGGCCAAGGCGCATCACGCGATCCTGCACGGCACCGAGGACAAGATCGAGTTCGACTATATCGACGGCGCCCGCAGCTACAAGACGACCAAGACGTTTGAAGGCATCGTCCCCAACCTGGAACGCCGCTGGAAGGAAACCGACAGTTCGTGGGCGCGCGAGGAAATCGAGCGCTACATGTCGGCCGCCCCCTGCCCGGTCTGCGACGGTTTTCGTTTGAAGCCGGAAGCGTTGGCGGTAAAAATTGATAAGCTGCATATCGGCCAGGTGACGCAGATGTCGATCCGGGTGGCGCGCGACTGGTTCGAGGTGCTGCCCGAGCATCTGACGGCCAAGCAGAACGAGATCGCCGTACGCATCCTGAAGGAAATCCGTGACCGCCTGCGCTTCCTCAACGATGTCGGGCTCGACTATCTCAGCCTGTCGCGCAATTCCGGCACGCTGTCGGGCGGCGAAAGCCAGCGTATTCGCCTTGCCTCGCAGATCGGCTCTGGCCTGACCGGCGTGCTGTACGTGCTCGACGAACCGTCGATCGGCCTGCACCAGCGCGACAATGCCCGGCTGCTGGAAACGCTGAAGCATCTGCGCGATATAGGCAATACGGTGATCGTCGTCGAGCATGACGAGGACGCAATCCTGCAGGCCGACTATGTCGTCGACATCGGCCCGGCCGCAGGCATCCATGGCGGCGAAGTAATCGCCAAGGGTTCGCCGGCCGACGTCATGGCCAATCCGAATTCGCTGACGGGAAAATACCTGTCCGGTGAACTGGGTGTTCCCGTGCCTTCCGAGCGACGCAAGCCGAAGAAGGGCAAGGAACTGAAGGTGGTTGGCGCGCGCGGCAACAATCTCAAGAACGTCACGGCCGCCATTCCTTTGGGCGTGTTCACCGCTGTGACCGGCGTTTCGGGCGGCGGAAAATCCACCTTCCTGATCGAGACGCTCTACAAATCCGCTGCCCGCCGTGTCATGGGTGCGCGCGAAAATCCGGCGGAACATGACCGGATCGACGGCTTCGAACATATCGACAAGGTGATCGACATCGACCAGTCGCCGATCGGGCGCACGCCGCGCTCGAACCCGGCCACCTATACCGGCGCATTCACGCCGATCCGCGACTGGTTCGCCGGCCTGCCGGAGGCAAAGACCCGCGGCTATCAGCCGGGGCGGTTCTCGTTCAACGTCAAGGGCGGCCGCTGCGAGGCCTGCCAGGGCGATGGCGTGATCAAGATCGAGATGCACTTTCTGCCTGACGTCTACGTCACCTGCGACGTCTGCCACGGCAAGCGCTACAACCGCGAAACGCTCGACGTCACCTTCAAGACCAAGTCGATCGCCGACGTCTTGGACATGACCGTCGAGGAAGGCGTGGAATTCTTCTCCGCGGTGCCCGCGGTGCGCGACAAGCTGCAGTCGCTGCACAATGTCGGGCTCGGCTATATCAAGGTCGGCCAGCAAGCCAACACGCTGTCGGGCGGCGAGGCGCAGCGCGTGAAACTGGCGAAGGAACTGTCGAAGCGCTCGACCGGCCGCACCCTCTACATCCTCGATGAGCCGACCACCGGGCTGCATTTCCATGACGTCGCCAAGCTTTTGGAAGTGCTGCACGAGTTGGTCGACCAAGGCAATTCGGTGGTGGTGATCGAACACAATCTCGAAGTCATCAAGACCGCTGACTGGGTGATCGACATCGGCCCTGAAGGCGGCGATGGCGGCGGCGAGATCGTCGCGGTCGGCACACCGGAACAGGTGGTTAAGGAAAAACGATCCTATACCGGGCATTTCCTCAAGGAACTGCTGGAGCGGCGGCCGATCAAGCGGGCGATTGCGGCGGAGTGATGCGCGAAACGCTGACCCAGGTTTCTGTAGTGGATTGACCTGCGTCAGATGGACCTTTCTTTGCATACCTGCCCGGGCTTGCGGATGAAGGCGTGTCGATCGATTGGCAGGATTTTTCCGGTTTCAAAGAACGCAATGAGGAGGCATTCGAATGACCACATCCGGCATCATCCGTACCGGCATCGGCGGCTGGACGTTCGAGCCCTGGCGCGGGACGTTTTTTCCCGACGACCTGAAGCAGAAGGACGAGCTGCATTATGCCAGCCGGCAGATGTCGGTGATCGAGATCAACGGCACCTATTACGGCTCGCAGAAACCGGCGACCTTTGCCAAATGGGCAGCCGAGACGCCCGACGATTTCATCTTTTCGCTGAAGGCCAGCCGCTACACCACCAATCGCAAGATTCTGGCCGAGGGCGGGGAATCGATCGGAAAGTTTCTGAACCAGGGGATCGTTGAGCTCGGCAGCAAGCTGGGACCGATCCTGTGGCAGTTCGCGCCGACCAAAAAGTTCGAGGACGAGGATTTTGGGGCTTTTCTCAAACTGCTTCCGGAGACGCTGGACGGTCTAAAACTCCGGCATGTGGTCGAGGTGCGCAATCCGACCTTCCAGGTGCCGGAATTCGTCGAACTGGTGGCCAAGCACAATGTCGCGGTGGTCTGCGCCGATCATTTTGACTATCCGATGATCCCGGATGTCACGGCCGATTTCGTCTATGCAAGACTGCAGACGGGTTCCGACGACATCAAGACCTGCTATGCGCCAAAGGACCTGAAAACTTGGGGGGCGCGGCTAAGACTTTGGGCGGCGGGAAAAGTACCGGACGATTTGCCGCTGATCGACAGGGATCGCAAGGTCAGGGCCGAGCCGCGCGACGTGTTTGCCTTCCTGATCCACGAGGGCAAGGTCAACGCGCCGCAGGGCGCGCAGGCGCTGGCCATGGAAGTGGCCTGAGGCCTTTGTCGTCTGTTGGCGCTGACCATGAGCTGACGACGGCAGTGGCTCACGGCCGCACGGCGGCAACCAGATCTTCCGCAGTCATCCCCTCGCCGCCCCTCATTGCTGCTTCGCCGTGACGATAGACCGCAGCAGCGGCCGCCTCGAAGGGCGGCACGCCTTGGGCCAGGAGACCGCCGACAATGCCGGCCAGCACATCGCCGGAGCCGGCGGTTGCCAGCCAGGGCGGCGCGTTGCCGTTGATCAGGGCGCGGCCGTCGGGCGCTGCGATGACGCTGTCGGCGCCCTTGTAGATAACCACGGCATGGCTGCGGCGTGCTGCCTGCAGAGCCTTTTCGACCTTACCGATATTGTCATCTGCAGCAATGTCTGGAAACAGGCGGGCGAACTCGCCTTCGTGCGGGGTCAGCACCAGCCGCGTTTCTCCCTCGGAAAAGGCATCGAACAGGGTCTGTGGCTGGTCGCGGAACGCGGAAATGCCATCGGCGTCGAGCACCAGATTGCGGTCCCTGAGCAGGCCGACAAAAGCCCGCGCCTTTTCGCCGATGCCGAAACCCGGTCCCAGCACGAAAGTGGTCAGGCGCTTGTCCTCCAGCCATTGCGTCAGAGCCTCCGCATTGTCGATCTCGTGCAACATGATGGCCGTCAGCGACGCCGCGTTGACCGACAGCGCCTCGCTCGGCGAGGCGATGGTGACCAGCCCTGCGCCGATGCGAAAGCCGGCCATGGCCGACATGCGGGCGGCACCCGTGGCCGTGGCACCGCCGGAAAACACCACCAGATGGCCGCGGCGGAACTTGTGGGTCTCGATCACCGGCTTCGGCAACTGATCCAGCCAGAAGGCGGGTGCGTTTTCGCCGATTAGGTCCGCTTCGGCCCGCAGCAGTCGCTCCGGGATGCCGATATCGAAAACCTCCACATTGCCGCACAATTCTCGACCCGGCATCAGCAGATGACCGCGCTTGCGCGCCATGAAGGTGACGGTATGCACTGCCTGGAACGCCTTGCCCATAATCCTTCCCGTCAGGCCGCAAACCCCCGAAGGCAGATCGGCGGCGATCACCGGTATGTCTGCGGCTTTCACAGTCTCGATCATCGCGGCGAGCGCTGCTGGCACCGGTCGCGACAGGCCTGCGCCAAACACCGCGTCGATGATCAGGTCGCCGGCCTGCGGTCGATACTGCAAAAGGTCTTCGCCGGAAACATCGCAAAGCTCGAAAGCCGAGGCGGCATCCCCCTCCAGCAGTTGCGGATCTGCGAGATGAAACAGCGATACCGGCGTGCCGCTTGCTTTCAGGGCCTCGGCTGCGACATAGCCGTCGCCACCATTGTTCCCGGGCCCACACAAGACCACGTACCGGGTTGCCTGGGGAAACAGCCGCAAGGCCGCCGCCGCCACGGCCTGACCCGCACGCTGCATCAGGGCGAAGCTGTCGAGCCCGGAGCGCGCTGCCGCCTTGTCGACGGCAGCCATCGCCTTCGGCGTCAGCAGAATATCTTTGATCGGAAATGTCATGGTCGCAGTTGAGCCCGAAATTGCATCAAATACAACCGCCCGCCGATCCATCGTTTTGCACAAATATTATGCATATGATCATTATTTATTCTCGTGTTTCAGTCTCCGTGCAAATAGGTCATTGCATGAAAAAAGAGGACAAACAGCGATATGGAGCGATGTGATACAAAATTTCGGCAAATTTCTCTGGCATTTCGTCTGTAAACATGCAGGATCACGGTCGAAGACGCAGTTTTCGGCGCATTTTGTCGAAGTCTGCGTCAGCATATGGCACGATACATGCATCGGCATGGCCGAGCGGGGAATTTCCTGCTTTAACGGGAGAAGCGGAGAGATATTTTCTCATGAAAAAGATCGAAGCGATCATTAAGCCTTTCAAGCTCGACGAAGTGAAGGAAGCCCTTCAGGAAGTCGGCCTGCAGGGGATTACGGTCACGGAAGCGAAGGGATTTGGACGCCAGAAAGGCCACACGGAACTGTATCGTGGTGCCGAGTATGTCGTTGATTTCCTGCCGAAGGTCAAAGTCGAGGTCGTGCTGGCCGACGAGCATGCGGACGCGGTGATTGAAGCGATTCGCAACGCGGCCCAGACTGGTCGGATCGGTGACGGCAAGATCTTCGTGTCCAATATCGAAGAGGTCATTCGTATCCGCACCGGTGAAACCGGCGTCGATGCCATCTAATCTCGCCTGGCCGCCGCGGCGGCCAGTTTCCACCCGTCACCTCACTGAAGGGAAACGTTGATGACGACCGCCAATGATATTCTGAAGCAGATCAAGGACAACGACGTCAAGTTCGTTGACCTGCGCTTCACCGACCCCAAGGGCAAGCTCCAGCATCTGACCATGGACGTCGTCTGCGTCGACGAGGACATGTTCGCCGATGGCGTCATGTTCGACGGTTCGTCGATCGCCGGCTGGAAGGCCATCAACG
>Ga0247808_10001701_pt1 | contig 10619 bp, 5 predicted proteins | sample UWRJL089202R1_FD_179914 | JGI IMG/M metagenome (GOLD analysis project Ga0247808, IMG submission 179914) | Plant litter microbial communities from Arlington Agricultural Research Station in Wisconsin, United States - UWRJ-L089-202R-1 | ecosystem: Environmental > Terrestrial > Plant litter >... | reverse complement strand
TCAACACTGCGCCAGTGATCCAGACTTCGCGTCTGGCGCGCACATGGCCGCCGATCATCAGGGTCAGCGCCATCAGCGTCCAGACGATGGACAGCCCGGCCTGCACTTGCATGGAATCGAGCAGGCTGTGGATGTCCCACGGCACGCCTGCCCAGTGGTGAGCGCTGCGCGTGACCATGGCGCTGAACAGCACAAACAGCGAGGCGCCCGCGGTGATCAATGCGACACGCTGCGCATCGGGTTCGCTCACGCCCAGTTGCGGCAGCCGGCTGCGGGTCCAGACAAACACGCCCAGCAGCGCCAGCAACAGGCCGAGTTCCAGCGGATTGAGCAGCGGAACATACGGCAGCGGATTGGCCGCGCCGTCGCTGAACGCGTTGGCCAGCCAGAACCAGATCAGCATCAGCAGCGCCAACGGCGCGGCGACCCAGACGCGATACTCTTTCGGATACGCGGCAATCGGCCATGTCCAGCTGCGGGACGAGGTCATCACCAGCAAATACAGGCTTGGCAGCAGCGCCCAGCCGAGCCAGCGCCAGGCGTTGTAATGCTCGGACAGCTGCGCCATGGCCCAGCTCAATTCCAGCGCCAATACGCTGATCGCCAGCCAGCAACCCAGGATATGCGCCAGGCTCAAGGCTTTGCCGGGCAGCATGTCTGCCAGTCGGCGCAGGGCAATCAGGTGTGCGGCGAGTAACGCAAGCCAGCCGATCCAGGCCCAGTGGGCGAACGGATGAGCGTTATCCAGCCAGTTGAAGAGCATCAGCACGCCACCGATTGGCGTCAGTGCCAGCGTCAGTTTCGCCAGGCCCGGCCAACGCAGGCGCAGGGCGATAAGTGTCCAGAGCCCGACGCTGGCGGCCGCAGCCAGCAGCATCCAGGTCGTCAGCAGCTCATCGGGGGAGAACCGTAGCGCCGCGACGGTCAGTGACAATATCCACCAGCCGCCACCCCAGAGCATCAGCAACGGCGACAGATATTGCGCCTTGAGCGGGCCGGAAACCGTGATACGCAGCACCAGCAGGGCGCTGATCAAACCCGCCAGGGCGATAATCATCGGCGTCCAGAAGTCGCCATGGGCCAGCAATGGCGAATACCAGGCGTTCATTTCGTTGAGGAACACCAGTCCGGCGGCGGCTTGCAGCAACAGCCCGAAGATCCGCGCCAGCAGCCGTTGCTGGCGCATGCCCAGCCAGAACACGGCGGCGCCTTCAATGGCCCAGGCGCAGGTCGTCCATTGCGCGTCCAGGCCCAGCGGAATCGCCAGCGTTGCGAACACCACGCCCAGCGCCAGACAGGTTTCCACCAGCAACAGCGCGCGTCCCGGCGCACGACCGGCCAGCAAGCGCGCGATGCCCATATAAAGTAGGCCCAATACCAATGCGCTGAAGGCAGCCCCCAATTCGATGGTCTGCATGAGTGCGTATTGCAGACCGAAGCCCGCGATGGGCGTGCCGAACAGCAAGGTGCCGTCCACGTAATCGCCCTGACGCCGGGACCAGCGCAGCATGGCGGCGCGGCTGTCGTCTTGCGGCGCGCTCGGCAGCTCTTGAAGCGTGCGCCGGGCAAACAGCAGGCCGATGGCCAGATACATCAGGAAGAACAACACTAGAAACGGTTCGGTGCTCCAGAACAGATCCGGCGTGTAACCGCGCAGGCCCCACGCCAGACCGATGCCGAAAGTGCCGAAGAAACCGATCAGGTTCAGCAGGCGCCAGGCCTTGAACCAGGCGATGGCGAAAATGCCAGCGTTGAGCAAGGCAAAGTAGCTGAACAGGGTTATATGACTGCCTTGCCCTGTGGAAGAGAGGATTGGCGCCGCGAAACCGCCGAGCGCCGCCGCGCAGGCCAGGGCCAGCGAGTTCTGGGTGATCGCCAGCATCGCGGAAAAGGCCGTCGCCGCCACCAGCAGGACAAACCCGAGGCTGGGATCGAGCAAACCATGGACTTTCATCGCGCCTAGCACCGTCAGGTACAGCACGCCGATCCCGGTGCCCTGCATCATCAGGGCGAAAGCCCCGTTGCGCTGGCGCAGCCACCAACCCAAAGCTAACAAGGCCAAGGCGCTGGCGGCGACCCCGGCGTAGCGGGCTTCAATCGGCACGACCATGCCTTCGGTGGCATAACGCAACAGAAATGCCAGACCGAGAAACAGCAACACCACGCCGACGCGCAACACGGTATTGCCGCCCAGCAGCCAGTCCCGAGCCTTCTGAATCACGGCATCGATGGGGTTAGGGCCGATGGGTTCTGCTTTGGGCTTGGCTTCAGTTGGCGCGGCGCGCGTCAAAGGCGCTGCCGGTTGTGGCCATTGCGAGTGAGCCTGGGCTTCGTCCGGCAAGTCCCAGATCAGCTCCGGGCCAGCGGATTGCGTTGCGACAATCACGGCGTCTTCGGGCAGCGGCGCAGGGGCCAACGCCGGTTCGGCTTTGCTGAACGGGGAAGTGGGTGGGAATTCCAGGCGGGTCAGGCGTTGTTGCAGGGATTCGATGTTTTTCTGTGCCGCGTCGAGTTGCTCGCGTTGCTCCGCCGATTCCTTGCGCAGCTTCGCCACACGCACCGCCAGCCAGGCGGCAAAGCCCAGGGCAATCGCCGCGCTGCTGTTCATCCAGGGAAAAAACAGGCCATCGGTCAAAAAGCCCACAGCGCCAAGCCCCACCACCAGCAAGATCCATTGCACGCCAGGACATCCTTTTCGGTCAGTAGGCGTTCAAGGGCGAACGCAGCGGCGCAGTATAGCGGGCTGCGTCGGGGAATGGCGTGATGGGGTTGGCTAAGCCTTACAGGAATACTCACCCTTCACCCGTTGGAGGCTTGCCGTAGGACCGGCTTTAGCCGGGAGAGCAGTTGACGCAAGGCTTGCCGTAGGACTGGCTTTAGCCGGGAGGGCAGTTGACGCAAGGCTTGCCGTAGGACCGGCTTTAGCCGGGAGGGCAATTGGCGCCCTCGCGACTAAAGTCGCTCCTACGGTTGCGGGGGTTGCGGGGGTTGCGGGTTGCGGGTTCGCCCTTAATCCAGCGCCTTCCAGATATCGCCCGCGTATTCACGAATGGTCCGGTCCGAGGAGAACCAGCCCATGCGTGCCGTGTTGAGCACAGCCGAGCGCCACCATTCCTTGGAGTCGTGCCAGTGCGCTTCGACCTTGGCCTGGGCGGCCCAATACGAGTCGAAGTCGGCGCAGACCAGGAAGCGGTCGTAGGCCATCAGTTGGTCGATCAGGCCCACATAGCGGTTCGGATCATCCGGCGAGAACACCCCGCCACGAATCGCTTGCAGCACGTCATTGAGCCGACCGGAAGCCGCCGCTGCGGCATAGGCGCTGAAATCGCCAGTCTGCTTGTGCGCTTCGACTTCCTGAGCGGTCATGCCAAAGATGAACATGTGTTCCTGGCCGATCAGCTCGCTCATTTCCACGTTGGCGCCGTCCAGCGTGCCGATGGTCAGCGCGCCGTTAAGGCCGAACTTCATGTTGCTGGTGCCCGATGCTTCCAGGCCCGCCGTGGAAATCTGCTCCGACAAGTCGGCCGCCGGAATGATGCTTTCCGCCAGACTGACGTTGTAGTTGGGCATGAACACCACTTTGAGCAGGCCGCGTACGGTTGGATCGTTGTTCACGGTCCGCGCGATGTCGTTGGTCAACTTGATGATCAGCTTGGCCGAGTGATAACTGGCCGCAGCCTTGCCGGCGAAGATTTTCACGCGCGGCACCCAATCAGTGCCTGGCTCGGCACGAATGGCCTGATACAGCGCAACGGTGTGGAACAGGTTCAGCAACTGACGCTTGTATTCATGAATCCGCTTGACCTGCACGTCGAACATCGCCGCCGGGTTGACCACAATCCCCATGCGTTCATGGATGATCGCCGCCAGGGCGCGCTTGCTGTGCAGACGCTGATCGGCAAATTGCTTGCGGAACGAGCTCTTGTCAGCGAACGGCTCCAGCTCGATCAGACGCGTCTCGGCATTGTCGAGCACCTCGTCGCCAAGGGCGTCCTTGAGCATTTCGGTCAGCTTCGGGTTGGCCTGGAACAGCCAGCGGCGGAAGGTAATGCCGTTGGTTTTGTTGTTGATGCGTTCCGGATACAGCTTGTGCAGCTCGGCGAACACTGTCTTGCGCATCAGTTGCGTGTGCAGTGCCGATACGCCGTTGACGCTGTGGGAACCGAGGAACGCCAGGTTACCCATGCGCACGCGGCGGCCGTTGTCTTCTTCGATCAGCGACACAGCGCGCAGTACGTCGAAATCATGAATGCCTTTGGCACGCAGGGTGTCGATGTGTTGCGCGTTGATCATGTAGATGATCTGCATATGGCGCGGCAACATCCGCTCCATCAGGCCCACCGACCAGGTTTCCAGCGCCTCGGGCAGCAAGGTGTGGTTGGTGTAGGCGAGGGTGCCGACGGTGATTTTCCAGGCGGTGTCCCACGCAATGCCGTGATTGTCGATCAACTGACGCATCAGTTCGGCCACGGCGATCGACGGGTGTGTGTCGTTCATCTGGATCGCCGCATGATCGGCCAGATCCAGCAGCGTGGCGTGCATGTTCAGGTGGCGACGCAGCAAGTCCTGCAGGGACGCGGAGACGAAAAAGTATTCCTGGCGCAGGCGCAATTCCTGACCGGCTTCCGTGGCGTCGTTGGGGTACAGCACGCGGGAAATGCTTTCCGCACGCACCACTTCGGCGACCGCGCCGAAGTGATCGCCGGCGTTGAAACGCTCAAGGTGCAGATCGCCCACGGCACGGGCGCGCCACAAGCGCAAAGTGTTGACACTCTTGCCGCGCCAGCCAACCACGGGCGTGTCATAGGCGATGGCTCGCACGGTTTCCGATGGACGCCAGACCTGATGCGGTTCGCCCGCGTCATTGAGGACGGTTTCGACGCTGCCGCTGAAGCCGATGGGGTAAACCACTTCCGGGCGTTCGAATTCCCATGGGTTACCGAAGTCCAGCCAGTTTTCCGTTTGTTCCTGCTGCCAGCCGTCGACGATCGCCTGACGGAACAGGCCGTGTTCGTAGCGAATGCCGTAGCCGTGCCCGGCAATGCCCAGCGTCGACATGCTTTCCATGAAGCACGCGGCCAGACGACCGAGGCCGCCATTGCCCAGCGCTGCGTCAGGTTCGAGCAGACGAATGCGCTCAATGTCCACGCCCAGTTCGGTCATGGCCTCGCGAGCGATTTCCAGCAAACCGAGGTTACTCAGGCTGTCGTACAGCAGACGCCCGATGAGAAATTCCAGCGACAGGTAATAGACGCGTTTCTGTACCTTGCGGTAAATCTGCCGGGTGTGGTCCATCCAGTGCTCGACCATGTGGTCGCGAGCGGCCAGTGCCACGGCTTCGAACCAGTCATGCTCAAAGGCATGGTCGGGGTCCTTGCCCACCGCATAGGTGAGTTTGGCAAGTACAGCGGCGCGGAAAGCAGCCACCTCAGCGTCACGAACGAGTGGTTCCTGAGACATCAATGCGACCTCAAGTAGTCAGACGAATGAAAGATGGGTTGTTTTGACTGTAGGGCGTCTCTCCGGTTATTTCCTGAAATTTCGGAAATAACTGGGGAAGCGTCCCACGCTTCGACACAAGCTTGACGCTGTGGTTCGCCAACCCCTGTAATTGGTAAAACGCTTGCATTGATCGTTCCATGCGTAAGAAAAGCCTGTCATGTGACAGCATGAACATTCACCGTTTCGGGTTTATGATGCCCAACGGCAGATAGATAGAAGCCCTCCAATCGCAATTACGGAGCACCTATGCAGACCTTGTACCCGCAGATCAAACCCTACGCCCGGCACGATCTGGCCGTGGAGCAGCCGCACGTGTTGTATGTTGACGAAAGCGGGTCGCCGGAAGGTCTGCCGGTGGTCTTCATTCATGGTGGTCCCGGTGCGGGCTGTGATGCGCAAAGCCGCCGTTATTTCGACCCTAACATGTATCGCATCATCACTTTCGATCAGCGCGGTTGCGGCCGTTCGACGCCCCACGCCAGTCTGGAAAACAATACGACCTGGCATCTGGTCGAAGACCTGGAGCGGATTCGCGAGCACCTGGGTATCGATAAATGGGTGTTGTTCGGCGGTTCCTGGGGCTCGACTCTTTCGCTGGCCTATGCCCAGACGCATCCGGAACGTGTGCATGCGCTGATCCTGCGCGGCATTTTCCTGGCCCGCAAGCAGGAGATCGACTGGTTCTACCAATGTGGCGCGAGCCGCATGTTCCCGGATTACTGGCAGGACTACGTGGCGCCGATCCCGCTGGACGAACGCGACAATTTATTGGCCGCCTTCCATAAACGCCTGATCGGCTCCGACCAGATCGCCCAGATGCACGCGGCCAAGGCCTGGTCCACCTGGGAAGGCCGCGCCGCGACCTTGCGCCCCAATCCGCAAGTGGTCGATCGCTTCTCCGAGCCGCAACGGGCGCTGTCCATCGCACGCATCGAATGCCATTACTTCACCAACCAGTCGTTCCTCGAAGAAAACCAGCTGATTCGCGACATGCCCAAGATCGCTCATCTGCCGGGCATCATCGTGCATGGCCGCTATGACGTGATCTGCCCGTTGGACAATGCCTGGGAATTGCATCAGGCGTGGCCCAACAGCGAGCTGCAAGTGATTCGCGATGCCGGTCACGCCGCCTCGGAGCCGGGCATCACCGACGCCCTGGTCCGCGCCGCCGCGCAGGTCGCTCGCCGATTGCTGGATTTGCCGCCTGAAGAGGCGTAGAGCCCGCATTTGTATCTGTAGGACCGGCTTTAGCCGGGAGGACGTCGGCGGGTTCAAATGCAAGTCTGTTTCGTAGGTAGAATGGGCTCCCGGCTAAAGCCGGTCCTACGAGCCGATCCTACGAGCCGATCCTACGAGCCGGTCCTACCAGCCGGTCACAAAAGCCGGTCCGGGAGCTACGTTACTGAAAACAAGGAAACCGTAATGAAAGCCTTGCTGCAACGCGTGCGCGCTGCCCGGGTCGAGGTGGATGGGCAGATTGTCGGGTCCATCGACCAAGGGTTGCTGGTGCTGGTCGGGGTCGAACCTCAAGACACGCAGGCCAGTGCCGATAAGATGTTGCACAAGCTGCTCAACTACCGGGTGTTCAGCGATGCCGAGGGCAAAATGAACCTGTCGGTACGTGATGTTGCGGGCGGACTGCTGCTGGTTTCGCAATTCACCCTGGTCGCTGACACCAAAAGTGGCATGCGCCCAAGCTTCTCCAAGGCGGCGCCTCCGGCGCTGGGTGCGCAGTTGTTCGACTATTTACTGACACAGGCTAAAAGCTCGCATGCGCCGGTTGCAGCGGGCCAATTTGGTGCAGATATGCAGGTGCATTTGGTCAATGATGGCCCAGTGACATTTTTGCTTGAGTCATAAATGACAATCTGGCCTGCGTGCCCCGAATTTATTAGGCGATAAAGCGATAAATACTTTGCTGCACCTGATGCGTTGTAACGCGTGCTACTAGATAATCCCGCGTTGCCGGTATCGGCGTTTGTAGGTCCGTTCGGCAAGGTCAGTAGGCTGGTTCGACACCGTTTGGGGAATCATTACGCCCTTTCGGAGTCGGAACAATGCTCGCCAACCCGGCACTTGATAGCTGGCCGTTGGTTTTTTCATCTGTTTTCGGCGAGGGTTGCTCGTGATTGTTAGTCCCTGTAATGCAGCAAAGACACCTGGCAAACGGTTGCGTAGCGCGCTGTTGGCAAGCTCGGCCCTGATCTGTCTGTTCGGCTCCACTTCCCTGTGGGCGTTCGATCTGGATGACGTAGCCGCCAAGGCAAAGGAAATGTCCGGGCAGAAGTTCGAAGCTCCAAAGAGCAATCTGCCTGCAGAGTTCCGCGACATGAAGTTCGCGGACTATCAGAAAATTCGTTTCCGTGAGGACAAGGCTGAGTGGGCGGCAGACAAGACGCCGTTCAAATTGTCCTTCTACCATCAGGGCATGCATTTCGACACCCCGGTCAAAATCAACGAAGTCACGGCGACCACCGTTGAAGAAATCAAGTACGACAGCAGTCGCTTCGATTTCGGCGATGTGAAAGTCGACCCTAAAGCCACCGAAAAACTCGGCTATGCCGGTTTCCGCGTGCTTTACCCGATCAACAAAGACGACAAGCGTGACGAGATCATGACCATGCTGGGCGCGAGTTATTTCCGCGTCATCGGCAAGGATCAGGTCTACGGCCTGTCGGCGCGTGGCATGGCAATCGATACCGCCTTGCCATCGGGCGAAGAATTCCCGCGTTTCACTGAGTTCTGGATTGAAAAGCCAGGTGCTGATGACAACCATCTGGTGATCTTCGCGCTGCTGGATTCGCCACGTGCGACCGGCGCGTACAAGCTGACCCTGCGTCCTGGCACCAACACGCTGGTGGACGTCGAATCGCGCATGTTCCTGCGTGACAAGGTCACCAAGCTGGGCGTTGCGCCGTTGACCAGTATGTTCCTGTTCGGTGCCAACCAGCCTTCGCGCGTGCTCAACTATCGTCGCGAGCTGCATGACTCCAGCGGTCTGTCGATTCAGGCAGCCAATGGTGAATGGATCTGGCGTCCGCTGAACAATCCGAAACACCTGTCGGTCAGCAGCTTCTCGGTGGAAAACCCGCGTGGCTTCGGTCTGTTGCAGCGTGGCCGTGAGTTCAGCAGCTACGAAGACCTCGATGACCGTTACGACAAGCGTCCAAGCGCATGGATCGAGCCTAAAGGCGATTGGGGCAAAGGCACCGTCGATCTGGTCGAGATCCCGACTGCCGACGAAACCAACGACAATATCGTTGCGTTCTGGAAGCCGGAAACGCTGCCAGCACCTGGCGAGCCGGTGAACTTCAACTATCGCATTCACTGGACCATGGATGAAAAATCCATTCATTCGCCGGATCTCGGCTGGGTCAAACAGACCCTGCGTTCGCTCGGTGACGTGAAACAGTCCAACCTGGTTCGTCAGCCCGACGGCAGCGTGGCGTTCCAGGTCGATTTCGTCGGTCCGGTCCTGGCTCGCTTGCCGGAAGACAAGACCATTCGCAGTCAGGTCACGACCGATGACAACACTGAATTGGTCGAGAACAACCTGCGCTATAACCCGGTTACCAAGGGCTATCGCCTGACGCTGCGCGTGAAGGTCAAGGACACCAACAAGCCGATCGAGATGCGCGCTTACCTGCTGCGCGAGATTCCTGCCGAACCGGGCAAGGAACCTGCACTGCTTGTTGTTGACAAAACACATGTTGAAGAGAAAAAAGCTGCGCCTAAAGAGGCTGTAAAAGTAGCCCCTAAAGAAGCACAGACTGATCTGGCCAAGGCCGCAGCCGGTACGCCGGCAGACGCTGCCAAGGCGGATGCGGCGAAGACCGAAGCAGCCAAGGCTGATGTCGCCAAGGCCGACGTTGCTAAAGACGTTGCCAAAGACAAAGACGGCAAAGAGATCCAGCAGCCTGTAGCCGAAGCTGCGCCCACCCATCCGGAACCGGCCAAGACGCTGCAAGTCATGACCGAGACCTGGAGCTACCAGTTGCCAGCCGATGAGTAATTCTCTACCGGTGCCAGAGTCGCTCAGCGAATACCTGGCACATCTACCGATGAGCGACGAGCAGCGGGCCGAACTGGCTTCCTGTAAATCGTTCACCGAGTTGCATGAACGTCTTTCGGCACAGCCGATTGCCGACCCAGCCGATGCCGCCCAGGCATCGGTGGGTCGTCGCCTGACGCTGACCACCGCCGACGAGCTGCAAGAAGCCGAGATGCTTGGCCTTGATGCAAGCGGGCGGGTGTGCCTGAAAGCCACGCCACCGATTCGTCGGACCAAAGTCGTTCCCGAGCCATGGCGCACCAATATCCTGGTGCGCGGCTGGCGTCGGCTGACCGGGCGCACCAACCCGGTCGAGCCGGTGCCGGATCGCCTGCCCAAGGCACGCTGGCGCACGGTCGGTTCGACGCGCCGCTATATCCTGCTGATCCTGATGCTGGGTCAAACCATCGTCGCCAGCTGGTACATGAAAGGCATCATGCCGTATCAAGGCTGGTCCCTGGTTTCGCTGGACGAAATCACCCACCAGACCTTCGTGCAAACGGCGATGCAAGTGCTGCCGTATGCCTTGCAGACCAGCATTCTGTTGCTGTTCGGCATCCTGTTCTGTTGGGTATCGGCGGGTTTCTGGACTGCGCTGATGGGCTTCCTCGAATTGCTCACCGGGCGCGATAAATACCGCATCTCCGGCGCCAGTGCTGGCAATGAGCCGATTGAGAAGGGCGCGCGCACCGCGCTGGTCATGCCGATCTGCAACGAAGACGTGCCCCGGGTGTTCGCCGGTCTGCGCGCTACGTTCGAATCGGTTGCCGCCACCGGTGACCTGGATCGCTTCGATTTCTTCGTGCTCAGCGATACCAATGATTCCGACATCGCCGTGGCCGAGCAGCAAGCCTGGCTTGAGGTGTGTCGCGAGGCCAAAGGTTTCGGCAAGATTTTCTATCGTCGTCGTCGCCGTCGCGTAAAACGCAAAAGCGGCAACCTCGATGACTTCTGCCGTCGCTGGGGCGGTGACTACAAGTACATGGTCGTGCTCGACGCAGACAGCGTGATGAGCGGCGAATGCCTGACCAGTCTGGTGCGCTTGATGGAAGCCACACCGGACGCC
>Ga0247808_10001699_pt1 | contig 10630 bp, 14 predicted proteins | sample UWRJL089202R1_FD_179914 | JGI IMG/M metagenome (GOLD analysis project Ga0247808, IMG submission 179914) | Plant litter microbial communities from Arlington Agricultural Research Station in Wisconsin, United States - UWRJ-L089-202R-1 | ecosystem: Environmental > Terrestrial > Plant litter >... | reverse complement strand
CGGAGTTCTTAGTTTCCCATTGTTGGTTTCCCATTTTTGTGTTACACATTGTTGGTTCCCCGCTGTTGGTTCCCGTTGTTGATTTTTACCGTGCTAATAAGAATTGTTTGATTATCACAGCCAAGCGAGATCAAGTCAACAAGTTAGGCGACATAGCCATCAAGTTGTAACCCTACACTCGTAGTTTTGGCTGCTTCGAGCAACGACGTACGCCTTTCAGATCTCAGAGAAGTTTCAATAACGAGCATTTAGGTAATTCACTATCAACTCAGACAACGACCCTCACAGAATAGAATTAGCTATGGATCCAGTCCAGGAAAATAAACAATTGAATGAAAACACCTGCTTGCCTGGGGAAACAGTTGACCTGGAGCTTGAATCGGAAGTGGCTACAGGATATCTTGACAATTGGCGACTTCATTTATTGACAATTGGGTTCGTGTAATACCCTGTTCATTGATAAAACTGCTCACCAAAGTCAAGATTATGTCTAAGCGTATTTCTTTCTTCACTCGATATAACAATAGTCAGCACTTCGCTAGCTTCTATAGCCAATGATCTTAAGGCATTCGACCAAGCTGGGTGGATTGTATCAAGCTATTTGACAACTTATTTTAGTAAGTGAATTTATCCCACAATTCAGCTACTTATTCTAAACCAAAGATAGGTTTCATAATTATTTGGGCAAAACTAAGTGATATTTTTGGGCGAAAGCTCTTTCTCATGATTGCCATATTGCTATTTATTGTATTCTCTGGAGCTTGTGGTGGTTCGCAGACCGCATTGCAGCTGTATGTGGATTTGTCTTGGGCTCTTCTTGTTCAGAGAAACGTCTAACTTGCATAGGATAATATTTCGAGCATTCCAAGGAGTTGGGGGGGCAGGCATATTTGCAATGACGCCAGCAATTATTTCGGAGATGGTACCGCCTGAGAAGTTCGCAACTTACAACGCTGTGGCATCTTCAACAATCGGAATTTCATTTCTTCTCGGTCCACTAGTTGGGGGAGCAATTAGTAACCGCAGTTCATGGAGGTGGATATTCTTCATCAAGTATGCTGCCATCTTCCCTTATGATGAACGCAAGCTGATTTAGACTAATTTTCAGTATTCCCGTTGGAGCGTTGGCAATCACTGCCTCTTTCATAGCTATGCCTTCGAGATTTCCACACCAGTCACAAATCCCAGCACCTCCAAGACTAACTTTGAAAGCAGCTATTGGAAAAGTTGATTTTCCAGGGTTCTTTTGTTTGTTGTCATCTTGTTGGCTACTAGTATGTGGCATACAAGAAGCCGGAATTGTTCATTCATGGTCATCAGGACTCATCATTACGCTTTTTAGCCTCTCTGGCGTTTTCTGGGCTCTTTTTATTCTCTGGCAGCGGTTACTTAATAAGTTGGCAACAACTAGGGAACCAGTCTTCCCGTGGAGATTTATGACCAATAGAGTGTTAGTAGGTGTATATTTGTGAGTCTCAGTGTTTTCTTACACAAGGTTGCTTCAATGAAGTATGAAGAAATTAATTGTTCAAAGGACGGCACTACTTGCTGGAATTCCATTCACCTCCGTGATAATAGAGCTTCCACAGCAGTTCCAAGCAGTCAACAATATCTCTCCACTTCTGGCTGGAGTGTGGATTTTACCATTTTCACTTTCGTGTGCAACGTCTTCAGCTCTGACAGGTCTATTTACTTCAAAACTCAAGATACCTCCAATTATCGTCATAACGGTGGGAACAGGTTTACAGACCATTGGACTAACACTTTTATATACGCTGCCCGTTTCTTTGAATATCTCTGTATCTCACTACGGGTTTCAGACACTGGCAGGCTTTGGCGTTGGTCTAACTCTTACTACACTTTTATCACTTGCACCTTTTGTTGTTAGTTCTCATGATCGAGGTAGGTTTGAAGACCAAAGTGGTTCATAACAGATGCTTACAATTTTAGCTGTTGCATTAGGTGGGGTGACACAGTTTCGTGTGCTTGGTGGAGCTGTGGGAGTATCTGTGGCTACGAATCTGTTAAACAATCATGTGAATATAGCCTTGTCAAGCATATTCACCCGCGACCAAGTAGCTATTATTCTACACTCTACCGACTCCATTGCTAGGTTTGACGCACAATTACAATCCAGTGTTAGAATGATATTTGCTGCAGGATACAAATTGCAATTAGGAGCAGTCCTAGGTTTCACCGCTGCACAGTTTTTAGGTATACTTTTAATGTGGGAAAGACGGCCACGAACCATTCTATAAGATGGTTGGGGTCTCATATATAGATCGTAAGATAGGATACATGAGACTTTCTCTCGTTCATGGAACTATGCGAAGTAAAATATAATTACTCTTTAAAGTCCATTGTATGCAACTGCCACTAGGTGAAGTATAGGTGATCAAGAATACAGAAGGCAAGGCTTTGACATTGAATCACTCATCATCACAAAATGACAAGCCTCAGTCAGACTAAGCGCAAACATGACAAGAAATTTTCTGGTCGGGGCGTGTTAGGTAAGGTAACAAGTATGAACGTACAAGGTAGCAAGGGGAAGGAACAACAGTAAATTGGCAACAACGAGGTTTGGGGGTAAGGAATTCCATCATAACAAGAGAAAATCCCATAGATCCAATGGTATAGCAGATACCCTGGTATATTCGTTAATATCTATTGAGTTACCCCTTCTCTTAGTTGCCTTTGTGGTCAGAGATCACCAACAAATGTGACGAGATCAACTGTCCTTGTAGGATCAATTCCAACAAATACCTGGCTACCTTATGTGTTTTATTGCCAATACTACCTCATTTTCAGCTAATATATTTGGTTAGGGGTCACATATAGGCAGTATGCGGTTGGGTGGCAAATTGGTGTCGGCCAAAATGATGTTACACGGTCTGTTCTGCTACCTATCAAAGAGTTCTTCGCTTACAGAACAAACTTTTGGAATAGAGGTAATGTTACAAAACGCAAGGGCTATGTTTATTGACATCATACCATGTATCTATATGCGCCATTGTAATATTGGAAACGTTGTGCAGATATTGTTGATGATTTCAACCCATGCTTATATTTTAGCGTTGTATGTTGTTGTAGATAGAGAATCACCAACTGTTAGACTCTTCTATTGGCGATAAGATATTACTCCAATCCTGGATTGGTGACATATGTCTCTATTCAGTTAGATTCGCCGAAGGACATAGCTCAGCTTAGATTATACTCATGGGAAATGCCTTTGCTTTAATTTGTGTATAGATGTTACGTTGTTCTGGTATTAATGAACTGGGAACGTGCTCAAGTTCAATCACCAACACTTCTGCCTATATTTGATGCTGTGACTTGTTTCCAATAATAGGAGAATATGACCAGAGGCCACCAGTACTACTAATTTTAGAAATCACAAGTTTTAAAACCCAACTCATTTAAAGGGTGGGAAGATACCTGAATGTTTCCAATTTAAAGCGCCTCAACTCGCTACACCGTTTATCTCACCAGCTAATACATTGTGTTTTGGACTTGTTCACACAAGTCCACACATTTCTTCTTGCGCTGAAGGCTTCAAACCTTTACTATCATGGCTTCAAACCACCATCCCCTAAAGGGGTGTGATAACTTAGTGGCTAAGAACGATGGTATCGAGATTGACAACGTTCAACGAGAACCTATTGCGATAATTGGATTTTCATTCAAGTTTCCAGGAGGTATGACTACAGACGAGTCTCTCTGGCAAGCAATTGCAAATCGAAAATCCGCTATGTCAGATTTTCCAAAAGATCGTTTGAACCAAGAAAACTTCTATGATCCTGATCGTACAAGAGTCAACGGTGTAAGTTTAATATTTTATAGGCGTACTGCTAGTTAAACACTAGATACTTTTGCTCAATTCAATTTGCCCACACTTGCCACCATGAATTGAAGATTGTCATAATTAATCAATTCATACATTAGTTCCCTATTCGAGGTGCTCATTTTTTGGATGATCAAATTGCTGCATTTGATGCCCCATTCTTCTCTATATCTCCTGCCGAGGCTGAAGAGATGGATCCTCAACAGCGTGGCTTGCTTGAAGCTTCTTATAGAGCTCTCGAAAGTGGTTTGTGTATACCCCTTTACTTAAATTGTAGGCTTTGCTAACTACTGGCAAATCAAAGCCGGTATACCTATTGAACAAGCTTCTGGCTCCAATACTGCAGTATACACGGGTAGCTTTGCGGACGATTATAAAGCCTTGTTTCATAAAGATCCAGAAAACCAAGCACAGTATTCTGCCAGTGGAATGGCACCAAATATGCTCGCAAATAGAATAAGTTGGTTTTACAACTTCAGTGGTACAAGTTTGAATCTTGATACCGCTTGTTCTAGTAGCCTTGTAGCAGTACATCTCGCTTGTCAGGGTTTGTTAAATCTTGAATCAAACATGGTTAGTGGTGGACTAACGCTATGAAGAGACTGAAAACTGACATCACTGATCTAGGCATTGGTGGCGGGAAGCAGCTTGATCTTTAACCCCGATCTGATTACAGCACTTAACAACCAGAACTTCCTATCACCTGACGGAAGATGTTTTTCATTTGACCATCGTGCCAATGGATATGCACGTGGCGAAGGCATTGCTGTAATAGTTCTCAAGAGACTTTCTGATGCCCTTTCAGATAATGACACAGTCCGCGCCGTGATACGTGGTACGGGCTCAAACCAGGATGGAAGGACACCAGGTAGGCTCCCTATAAATAGTTGATGAGATTTGGTCAAAAGATTAAGGCAAACTAACACCACCAAAGGAATCACTCAACCCAGCAAGAGCGCTCAAGAAAAAGTCATCTTGGATACGTATGCTAAAGCAGGACTTGGGCTTGATCAGACCAGGTACTTTGAAGCTCATGGCACAGGAACTCCAGTTGGAGGTGAGTAAACAATGATTAGATACATGAGAGCATCGATTGATGTGAAACTAGACCCTATCGAGGCAGGCGCCATTGGTGCAACTTTGGCAAATACCGAAGTTCTGAGGAGCCACTTTACTGTGGCTCTATCAAAGCAAATATAGGCCATCTGGAAGGTGCAAGTGGAATTGCCGGCTTGATAAAGTCTATTGTTATGATCGAGAGGGGTATGATTCCGCCAAATGCTGGATTTGAGCGTCTAAACCCAGACATTAAAGCAGATGAGTGGAACCTGAAGGTATTGCTTCATTTGGAACAGGTCTATCAAGAAACTTACCATTCTCGTTATCTTAGTTCCCGGAAGAACTTATACCATGGCCTGCGAATGGTATTCGAAGAGTTTCTGTTAACTCGTTTGGATTTGGAGGTAAGTTGACGGCAATCGTTGTCATAGTAGCGATGACACTGGCCAGCTGAATTTATGACATCTCAATTGAACAGATTGTCAGGATATTTAATCATCTTGTAGACTGGAAGGATGCTGACAAAACTGAAAGGTACAAACGCTCATGCTATACTGGATGATACTGAGAGCTATCTCAAATTACATAGGCCTCAGTTCAACCCTTTTACAGCGGCTGCAAGCACCAGGTTTGTCATCATCAGATCTCTAAAAGCTATCTTAAGCGGCGATGACCAGGATCCAAAGCTGATCAAAATCATAGAGATAATGGAGTGAATGGAAAGGTATTCCGTGGATCAAGTTCGTTAATTCTCTATCCTGAAAGTGGATCGTGTACTGAAGAGGAAGGCCAACTCCTGTCGGAAAAAAAGTTGGAGCTAAAAACTATCACTTTACCCGAGACTGTCTTGCTCATCTTTTCGGCTGCAGATGAACGCGGATTACAGCGCATTGAGTCTCTATATAGGGACTATCTCAGCACTGTCGAAAGAAATGACAGTTTGGGATCTTTTCTGAAAGATCTGGCGTATACGCTGAACGAAAGAAGAAGTTCCCTGCTTTGGAAGTCATACGCAACCCTAAACACTCTTCCTGACTCTACACTCGATAGTTTAAAATTGTCGAAGCCGGTGCGTGCTTCAACAGAACCTGAACTTTGTTTTATCTTCACCGGGCAAGGTGCCCAGTGGAGTGCGATGGGCAGAGAATTGTTTATTTTCGATTCTTTTGTGAATGATCTCATTTACATGGACAAATACTTGGCGACTTTAGGTTGTCGCTGGTCTCTGCTAAGTCAGTAAAACGTTATACAGCTCTCATCCGTCACTAATATCTTCCAGGCGAACTTACACGAGATAAAGCTGATTCCAATGTGGATCACCCACAATTCAGCCAACCCTTATGCACCGCTATCCAAATTGCACTTGTAAATTTGCTGAGAAATTTCGAACTCCATCCCGCCTGTGTTATTGGCCATTCCTCGGGGGAAATTGCTGCTGGGTATGTGCACCGGACTGATACCAGGCAGTATTATACTGACTGAATGACAGATATTGTACTGGAGCACTTGATTGCTACTCAGCACTAAAGGTGGCATATTTCAGGGGTCTTTTAGTCGATAGGGTGGCGAAGAACTCCCCTAAAGCAATGGCAATGCTTTCGGTAGGTCTCTCAGAGCACGATATTCTGCCCTATATCCAAAGGGTAGAAGAAACGACCGGAGAAGTTGGCATGTCAGTGGGTTGTATTAACAGTCCCACAAATGTCACCATAACAGGTCTGGAAAGCATGATCACGGTTTTGAAAATGCTCCTAGATGAACAGAATATATTTGCTCGGAAATTAGCAGTCAACATCGCGTATCATTCACAGTATCTTGAACCAATGGTAAATGACTACTTGCAGCTGGTTGGGAATGTGTCGAGCTATCATGTTAATCGGCCAACAAAGATGATTTCTTCAGTAACGGCAGAAATTGTTGGTGAGCGAGATCTTTGTCAGGTGGCATACTGGGTGCGGAACCTTATTTCACCTGTAAGATTCTCTGCTGCTCTCACTGCTGCGTGTGCACCGAGTACCAAGGCTTGCAAAAAAGATGAGACGGGACGTCAAAATACCCGTCTTGATTTCCTACTCGAAATTGGGCCTCATTCAGCCTTGCAAGTCCCCATCAAACAGATCTTGGTTTCTTTGGCCATTACAAAGCCTCCTAAGTATACCTCTGTACTCGTTCGATCTGTGCCAGCCATTTCAACTCTTTTGGAGGCTCTAAGTACTTTGTATTGCAATGGCCACTCCATGAGCCTCTCAAAGATTAACCAGAAGTCTTCAGCCTTCGATAAAGCTTGTAAGGTTTTAACAAATCTCCCGGAATATCCATTCGATCACTCACGCTCTTTTTGGCGAGAGTCTCGGATCAGTGCGGGTCATCGCTTCAGGAAACAACCCTACAATCACTTCCTCGGCGCACCTGTCCCAGATTGGAATCCCATGGAAGCGAGATGGCGTCGGAAAATCAAGCTTACCGAGAGTCAATGGCTTGAAGACCACAAGGCAAGTCATCTTCTAGTTAGGATCTGATCAAAATTCATAAATCAAGAAAGAACCTAACTCGATTTTGAAAGATACATGGAATGGTTCTATTTCCGGCAGCAGCAATGCTAGTAATGGCAATTGAAGCTGTTCGACAAATCTCGGGTGGGAATAAAGGCAATATTATAGCCGGTTACACATTCAAAGATGTTGCTTTTCACACACCGCTAAGTCTTGTAAAGGATTCAAACGGTGTCGAGGTAGAATTTCATCTACGACCTTTACAGCAAGCTGCCGATAGAGAGACTACCTGGTCAGAATTTCGTCTTTATGCATTCGATCGACAAGAGTGTTCAGAAATCTGCAGAGGATGTATTCGGGCAGAATTTGATAAAAACGACACAGAAGTCGACAACGGATTGGAACGTGTCGAACATATTGGACGATATAGACGTATATTCCAAGAAGGAAAAACCGCGTGTCAAAAGAGAATGGATACTGAGAAGAGTTATCGCATTTTTGATGAGGTTGGTCTCGGTTTTGGACCGACGTTTCAAACCGTCAAAGTTGGAACGTATAATACAAGCGCAGAAGCATTTGGAGAAATCAGTCTCCATGAATGGCTTTTGAAAGACTTTAATCGAAACCAACAGCCAAATGTAATCCACCCCACGGCATTGGATGGTCTGTTACAGTTGTCATTCCTTGCTCTGTCCGAGGGAGGTGCAAAGTCTATATCGAGTTTGGTTCCTAGACGGATCAAAAGGCTCTGGATCTCTAGCGCTGGCCTCAATGGATCCGGTTCCACTACTATCAAAGCTTATAATAAATCCAACGCGAAGAGCGTCCGCGAAGCAACATCAACAGTCGTTGCATTCGACTCCTCTGAAAAAGACTTGCGCATCGTTCTTGAAGGATACGATAAGATTGCCTTGGGTAACCATAATGAAAGTGGAACTGAAAGCCAGAATGATAGAACAGTTTGCTTCAATATTGACTCCAGAGCGGACATAGACTTGTTGAATGACGAGAGTTTTTCAATATATAGTCGATCTGTTTCACAACCTAAATCCACACCGATTTCTTTCTTCCAAGACTTAAAACTTGCTATGTCTCTGTTCATCAAAAATGCGTTATCAGTGATGGAGCAAAAAGATCAAAATTTAATGCAGCCCCATCATCAACAATACGTGCGATGGATGAGACACGAATGCGAGAAAATGGACACGGAAGGGGCTTTGTTGTCCCAATGGCGAGAGCATGCCAATAATCCTACATTTCTGGAGAGACTTTGCTCTTCCCTTGAAGAAAACAAAGACAATTACATGCAAGGCAAGTTTCATACGGAAGTTGGAAGAAATCTGATCAAGATCCTTTGTGGAGAGGTAGATCCTTTAGAGCTATTCTTCAAAACGGGTTTGGTGAAGGGCTACTACCACGAGTTCAACAAAACGACAAATGGCTTGAATTATTTCCTGGTCTACCTTGATGCACTTGTGCACAAGCGTCCAAGACTCAAGATCCTCGAGATTGGGGCAGGGACTGGTGGCGTTACTAAATCTGTCCTTGAGACAATTACCAAGCATAGTGATCACAAGTCCCATAGTCCAAGATTTAGCCATTACACGTATACTGACATAAGTCCTTCATTCTTTGAGAATGGGCGGCTTTTATTTGAGGGCCTGGAACATAAAGTCACTTTCAAAATATTAGATATCGAAAAAGAGCCGTCAGAACAAGGATTTGAGGCAGGGTCGTTTGATCTGATCATCGCTGATAATGTACGGAGCCATCTAATCCAGAACACATATCTTGCTAACAAAAGTTTAGGTTTTTCATGCCACTCGAGACTTAGATGTAACCATGTCGAACGCCCGAAAACTCCTCAAACCGTAAGCATTAATCTATTCCATTATAGAAATAATCTTAAAACTACTACAGGGACGGGATCATTGCACTTATGGAGCTCACTAAGCCAGAAACAATGAAAACCAATTTCGCATTTGGTCTACTACCTGGTTGGTGGCATTGTAAGTATAGCTACGTGTACCGTATTACCTTCGTATGGAGCAATATTTTGACCTTTTTAGTTACGGATAACTACCGATACTTGAGTGCTGGTGTTAATAAAGAATCCTGGAATCAGATATTGATCAAAGCTGGTTTCTCTGGTATAAAGTTTGAATTCCCTGACTTCTACGACAAAGAATATCACGAACACAGTGTATTGATATCTACTGCTGTTGATATCACGATTTCAAAGCCGGAAACTCCACAAGTCTTGATCCTAACTAATGCAAATTCGGGGTTCGAATATGAAGTCGCGCTTGAACTAGTAAGAGAATTTGCGAGTATTGGTGTCTCCTCGACAACTATTTTGCCATTAGAAGAAGGACTCATGCTAGAGGATACTGATAAAATGCTTTGCATTACTCTCTTTGAAGCATGCAATCCTATTCTAAAAGTTTTAAGCCCAGAAAAGTTTCAGGCAATCCGTGATTTCCTCTCTAGAGCAAATCATATGTTATGGATTACACGAGGCGGAGGACGCGGTTGCGACGAGCCTGAGTACGCACTCATTAATGGACTTGCTCGAACTATTCGCCAGGAGAGAACAAGGATGAAATTTATCACACTGGCTTTCCAACCTGCTGTATCCACCGCGTCTCACTTCGCTAAAACGAGAAAGGACGTTCATATGATAACATGGGGACTCTCAGCAGATGATTACGAACCAGAGTATGTTGAGAGAGATGGGATACTATATGTTGATCGCCTTGTGGAAGCAGCACAACTCAATCGTCACATTGACTTTCAACTTGCAATATTGAATCGTCACAAGGGGGAGTTTGGAGCCGGGGAGCCCCTCAAACTAACAATGTCCTCCCCGGGTCTTTTGGACACACTCGAGTTTATTGAAGATAAGGAACCGAAGGAGCCACTAAAGTTTGATGAAGTTGAGATCGAGGTTCGTGCCACAGGAGTCAACTTTAGAGACTGCTTAATTGCTCTGGGGAGAATACCTGGTAATACGTTCGGCTTCGAATGCGCCGGTATTGTTAAAAGCCTAGGGAGTCACTGTGGGAGCCTAAAGATTGGCGATAGGGTATGCTCTAGTGCCGCAGGTACTTTCCAAACATACGCAAGATGCAAGGCTTTGCATACCAGAGTTATTCCTGAAAGCACTTCGTTTGCTGAAGGTGCAGCCCTTCCCGTTGCTTTTCAAACAGCGTATTATGCTTTAGTATATGTCGCCCGA
>Ga0247808_10001698_pt1 | contig 10632 bp, 8 predicted proteins | sample UWRJL089202R1_FD_179914 | JGI IMG/M metagenome (GOLD analysis project Ga0247808, IMG submission 179914) | Plant litter microbial communities from Arlington Agricultural Research Station in Wisconsin, United States - UWRJ-L089-202R-1 | ecosystem: Environmental > Terrestrial > Plant litter >... | reverse complement strand
TCGACAGCCAGTTCGGCATAGCCGATGTAAAATCCGATTCCGAGCTTTTTGGCCTCCTCGAACAGCGGCGCCGTGTCCGGTCCCGGCATTTCGCGCTCGAAGAAGCTGTCGATCTCCGCTTGGCTGCCCAATACCCAGCGCGGAAAGAAGGTGGTGAAGGCGAGTTCGGGGAACACCACGAAGTCGGCGCCGCGGGATTTTGCCTCGCGCAAAAGCTCGATCTGGCGTTTGACCACGGCCGAGCGGCTGTGGGTTTTCTGGATCGGCCCCATCTGGGCGCAGGCGAGATTGACGAAGCGGCTCATGCCTGTTGCTCCTTGGGGCCGGCTAGCGTTTCGAACGGCAAGATGGCGCTGTGCTGGGGACTGATGGCCAGGACTGTCTGGGCGCCGGCCTCATGCGGCGTCTCGATGCGGCCATGGGCGACAAGCATGCCCGCGGCGCTTTCGCAGTGATATTGGTAGGTGCGGCCGAGGAAGGTACGAAGGCCGATCGTGGCCGGAATGCCGCCCGGAACATCGCTGATCGTCAGCCCATCCGGGCGGGTGGCGATTAGTCCCCGGTCCGGAATTTTGCCGAAATCGGCCTCGGACAGGGCGACCTGCACGCCACCGTCGATTTCAATGCCGACCTTGCCGTTGTCGGTCCTGTCGGTGACGCGAAAACCGACGATGTTTTCAAACCCGACGAAACGGGCGACAAAAGCATTGGCTGGCTGGCGATAGAGCACTTCCGGCGTATCGAGCTGCACCACCTTGCCGGCATTCATGATCGCCACCCGGTCGGAGATCGAAAATGCCTCTTCCTGGTCATGGGTGACGTAGACGGCGGTGCGGTTGCCGGTCATCTGCAGACGGCGGATTTGTACCCGCATATCGACCCTGAGCTTGGCATCGAGATTGGACAGCGGTTCGTCGAACATCATCAACGGAGGGTCGATCACCAGGGCGCGGGCGAGCGCCACGCGCTGCTTCTGGCCGCCGGAGAGTGCCGCCGGCATGCGGTCGGCCAGATGCGACAGCCCGACGATCTCCAGCATCGCCCTGGCCAGCCGGAGGCGTTCGGCCGAGGCGATCCGGCGCTGTTTGAGGCCGAAGCCGACATTGTCGATGACGCTCAGATGCGGCAGCAGCGCGTAGTTCTGGAAGACCAGGCCGATATTGCGACGATGCGTCGGCAGCGCGGTCAGTTCGCGGTCGCCGAGATGAATGGTGCCGGCGCTCGGTTGCATGAAGCCGGCAATCAGCCTCAGCGTCGTCGTCTTGCCGCAGCCGGAGGCACCGAGCAGAGAGATCAGCTCGCCGGACTTGATCTCGAGATTGAGATCGTCGAGCACCTTCGACTGGCCGTAATGGGCGGACACGCCGCGAATGGAAAGAGCCGGACTGCTCACGAAAATTACCTCATGACCTTGGAGAGGCCGAGCGAGCGCTCAACGATGGCAATGACGGCAATGGTCAGAAACATCAGCAGAACGGAGACGGCGGCGACGGAAGGATCGAAATGCTGCTCGACATAGGTGAACAGCTCGATGGGAAGCGTGCTGATCCCCGGCCCGGTCAGAAACAGCGAGACCGAGACGTCGTTCAGCGACGTGATGAAGGCGAGAATGAAGGCGGCGATGATGCCCGAGCGGATGTTCGGCAAGACGACGGTGAAAAACGTCTTGATCGGCGAGGCTCCGAGGCTGATCGCGGCTTCCTCGGCAGCGAAATCAAACGTCGACAGGCTGGCGCCGACGATGCGCACCGCATAGGGGATGGCGATGATGGTGTGGCCGATCAACAGCGCGGTGATCACCGGCAGGTCGTATTCGACGATCACGCCCTTCAGCAGCGAGAAGCCGAAGACGATTTCCGGCACCAGCACCGGCAGGAAGAAGATCGAGCTGTACCAGCCGGGCAGGCCGTTGCGGAACCGCGCCAGCGCATAGGCAACCGGCACGCCGACGAGCAACGCAAAGCCGGTGCCGAATGTGGCGACGATCAGGCTGGTCTGGAAACTGGAGATGAAATTTTCCTGCTGCAGCACGAAGCTGAACCAGCGCAGCGACAGGCCCTGCGGCGGGAAGGTCAGAAACGTGCCGCTGGTCAGCGATGCGCCCAGGATGATCACCAGCGGCAGCAGCAGGAAGGCGAAGACGAAGCCGGCCAGCAGGCGGACGAGAATGTGGGGTTTGCGCTGCATCGGACTATCCTGCCACCGGGTTGAAGCGGCGGGCGGTATATTGCGCGGCGACGATGACCACGACGGTCAGAGCCACCATCACCACGGCGATCGTATTGGCGGCGTCCCAGTCGAACGAGACCATCGCTTTTTCATGCAGCAGGGCCGGCAGGATTTTCTGGCTTTCACCGCCAAGCAGACGGGCGGTGGCAAAGGCTGCGAGGCTGCCGGTAAACACCAGTACCCCGCCGACGATCAGGCCGGGGATGGCCAGTGGAAGTGTCACCTGGCGAAACACGCCGAACGGCGTGGCGCCCAGCGATGCAGAGGCATCCAGCACGCTCTCGTCGATCGATTCGAGCACGCCCATCAGCGACAGGATGGCCAGCGGCGTGAACAGATAGACGAGGCCGATCATCAGCGAGCCCTCGGTAAACAGCAAGGTCAGCGGCTGGTCGATGACGCCGAGCGACATCAGCGTCGAATTGATGATGCCGTTGCGTCCGAGAATGACCATCCAGGCAAAGCTGCGGACGATGGCGCCGGTCAGCAACGGAAAGACGCTGGCGACCAGCAGGATCTGCCTTAGGAAACCGTTGGTGCGGACGATCACGCTGGCGGCGACGAAGCCGAACACCAGCGAGATGACGGTGGCGATCAGGGCGATGCGGATCGTGCGCAGGACGATTCGCATGTTGTTGCTGTTGGCAAAGAAGGTTTCATACAGCGCCAGCCGGTTGCCGGCAGGCCCGATCGTTCCGGAAAACGTGCCGAGCACCGGCAGGACCAGGAACGCCAGTACAACCAGCGTTCCCGGCAAAACCAGAAGCAGGGGAAGGGAGCGCCCGAGCTGTCGTTTCATGGTTTATGTCCGACCAATATGAGTGCGGATTACTGCCCGAAGACTTCGTCCCAGCGGCCCGACCAGTTCGACTTGGCCTTGATGATCTTGGCGAAATCGGTCTTGCGCAGCTTGGCGATCTCTTCCGGGCCATAGGCCATCGTCTTGGTCTCTTCCGGGGTCAGCGACACCTTCTTGTTGACGGTGCCGTCGCCGACGGTGGCGAACTTCTTCTGCACGTCGGGGCTGAGACGGTAGTTGATGAAGGCGTGCGCCAGCTCCTTGTTCTGCGATTTGGCGCCGATGTTGAGCGTGTTGAACACCAGGAACGCGCCCTCGTCGAGGGGTGCCCATTTGGCGGTCGGAATGGCCTTCATGATCGCCGGCACGGCAAAATCCTGGACGGCGGCCACGGTGACTTCGCCGGTCGAAAACAGGTTGGTCAATTCCGAGCCCGACAAATAGGTCTTGCGGATGTTCGGCTTTAGCTCGGCCAGGCTCTTGAAAGCTGCGTCCGGATTGGAAAAGGCATCGACGCCGACACGATCGCCGGCAACGACGACGGTCACAGGGCCGGTGGTTGTGGTGAAGCCCGGCACGGCAACGAGACCCTTCAGGTCGGGACGCCAGAGATCCTTCCAGGAGGTGATCGGCTTGACCTTGGCGGTGTCATAGATGATGCCATAACGGCCGACCGTATAGCCGGGACCCCATTCGGCACCCTGCGGCGCCTTGGCGACGTCGTAGATATCGGCGAGATTGGGCAGCAGTTTCGGGTCGATCTTGGCAAACACGCCATCATCGATGCCCTGCTGCGAGAAGGCGTCGGTGATGAACATCACGTCGACGCCGCCGCGGATCTTCATCTTATTCAGACGGTCGGCATTGTTGCCGGTCTCGATCACGACCTTGACGTTGTTTTCCAGTTCGAACGGCTTGTAGAGATATTCCTGGCTTTCCTTCGGCGTATAGCCCCACTCGGACACGACGAGCGTGCGCGGATCATCTGCGAAGGAAGAAGTCGCGCCGAGAAGGACGGCAATGGACACGCACGAAAGGAAATGACGCATTTGGAGCCCGCTGGAGGTTTGAAGTGGATGGAACGCATAAATTTTCATCGATCCATGCGCCCGCATACTATATGCGCAAATTCGTTTCTCTCTCAAGAAAAATTTTCTGGATAGAGAATTGATCCCCACTCTTTTTCCAGAAATATCGAATCCTGGCGTCGCCGGTTCCAGCCTGGCAACGGAGCGGCGATCAGCCCTCGTTGACGACAGGTCGTGGGCTCTCTCGCCGTTATGGCAACCTTCTCGACAAACCTATCGATTGACGTTCCGTATTATATCGGGAAAGCATGGTTTGAAAGCTTGATGGATTGGGCTGCCTGTGCCGTCCGGCGATTGAAGCATCACGCGTCGCCGTCTAAGGCAGGCCGGTGCGTTGCAGGGGAATGCATTGCATGGATAGAACGCAACTGATGGCCGCTGCCGCAGACTATGTCGATGGCGGTGGATTGTTCGCGGATTTGAGCCGTCTGGTGGCCCGGCGCTCCGTCAGCCAGTCGGAAGGACAGCCGCAGGCGCTTTATGACTATCTGCAGATGGAGATGCAGCCGCTGCTCCAGGCGATGGGATTTGCCGTCGAAATTTTCGACAACCCGCGCGAGGGCGGCGCGCCCTTGCTGATTGCCAGCCGGATCGAGCACGACGATCTGCCGACGGTTCTGGTCTACGGCCATGGCGACGTCTGCAACGCCGAAGCACATCGCTGGCGGCAGGGGCTGGAGCCTTTCACGCTGACCCGGGAGGACGACAGGCTCTATGGCCGCGGCACCGCCGACAACAAGATCCAGCATCTCATCAACATCAAGGCGCTGGAACTGCTGATCCGCGAAACCGGCCGGCTGGGGTTCAATGCCAGGATCATTCTCGAAATGGCCGAGGAAACCGGGTCCTTCGGACTGCGCGAATTTTTTGCCGCCAACCGGGAGCGGCTGGCAGCCGATGTCCTGATCGCTTCGGACGGCCCCCGCCTGGCGGTCGACACCCCGACCATGTTCATGGGCTCACGCGGTGGCCTGTCGATGAATCTCACGGTGCATCTGCGTGACGCCGATCACCATTCCGGCAATTTCGGCGGCTTGCTGGCGGACCCCGCCGTCATCCTTGCGCATGCGATCGCCACCATCACCGACGCGCGCGGCCAGATCCGCATCCCGGAATGGCGGCCGACCAGCCTGACGACCGATATCCGTGCAACGCTTCGCGACCTGCCCGCACGCCGGCATGATGCCGATTGGGGCGAAAGCGACCTGTCGCCAAGCGAACGTGTGTTCGGGTGGAATTCCTTTTCCGTGCTGGCTTTGTCCAGCGGCAATATCGATGCGCCGCAAAATGCGATCTCGGGGGCTGCACGCGCAACCTGCCAGCTTCGCTTCGTCGTCGGTACGGACGCCGATGACATCATTCCTGCACTGCGCCGCCATCTCGATGCGCACGGCTTTCCCATGGTCGAGGTTCAGGCCGCACGCGGCGAGATTTTTCAGGCCACCCGTTTTTCGCCGGATCATCCCTGGGTGCATTTCGTGCAGACGTCGCTGACGCGCTCGGCGGGAAAGCCGCCGCATGTGCTGCCCAATCTGGCGGGCTCGCTGCCCAACGACGCCTTCACGGATATTTTAGGGCTGCCAACCATCTGGGTACCCCATTCCCACGCCGACTGCGGCCAGCACGGCCCTAACGAGCATGCGCTGCTGCCGATCGCGCGCGAAGGCATGCAGGTGATGACGGCCCTGTTTTTCGATATTGCCGAGAATGCCGCCAGCCTGAAAGAGATTGGATAAGCGACGCGACGACAGCGGTCTGCGCTTCCTTATCCTGAACGCGTCACGCCGACCGCTTACGCAGGGCACGCTGAACCCGATGCCTGTGCATCGGGTTTCCCGTCACTGTTCAGCCGGCTGGCTGCGAGCACGCCGCGGCGGTGCCAGCTTTCTGACGGGCTGTTTCAACTTCACGGCGGCGACCGCGCTGAGCGCCGATCGGACAGCGTCGGAGAGTGTCGGCGTGACGAAATCCGCGTTGATCTGTTCCGCGTCCAGCTGTCTGCCGGGTTGGCCATCGGTCATCGGCATGACGATGCCGACACGCAGCCCTGGTTTGAGCCGCTTCAGGCGTCGTACGATCTGGCGCGCGTGCGATCTGGAATTTCCATTCAGGAAGGTCACCAGAACCGTATCAATGCCGTCGATCGGAAGCGCGTTCAGTGTGCGGCTGCCGAACGTCGCATGGCCGGCATTCGCGACGTCTGCGCCTTGCACCGCGAGGACCTGTGACAGCATGGCGGCTGCGGCATCGTCGAGGGCGCCTCTGCCACCAATGCACAAGACCGATCGTCCCTGGCCGTCGGGAAGCTCGGTGGCTTCGCCGGCCGGGTCTGAGCCCGTTTGCGCCGCGTCGTCCTCGTCCTCGGTTTCCTCCTCCTCGGCGATCTCGGCGAGATTGCCGATCAGGGTCTGCGTACTGGAGGCCACAAGCTCGACCTGCGCGTCCGACATCACACCGCGCTGGCGGTCGAGTTCGCCGAGCAGCAATGCCGGCAGCCCGACCTTCTCATAGTAGTCGATCAGATACTCCTCCTCGAGAAAATCCTCGGCATTGTCGGTCGCCTCGTTCGGATCGCCGGCCAGCAAGCGCTGATAGAGTTTTTCCTGCGGCTGCAGCACCGGTTCGTTGCCGAGCAGAACGTCGAGGAAGCTGAACTGCGGCACGTATCGGCCGAGCACGACCAGGCACACGGTCAGCGGCGTCGACAGCATCAGTCCCAGCGGACCCCACAGCCACGACCAGAAGATGGCCGAGATGATGATGGCAAGCGGCGACAAGCCCGTGTGACTGCCGTAGAGCCAGGGCTCGATGACATTGTTGCTGATCAGTTCGGTGGTCAGAAAAAGCACCCCGACCCAGATGACGAGCGACCAGCCCGGCGCGATCGCCAAGGCGAGGAACAGCGGCAGGATCATGCCGATGACAGGTCCGATATAGGGCACGAAGCGCAGTACGAGGGTGAGAAGGCCCCACAGCAGGGCGTTGGGAATGCCAAGCGCCCAAAGTCCGATCGATATCGGAAAGGCATAGAGGGCATTCACCACCAGCTGCATCAGCAGGTACTTGCCAACCCGCTTGCCAGCGTCCTGAAGGGCAGCCGTGGTCCGGTGCAGATCGCCGAGGCCAACCAAGCGTATGAACCGGTCGCGCAGATCCTCCCGCTCCAGCAGCATGAAGATCACCAGCACGATCACCAGGCCCGCCGTCGCGAACGGGCTGATCAGCGGCAGGATAAAGTTTCCGAGCGTCTGGATGGGGTTGGACCGGGTGACGATTTCGACCGGCATCGGTTCGCGCCGCGTGGATTGTGTCGCGGGTTCCTGGCTCTCGACTGCCCGTGTCTGGATTTCCGCGCCGACTCTTTCGACCACCTTGCTCAGGTGATCGAAGACGCCGCTGCCTGAGCCCGCCTGGCTGAGCGCATGGACCTTGGCGACGATGTTGCGCTGGTAGGTCGGAATGTTATCCGCCAGGGTTGCGACCTGACCGGCGACGATGAAACTGAAAAGCGCGATCGCCACGAAGGCCGAGGCAACGGCGAGGATGACTGCCGCGATCTTGGGCACGGAGCGTTTGCGAAGAAACGAAACGATCGGCGCCAGCGTAAAGGTCAGCAGCAGCGACAGGGCGAGCGGCACAAAAATTTCCTGGCCGACGCGCAGGATGACCGCCACGCCGATCAGGATCAGGATGGTGCGCCCGGACAATGTGCTGTTGGCCAGCACGGCTTGAGCCGGGACGGCATTTGCGTGGGCAGCACCGGTGGTCTCGGAAACAGTCGCTGGCAAAGTCCGCCCCTTCATGGTTGTCGTATCGCCATCACGGCGGCTCAGACACCCTTAGATATGACAGGATCAGCCTTTGGCGAGCGGATGCGCCAAGATATGCGAAATGTTTTTTTGAACAGGGCGAGTTGTGCGCGGACATCCGCCGGCGAACCGTGCGCACGGCTTACGGCCAGTCTGCAGATCACCGGCCGGATAGCGGCCCGGTCACCTGCGCAACGCGTGTCACACGTGACGAGCAGCCCGGCCAAGGTCAGCCCAGACGCGCACGCAACGCGGCGTTTTCCGCTTCCAGCTCGGCGAGGCGGTCGCGCAGCGGCTGCACGGCGGTGGATACCTCCGCCTCGCTGAAGCGCGGCGTGATGTGCTGCGGGCAGTTCCAGTCGAAGCTGGCGAGCCGCAGGCGAAAGACGCGCTCGATTTTAGCCTTGTAGGCCTCGTCCGTGACCCGTTCGGTCAGTGACGGTTCGTCCTCGGGGTCGAGCTTCTCAACGTGTGCGTAGATCTTCAGCCGGGTGCGCCGGGGATAGTCCATCAGGAACAGGCAGGCCCGGTCGTTGGCAGCCAGATTGCCGGTGCTGATATATTGCCGGTTGCCCCGGTAGTCCGCGAAGGCCAAGGTTTGATCGTCGATCACCTTAAGGAAACCGTGCGGGCCGCCGCGATGCTGCACATAGGGCCAGCCGGTCTCCGACACCGAGGCGATGTAGAAACTGTCGCGATCGCCGATGAACAGCTTCTCGTTTTCGCTAAAACGGTCGAGGTCGCGATGTCCGCCGAAATCCGCCCACATCCGCTCAGCGCCCATCTCGGCCTGGGCAGCCCGGACGCTGGGCGTGATGGCGATATCCAGAAATCCGTAACCCATGGCAGTTCTCCGTCAGCTGTTGCTATGAGTGTAGAATTGGCTATTTCGATTGATGGGATAATCAGCTATTTCTGGTTTTAACCTGACCGAAAAATGGTGAAGCGAATGGATCGGCTCGGCGCCATGGCAATGCTGATCGATGTGGTGGACAGCGGCAGTTTTTCCGCCGCGGCCCGGCGGCTGCGCATGCCTCTGACGACGGTTGCACGGAAGGTTTCCGATCTCGAGGCAGCCCTGGGGGTCAAGCTGCTGGTCCGGACCACACGCAAGCTCAGCCTGACCGACGCCGGGATTGCCTATCTTGCGGCAGCGCGACGGATCATCGATCAGGTCGACGAAGCGGAGCGCGAGGCGGCCGGCGAATTTACCGTGCCCAAGGGCGATCTGGTGATCACCGCTTCCGTGCAGTTCGGTCAGTTTCATGTGCTGCCGATCGTCAGCGAATTCCTCGCCCTGTTTCCGGACATCAACATCCGCTTGCTGCTGCTGGATCACAACGTTCAACTGGTGGATGATCACGTCGACATGGCCGTGCGCATCGGCAAGTTGCCCGACAGCGCGATGATCTCGACCAGGGTTGGCTCCATGCGCACCGTCATCTGCGCCAGCCCGAGCTTGATGGCCGTTCACGGCGTGCCGCAAACGGCGGAGGATCTGGGCAAGATGCCATGCATCACCTTCGATGGCCCGGGACCCTTGTCCGGCTGGCGTCTCACCGATCCGAAGACGAAGACAGCCGTGCTCGTGCCGATCATCCCGCGGCTGCTGGTGACGACGGTCGAGGCGGCGGTCCGGGCGGCGCTGCTGCATGTGGGCGTGACGCGGCTGTTGCACTATCAGGTCGCGGACGCGGTGAAAGCGGGCGGCCTGCAGCTGCTTCTCGAAGCATTCGAGCCTGAACCTGCGCCAGTCAGCCTCGTGCATGTGGGGCGCGGCCAGATGCCGCAAAAGACCCGCCGCTTTATCGATTTCGCCATTCCGCGCCTGAAGCGTAGCTTGCTCGAATTCGGATCCTGCTGAACGTTGGGGCACGGTTTGCAGGACATGAGAGCGGAGGCGCCGCCTCGGTTTCTTTGTTACCAGTGGATCCGGGATGCCAGAAAAGCGGGCAGTCTCTTGTCGCACCAGTCCGAAATCAGGTGACGCTCGTCCTCAGGCACGGCAGCCAGGATTACGATCGCCAGGATGTAGACGACGGCAGCGGCCGGAATGGCAAGCGCCAGACCGGTGATGTCCGGTTTCCATATCAGGACGGTCGCAGCCGCGGCGGCGCAGAGGATCGCGGCGGCGACCGTCTTCAGCAGCGGCAATGGCCGGAACGGCACGTCGAGGCTCTTCCAGCAATAGGCCAGATGGGCCACTGCACTAACCGTCGCCGTCAGCCCCTTGACCCAGGCCGCGCCGAAGGGACCGAACAGAGGCACGGCAATCATCAGGGCGATCATGCACAAGACACCTTCGCAGAGCGAGAAATACAGCACCGCCTTGCTGCGTTCATGTGCCAGCATCATGCGGTAGGAGACCGTTGTCAGCACCTGCGCAAACGTGAACGGCACGAGCACCATGGCAAGGTCGCCGGCCGGCCGAAACGCTTCGCCGAACAGGGCCGGCACCAGAACCGGCGCGATGGCGCCGCCGCCAAGGCAGATCGGTGCCAGAAGCAGTGACAGGCCCATCAGGCTGCGCTGGTAGGAGCGGATCAGGCCGGGCCGGTCGCCACGATCGTGATAGGACGCAAACAGCGGCACGAGGACGGCCACCAGGGCAAAGGTCAGCTGGACGATCATGCCGGCCATGGTGGCGCCGGTCGCATATTGGCCAACCTGGCTGAGGCTGAAATAGAAACCGATGATGGCGAATTCG
>Ga0247808_10001697_pt1 | contig 10639 bp, 12 predicted proteins | sample UWRJL089202R1_FD_179914 | JGI IMG/M metagenome (GOLD analysis project Ga0247808, IMG submission 179914) | Plant litter microbial communities from Arlington Agricultural Research Station in Wisconsin, United States - UWRJ-L089-202R-1 | ecosystem: Environmental > Terrestrial > Plant litter >... | reverse complement strand
ACAGGTAGATCTGCTGCACCGAGATGCGCGAAAGGTCGCTGCCATCGCCGACACCGTGACGCACGCGCAGGAACGCGAGGGCGGTCTTTCCGCTGATCGTCTGCGTGCCGGCCGGAAGGTCAAGGTCGCTCTTCTTGTCGTTGATCGGGTCGGCGAGGCACACCTGCACGCCACCGATCGCATCGGTCATCTTCACGACAGCCTTGAACGACATCTGGGCCGCGTAGGGAATCTTGAGTCCCGTGAGGTTCGCGACGGTGGCGACTACGCACGCGAGACCGCCGCGGCTCATCGCCTCGTTGAGCGGGCGGGCGCTCATGGCACCGTACGTGCCGCCCGTCTCGGGGTTGGTGCACGTGGGGTGCGGAATGATCAGGTCGCGGGGCAGGCTCACCACCGTCGCGCTCTTATGGTCTGCCGACACGTGCAGCAGGATGTTCACGTCGTTGAGGGTTCCGCCCCGGGCACCGTACGCATTCCCCTGGTCCGCGTCGTTGTCGACACCGACGACCAGCAGGTTGAACCCGCCCTTGAACTCACCGACCTGCGCCACCGGGTCGAGGTCTCCCGGGGTGAGATCGATCGCGTTGTCGTTGAGCTTCTTCGACAGGGTGTATCCCGCGTATGCACTGACCGAGAGACCCGCGACGAGCACGACAGCCAGGGCGCTCGCGACGAACTTGAGGGCGGTCGGCCACCCGCGGTGCTTCTTCAGCTGTCCATGCCGAACTGGCTTCGTCGCGCCACGGCCTCGTCGTTCGGCCGCAAGATCGCGCCTGGTCAGTTCGGCCAATGGAGTCCTTATCGGATGTCGGGCACGCCCCATCGAGGGCGAACCATCGTTGGGATGAACTCATAGTAAACGCAGAGTTACATTCAACCTTGAAGAATGCCCTACTCGCAGACGTGTCGCGCGATCCAGTCAGGAGCGTCAGCAACGGCCAGGTCGCCCGACAGGAGCTGACGGGAGAAGGATGCCGCGGCATCCGTCATCCGTCCGTCTGCACTGTTCTCTGCATCGCGACCGACGTGCACCGACAGCCACGACGCGGCACCCGCGCCCACCCGCACGCTCGCCGCGACGATGCCCGCGAAGTGCCGGATCTGCCCGCCCGTGTCATCGTCGAGCTGCGGCGCGACACCGTCACCCTCGCGACCGCCCGGAAAGATGTTGCGTCCGCCGCGGGCCAGGTCGAGGTAGCCGACCGGACCGCGACGGATGCCTGCGGCCCGAGCCCCGAGCCGGTACAGAAACTGGCGGGGCGTCGGCTCGGCGACCGCCAGTTCACGGGCGAGCTCGACGAGGTGACCGCAGGCGTTCATCTCCTCAGAGTATGTTGCTCGCGAATGTGGCTGCGCGTTCTCTCAGGGTCGCGATGCGGTCCAGCCTGGCCGCCTCGACATCGAAGCCGAGGTAGGCCACCGGTGGCAACTTGCGCACGTTCGTCGAACACTGGAAGTCGGCGCAGATCAGCGTGCCGACGGTGTCGCCCTTGCGCCCGGCCGCGCCCGACCGCCTGGCGCTGTAGAGCAGCACATCGTTGGGCAGGGTGATGTCTTGGCACCAGGAGCATTGTGCGCGGCTGCGCGGTGATGCCTCGGCCTGTTTCAGCACGATTCCGATGAACGTGTCGTCGACCGGCACCACGATGTACGCCCGTCGCGCGATTCTCGGATCGCGCCAGCCGAGATAGTCGAGCCGGTCGAAATCGAGGTCGGCGAAGTGGGCGGGCAGGGTGATGTCGGATATTTCTTTGCGCGATGCATTGATGAATGACGCGCGGATTGTTGTCTCGTCGATGGCGAGCATGGGGGTACTCCAGTGTGTTCGTTGCGGGGCACGGATCGTGCCAGGAATGGTGTCGTTGAGAAAACGACTACCTGCCGCCGGCTGGAAGTACGCCGACGACCTCCTTGCGCCCTGAGGGCATCGCGTTCGAACGGAAACTGGTCACCTAACCAGTCTATGCACCGGCACTTGCGGGCGCAGGAGGCGCCCCTCGCATCATGAGCTCGGACGCGAGAAAAGGTTGACGAGGTTACCGTCAGGATCGCGGAAGAGGGTGGACCGGTTGCCCCACGGCATCGTTGTCGGAGGGAGCACGACGTCGTCAAGCACCTGCTCGAGACGTGCGAATTCGGCGTCGACATCTTCGACAAGAAACTCGATGATGATCGAATCATTGCTGGCCGGTTTCGGCGCGTTCTCGCCGAGCATGGCAACCGTCGCCGCGCTCGCTATCGCCACGGTGCCCGAAGGTGTTCGCAATTCTGCGAATACCGGAGCGGGGCGTGTGGCGGTGATTCCCGTTACCGTCTCGTAAAAGCGGGCGAGCCGGTCAAGGTCGTCGGTAATGATGCGGATTGAAGCGAGGTTCATCGGGTTCCTTTCAGCCGTGCCATCCGGCCCGACGTCCTCATCTTCGGCTCCCCACGCGACACCGTCATGTCGGTGTTTATGGCGAATTCAGAGAGGGTTCTCGCCCGTTCCGACGGCTCGCAGCCGTCCCTCGACAATGCCGAGATCTTCTGCTCGGAGCGTTCGGTGGGGTGCCCGCTCGACAAGAAGCTCGGCCTGGTTGATGCGGTCACCCCGGAACGCTCGTATTCCATCACGCAGGCGACACCAGGCGATCAGGTACCAGTTGTCCCCCTTGCCGACGAACCCCATCGGTTCGACGTCCCGCTCCGTCGCGACGCCTTCACGGTCGGCATAAGAGATGCGAAGAACCTGTCCGGTGCGCAAGGCGACCGCCAGACCCTCGGGCACGTCGTGCGGATGCTCGTCCCCGAGCAGGTGGATGCGAGTGGCCAGATCCGCCGTCTGCTTCAGACTTTGAACGTCAGTGACGGCGACGACCTTGCGGAGGGCTGACGTAGCCGAATCACGGAACGGACTCGTCGCCAACGCACCAAGGGCGACCATCACGGCGAGGGCCTCATCGACGGTGAACCCGAGGGGTGCGAGGGTGTGCGTCGTATCCAGGCAATAGCCTCCGGTGCGCCCGGCTTCCGACCAGATCGGCACACCACTCTGCTGCAGAGCCGACAGGTCTCGCTCGATGGTTCGGGAACTGACGCCGAACCGCTCGGCGAGCCACCGAGCGCTTCTCGGTCGTGGCGACACGGCCCGCAGCTCCTCCACGAGCGCATAGAGCCTGTCAGTGCGGGTCACAAGTCGACCCTAGTTGCGAGATCGTGCTCATAGCCCGCCTGTTGGAGTCGGAAGGTCGCCTATTGCTAAGGTGCCACCTGTGAGCAAGACTAACGTTTTCGGGTCATCGGCTTCGGCCCTCGCAGTGGTACTCCGCTGGGGTGGATCACCGATGGTGCTCGCAATGGGAACTGGTGTCGGGTTCTTTGCAGTCGCGGTGATCCGGCTACTGGGAGCACGTGCACAATCGTCGTGTGGGCTGGATCGGATCTGACGTGTTGAGGCACACGAGGTTCACCGCGGCGGTATGCAGGTTTGGACATTCTGAGAGAGGTTCCTTGTGACGAGAAAGGCGCGCCTGGTTATTGCGATAGCCACACTCGTAATCGGCGGCATCCTCGTGTCTCAAGCCACCGGATGGGGCTTTTGGCAGAGCAACTCCCAGGCGATGGAGCTGTGTTACGACCTGACGCCGCACGACATCGAGCTGGTCCGTTCGGAAAACACCTGCGTGTCAACTCGATTCGATCTGGTGCCATTTCGAGTCACAGCGGTCTATGAAACCGCCGACGGAAAGTTCGTCGAACGCAGCAAGGACAATCCACTCGCTGAAGGAGGGTTGATCGTCGGTGTGCTTCTCATACTCTTTGGCACGCCTATCTCGCTGTTGCTGCCGAAGCGGCGGTCGTCGCGTCTATGAATCCTGAGCCGACGCGGCGGTGTCCCACTGAACGGTTGAGAACTCTAGTCAAGCGCTGGGCATAGACCTTGTGCGTCCAACCCCTTTTGAGTGCAAACGCCGAGAACTGCCACGATACTTCGCTGGTATGCGACGCCGTCCGACGTGTAATTGACTCGAATACCTTCGCGAGAAAACCGGCCTTCTCTGTCGACCTGAAGTTTCAGGATCAACTCGTATCCAGGAGTTCCTGCGTGATCACCATCTATTTCTGCACCTACTGCAGGAACCAAAGAACCAAGCCCAGCTTCAGTGGGCGGAAACGTAGGCTCAAATTGATACACGATCATGCTCTGACGATCCGGCCCGGCCAATTTAGCGTCTAGAAGGCGGAAGCCGGGAGTTGCCCCTAATAGCTCGACACTCTGAATTGTGGCGCTTTTGCCCGGTTCAACCTCAATCAATTCGAAAGCGTCGGTGAAGGGCTCACCTGCATCGACGATCGCCCCGCTGGAACCGTGTTCGTTCGACGGCTTAATTGGACCGCCTTCTTGTGCCTCCGGGGAAGAACACGCAGCCAATGCGAGGACAGCGGCCAGCGCCCCCGCAATCACCAACCGCTCTCGGTTCCACATAAGGGCACTTCCTTCCCAGCGTCTGCCCCGGGGATCGAGGCGTTGTGCCGACAATACTTGGGCGTTGCAGCGCTGTTCGACATGAACGTCAGCTTTTCAGTGGGGGTGGCAATATCGCGGCATCGGGTCCTCTGGCCGATCCTGGAATTCGGGTCATCAGCGTTTGGACAGAATGCGATAACGAATATTGCTGATGCGCGATGCCCGGATGGTCACCCGCGCATCGACACCGGCACGGCTGCCACCGTTCGTCTACCCAAGCGTGGTTGGGGATCACAGCGGTCCACGATTCGCTTCGGCGCCTAGTACCGGCCCAACGCCCCACACCTGCTCGCGATCAAATCTTCTGGCCAGCCACTCAGAGAGTGCGGCTGGAAGCCGACCAAGGGCAACGGCCAAAGTTCCATCTCGTGGGGAAGAATGCTCATGAATTGTGCGCTAGAGTCGAGCCAATCTTGGAAGTTGCCGAGAATTGTCTTCGCTACCTCGCTGGCCGACGATGAATGTGAGTCCCAAATCATGACAAGACCTGTTCACTTTCGAGTGGTCGCGGCCGTCGCGGTGGTGCTATTTCTGAGTGCCTGCGCGGGTCACGTGCCGTCCGCCGAGACTACGGCGACCTCAACCGCGGAGCAGGCTGTCGACTGGCCGCCGCGTCTTTTTGACGGCGACTGTTCCCGCCTACTTACCCCTAGCGACGTGGAATCGGTGTTTGGACCGAAGGCCATTCAGGTGCCTGTCCCGGATGTGACAACGTATCCACGTCAATCCACGATCGCTTTGGCAGGAGGGCTCGACTGCGGCTGGAGTTCGGGCAACGTCGAATTGGGTGACGGCGGGAACGTGCGCTCGGTTCCTACCGACGGAGTCGCGAAGGCATACGACCAAGTGTGGTGCGAGTACGGCGGATGCCAACGCGAGTTCATATCGTCGAACATATTCTTCGTCATCGCGGTAGGCCTCGGTGACATGGACAACCTGATGGAAGAAGATGATTACAACAAGGCCACCAAGCTCGCCGACAAACGCCTGGATGTCCTAAAGACCGTCATCGAAAAGAGAGCGGTCGAGTGGGCTAATTTCACGCCAGCAGCACACGCCGAAGGCTCGTGGACCACGAGTGAGGTGGATTGTGCCGCTTTGGCGATCGCAGCCGGCATTCCCTCAGGCGGTGAGATCACCGTTGAGAAGTCAGTCGATGAGGGCACTCAGGAGGGTGTACTCAGCACGTATCGAATTGCTGTGGCGCAGGTCAAAAACACCAGCTGCACCTGGTCTCGAGACGATCAGCCGTTTGTCACGATCGTATTGTTGGGAGGGCAAGGATTCTCGGAGCCCGCGATCGCAGAGCTCAAATCTGCACGTCGCGTGGAAATCCCTGGCGCTGACCTCGCGTACACATACGTCGACGATGGCGGCATCAAAGCGCTTAGCGTCGCCAGGGGGCCAAACCGCTTGGACGTAAATCTGAAGGAAGTTCCGGACATAGGGAACAAGATCAACGATGTACTCGACTTTCTCGACGGCAAGCTCAATTGAGCGCAATGGAACATAGCGGGCATAGTCGAGCCGCCCGCAGGGTCGCCGCCGCCGTCCTCAGCTTGGTCCTAGGTTTCGGCATTTCGGTCGTTGAGACGAGCGCACCCTCATATGCCCTAGGGTGCGGATCGACTGCCGTTAAGCAGTACACCTTCCCCTACGGCGAAGACAACACGATCAGCTCGAACAACCACCGTTTCGGAATCAAATATGGCGGACCTTCAAGTCAACCCCATACCGGGGACGATTGGGGTACGCCCGGTCACCCGAAGGTCATGGCTGTCGCTACCGGGAGCGTCGTGCTCGTCCTCAACACGTGGGATAGCGAGACTCAGAAGATCTTCGGAAAACGCGTCGTGCTCAAGCAAGGCGATGGCATATACACCATGTACGCCCACATGCAGAGCATTTCGGTCTCGCCCGGCGATTGCGTTAAAAGAAGCAAGCCACTGGGGATTCGCGGGGAAACTGGCCTTCCTTCCGATTGCGGTTACTGCGCACCGCATCAGCACGTGTCAATGTCGACGTCATCGAGCAAGGCTCGGAACCCTACATTCGGGACGCCCACTTATGATCCCAATAATCCCGCTCAATCGGAGTCGCCGAACCTCAAAAACCCGGCCATGCGAATTCGCGACAATACGTGGGGAGCGTCTTCGGGAATCCCTCCCGCTTCGCCTCAGCTATCGCGCCTAATGTATTTTCGTGGATCGTCAAGTTCTGTTGATATATGGCGGACTGATAGCGCCGGAAACCTCATACTCGACGGCCAGCTCAGTGGCATGGTGACCCCCAATTGGGTCGGAGCCGGCGCGATATTTGGTCCGAACAGTTTCGGAATGGCGATCTACTATGGCGGGTCTACCCAACGATTGGATACGTTCCGATACCAAGCAGGTTTCGGGTGGTCCTACGTCGGTTCTTCGGACCATCTTGATCAGCCAGACTGGGCCGGAATCGGCGACATCGACGGCAACGGCTCCGACGATCTCGTCTGGTACGACCACTCTCAGCTCCACACCCTGAACTTTGAATCCGACGGTTCAGTTTCCTACTGGGGAAATACACCCAACATTGGCCAGCCCTCACTCGCGCAATTAGGCGACTTCAACGGCGACGGCCACGCTGAACTTGCATGGCACAGCAACACCAGCAGCGACCTCGTAGTACTGCGGGCAGACTCCACTGGGATCTTCTCGTGGGTCGGTAACACGTCGGGAATCGGAAACGCCGGCTGGGCCGGCGCCGGAGATATCGACGGAGACGGGGACGACGACCTCCTGTGGCATGAGGGCACCTATATTCATGTGCTCCGACTACAGGCAGGCGGACAGTTCGCGCTGGCCTACAGCAACGGAGGTTTTGGGCCCTCGGACTTTAGCGCGGTCGTGGACCTCGATGGTAACGGCGTTGCGGAACTATACGGCCACACTGGGTCAAACCTTGGGCGCTTGACCTTCAATGCTGCGGGCGCTGCAACGATGACTCACATCTGGGGTGGAATTACATCTCCGACACGGGCAGCGCCTGGGAGCTTCACGGGCACCAATGGTGGTTCGTACACTCCGTAGCTGGCCAGCATCGTTCCCCAACACGAGAAAATGACCTGTCTCGACTTTTCCGGACACCTGAGTTGGGGCGATGATCGTTCTGGGAGGAGTCCGGATGTATGCCTGCGGCAAAGCCAGAGGAGTTCCGTCGTCGCGCGATGGAGCTTGCTCGTTTAGGAGACAAGCCTGTCGCTGAGATCGCGAAGAATCTTGGCATCAGCGAGTCGAGGTTGCGTCGATGGACGGCGCAAACCGACGTTGAAGAGGGGAATGCTGTCGGTGTCACCCGTGACGAGCGTGCCGAGTTGGTCCGGTTGCGTCGGGAGAATCGGGTTCAGGCTATGGAGATCGAGATCCTGAAGCGCGCGTCGGCGTATTTCGTCAGGGAGAACGTCCTCCCAAAATAGGGTTCCGGCTGGTCCACGAAGTCAGCTGCGACGGGTTCCCGGTCGCGATGATCTGCCGGGTTCTGAGGGTGTCAACTTCGGGCTATTACGAATGGCGATCCCGCGTCGCCTCGACCAGGGACCTCACGGATGCGTATTTGATCGACACGATCCGTGACCTGCACGTGCTGTCGCGAGGAACGTATGGGGTTCGTCGGGTGCATGCCGAGCTGGTTCTCGGTCGCAGGGTTCGGATCGGTCGCGGGTGGGTGCAGCGATTGATGCGCATCGCTGGGCTGCAAGGCGTCCACCATCGCTGATGGCATCGCGGTGGCGCTGGACGGCTGCCTGCCGTGTTCGAAGACCGGGTGAGACGGGTGTTCGTCGCCGACGCGCCCGATCGGCTTTGGGTGACAGACATCACGCAGCATCGCACCGGCGAAGGATGGGTCTACTGCGCCGCCGTCATCGACGTGTTCTCCCGCCGCTGCGTGGGCTGGTCGATCGCCGATCACCTGCGCACCGAGTTGGTCGTCGACGCGATCGACATGGCCCGCTGGCGACGCGACCCGGCCGGAACCGTTGTCCACTCCGACCGCGGAGCACAGTTCACCTCCTGGCTGTTCGGCACCCGACTTCGAGAAGCCAGCCTGATGGGCTCGATGGGCAAAGTTGCATCCGCTTACGACAACGCGCTGATGGAATCGTTCTTCGGGTCGATGCAGATCGAGCTCCTCGACCGTCGCGCCTGGACAACCCGTGCGGAACTGTCCAGCGCGATGTTCGAGTGGATCGAAGCCTTCTACAACCCGCGCCGACGGCACTCAGCGCTCGGCTATCGCAGCCCCATCAAATTTGAAACCCTACACACCGCCGCCCTCCAAGCGGCATGATCAACACAAAGAAACCGTCCGGGAAAGTCGGGACAGGTCAATGGCATCTGTGCCATCACACGTTCACTTGATGCAATGTCGACGAAGCACCTTGGCGACGTTGTTATGGCAAGGCTCGCCGACCCTATGGTCCGCATCCCCCCACATTCTCCGCTTTCAATCTCACGTGCGGGAGGTCGCCACTTTTAGCGGCACCCGATTGGGGGTTAGACCAATCGTTTGCAGCGGGAACAAGATGTCGATGATGAACGAGAATTGGGGTGGTGCGGGCAATAGCGAATCCGGCATGTCACGACGCACTGCGCTTCTCGGGGTGCTTACCGGTGCAGTGATGGTGGCGCTTGCAGACCCGCTCGTTTTCGCTGAGGCTGCGCGGGCAGTCGGCATCCAACCGTTGAATGAATACAGGCTTTACGGGCCAAAGTATGTCAATTATCTCAACGTCAGCCCGCCACCGATTCCGGTTGAACAGACATACGCGAGCCAGCACCCCGCTCCGCTCTGGCAGAAAGGATGGGAAGGAAGCTGGAAATGGCACCAGGACCATGCCGGCGGCCCCGCATCCGATGTCGGTGGTGTCGATCTTCACGCCAATGAGCCGGGAGTGCCGGTGCAAGCCCCGACCTCCGGCACTGTGCACTACGGATCATTTCCGGTCTATTGGACTGTAGATGGCGTCACTTACCACGAGCCGCTCTACTGGATCCGGCTTGACCACGACTTGAATAGCGGGTGGTCGGACATGTTTTACCATGTTCAACCGCGTTACCCAGTTGACGAGGGATCCTGGGTCGCGTCAGGCACCGAAATAGGCACGAGTGGCAACTCAGGTCACGTTGGCTGGCACCTGCACCGTCACCTCTTAAAGAACAAGGTTCGTTATAACCCGATTTACTACTTCTCGGATGGGAATGCACTAGTGACAACTATTAGCTGGGATGACGTCGAAGACAAGCAGGCGTTCGCTGAGGGAGTCGCCGAACGATTGATGCATGATCCAGGTTTCATGGGATTCATGACACCCTCCATCACGGGTGGCAAAGCAAGCAACGACATCCCGATCACAGGCTCTTATGCGTCGCTCAAGATAGATTCGGCCACCACACCCAATAGCGATCCGTACATTGCCAACGGGGCCGTGGCCGCTGCGACCATTAGCGCGACCATCAAGTTAACGGGTCTGCCTAGCGGGCAATATGTCTACTTCCAATGGGTCGAATACTCCGGATCGACCGTCGCAAGCGTTTGGGGCACGACGGGAGCCCGCGGCAATGATCAGCCGCAGTACGTCACTCTTTCGACAGCCGCTGAAGTTGGAGCCGGGCACAGCTTGCGACTACAAGCACGAACTACCGCACCGAACCTCTCGGGCACCTCAAGCACGGGAGTGGTCATCACAGAATATTCATGGCGAGCTGCTGAATGGAACCTACCTACTTCCTAAGCCTCACCACCTGACCCCCGCTCGTTAAATCCTCCAGCGGGCACGCCGTCGCAAATGGCCTCTCGCTGGGATTGGACTGGCGTTGTTGCCAGCGTCGGTTAGGCAACGCGTTGCTGCCACCGGCTTTCTAAAGCCTGGTGCTCTCATCAAACTGCGGGGTGACACGACCTTGGCCTTCAAGACGCATCTTCACGGTCCACCGTTCATTCTTTGGTCCGTAATTCGAATGAACGCACTTCAGTAGGGCGGACGGGACTTGAACCCGTGACCGACGGATTATGAGTCCGCTGCTCTAACCAGCTGAGCTACCGCCCCGCACCGAGCCCGAACACTGGATGTGGCGCTCGGGACGGGCGGCC
>Ga0247808_10001696_pt1 | contig 10640 bp, 7 predicted proteins | sample UWRJL089202R1_FD_179914 | JGI IMG/M metagenome (GOLD analysis project Ga0247808, IMG submission 179914) | Plant litter microbial communities from Arlington Agricultural Research Station in Wisconsin, United States - UWRJ-L089-202R-1 | ecosystem: Environmental > Terrestrial > Plant litter >... | reverse complement strand
AAATACACCATGAAATATACCACTGTTAACGGTGTAGCAGAATTTTAAGCATGGAAGATAATAACATTACCGTAAGCGTTCAGAATCCTGACGGAACGATAACTGCACTCGAAGCGCCTGTTGATATGGGTTTAAGTCTGATGGAGTTCCTGAAGGCCTGTGAGTACGATATCCTGGCTACCTGTGGTGGCATGGCGCTATGTGCAACTTGTTGCGTAGACGTGCTTGAAGGCGAAGAAAAGCTCAATGAAATGTCGGATGATGAGTATGCCATGCTGGATACGCTTCCTGACCTGTTGCCGAACTCACGACTGGCCTGCCAGTTGAGACTCAATCCAGAAATGGATGGTTTGGTAGTAAAACTACACGGGGAATAAACTTATTTGTCCAGTCCTGCTGTTACTTTACCAGGCTGGCCAATTGTTTTAAATGCACCCTCTCCTTTTAATATAGCGAGCATTTTAGGTGAATCCGTCAACACGGCTTTAGCCGCAGTAAAATCCTGATCATACTGAAATGCCTGCTGTATCCTTCCCTTTTCATAGAAATACCTGCTGATGATCTGCGTCTCCAGCATGCGTTTGATCTCTGGTTTATAGGTTATCAGTTCCGTTTTCTTAGCACTGCCCATTTTCAGTTTCAGGTCGTCAAGGTCCGCCTTAAGCAAGGTAGATTTCTGTTCCTTGTCTGTTTCCGTTTTAAGATCCGCCAGCAGGCGTTCTGAGGCGGAAGTATAATCGAAGTCTTTATTGGCAAGTGAATTGACAAACTGGGTATAATCTGCATCGGATAACTTAAAGTCGGCAGCCTTAGCAATATCGGCATGACTCTTTTTGTAAGTCCCGGCGTAATCAAAGAACATGTTCTTATTGAGCAGCGCGATCGTTACAGGGTGTAACTTATCTGCGGGCACTACCACATCCGGATACACACCTTTACCATCATAAACTGCCCTTCCGCTCCTGGTGTTGAACTTTTTAATCAGAGAATCTGCAAACTTAACTCTCGTGCCATCTACATTTTTATGAGAATAATCTACTTCCTGGATACATCTGCCTGAGGGCGTAAAATATTTAGCCACGGTAACCTTTACAAGGCTGTTGTAAGGTAACGTAAAGGTCTGCTGAACTAAGCCCTTGCCATAAGAACGTTGTCCTACTACAACGGCCCTGTCCAGATCCTGGAGTGCGCCTGCAACAATTTCTGAAGCAGATGCTGAAGAACCGCTCACTAACACTACTAAGGGGATGCTTTCTGCCAGAGGCTGGAAGGCAGTCCGGTAGGCGATCGTCTTTTCAGGATTTCTGCCCTTTTGGGTAACTACCAATACATCTTTGGGCACAAACAAATTGACAATTTTTACTGCCTCCTGCAAAATACCTCCTCCGTTGTAACGCAGATCGAGGATCAGCCCTTTAGGATTCTGTTTCATCAGCTCTTGTGTCGCATCTTTCACCTCCTGTGCAGAGTTTTCCAGAAACTTATCGAGCCTGATATAGCCTACCTGATCTGACATGGCCGAATAGACCACATTAGGCAGCTTAATTTCTTCCCTGATCAGGCTTTTACTGAGTACCGCACCATCACGGATAATAACCAGATCAAGCGCTGAATTCTTAGGCCCACGCAGCAGCTGACTGATCTGCAGCCGGTCTTTCCCTTTAACCTCCACGCCGTTAATCTTTACAAATTGATCTCCGGCACGGATATCCTGTTTATTGGCAGGGTAACCCTCGGTAATTTCATTCACATACAACTTTCCGTCAATGAACACCGTACTTGCGCCTATCCCGCCAAACTGGGTACTTACATATTTAAGTTTATAATCTTCAATCTCTGATTCAGGGATGTATTCAGTGTAGGGATCAAGGTTATCCAGCATGGCATCAATACCTGTTTTCATCAGGTCAGACGGGTTGGTTTCGTCTACGTAGTTGATGCTGACTTCCTTATAAAGTGAAGCGAAGATGTCAAGATTTTTGGAAACCTGAAACAGGTCTTCCTTAAAAGACCAGCCAAGGGTGGCGCTTGCAAGCAAGGCCAGTGCGACTGCAGGTTTCCAGGCTCTCATTATAATCTGTTGCCTTGCGGATCTGCAAGTGCTTTATTAATGGTAAATTCTATGTATTTACGGTCTCTCTTGGTCAGCACGATCAGCTCTTCAACCAAACGTTCTTCATCACCAGGGGTAAAAGCAATATCATGTTGTACCAGATCCCTGTATTTTCTCAGGAACTTGATTTTAACTTTCTCTGCTGTTTCTGGTGTAAGTGTAAAGCTTGCCATGTTGTGTTCTTTGACACAAAAATAAGAAAAAAAAGTCCAAAAGAAGCAGGTACAGATCAGAGAGCTGTATTGATTATTTTATGAAAGCTTGTGGTTGGATTACCTGTCTGCCAAAGGTGTAGATTGTCGCCACTTAGCTAAGGAAATTAAGTTACCGTCTACTACATCATAATAACTGATATTCCGGGTTCGGGCATCTACTGCAAATGTATAATACGTTACATAAGTATCTCCATTATCTTCTGCAACTTTAACCCAATAGTTCGGATCATCATTGGTAGGCGGCGATTCCACATAGGTAGACAGCGTCCTTTTTCCTTTGCTTCCGCGTTCAACTGCAGCAGTCGCACGTTTGATCTCTTCCAGATTCATGATGAGTCTTACTATGCTTTCCTCCTGGTTTACTGGCTTGGGTTTAACTACCACTGTCTGCTTTGGCTTGGACTGTTGCTGGCAGGACTGCAGCCCCATGGTGAATAAGAATAAGCAAAGGCTACCGATGATCAGCTTAAAATTTTTGTGCATAGCGTGTTTTCTAAAAGTTTTGCCATCAATATCGAACTATGATTTAATAACACGCCATTCTTAATGAAGGTTTTGAACCAGAGACAATTTACAGCATAAAAACCAAGATTAACTTCAATTGCTTCAAGTTTATTTTGACGGTGACAGGAATCAAAGATGACCCTTAAAACGACCCGAACATCACAAGGATTTCACCCGCATATGACAGGGGGATAACAGGGGCGGGTCCCTGTTATCCCCCTGTTATCAGCGGTTCAAATTTAGGATTTTTTTGCCTTCCTAATCCAGCTGAGTTGTAGTGCTATTACTTGGCAAATCAGGCATAGTGTTGTTTGTAAGTTTAAACTGGTTTTACTTGTCGCTCATTTTCGATTGGCCTGAAAACGCTTGACCGGAGTGAAATAATTTTGTGCTTTACTGCCTGGAGTTTACAGCACAGATTTAAGTACTGGCTCCTGTTTACAAGAGTCATCCGGAATTAGAAATGAATTTTATTAAGATTATCTGATCAGGGTTACACTGCCGTTTAGCTTTGGGCAATCTGTTTTCAGATCGATGATGTAATAATAGACGCCAACGGGTAAGGCTTTACCATTATACTGTCCATCAAAATCAGTTGCATATCCTTTGGAGTAGAATACACGTTCGCCGTTCCTGTTGTATACAGAAAACTCGGCAGTAGGATAATTTACAGCACCTTCTATTCTCCAGGTGTCGTTGGCTGAATCTCCATTCGGAGAAAACGCACTGGGAACTTTTAAGGCCCGGTTACTGATATCTGTAAAGTCCAGGGTATTACTATTTAATACGCAACCATTAATGTCGGTTACAACGAGCTCATAATTTCCGGGTGGTACGCCAGTTAAGTTTAGTCCGTTATAGACCTGCTGATGGCTACTGTCAAACCAGGCATAGGTATAAGGCTGTGTAGTACCTGAAACTGTGATTCCATTTACAGTGATGATTTTGCCATCACAACTTACCGTTTGCTTCAGTGCAGACAGATCCAAAACTGGAGGTTTAACCTCAGCAACCGTAAATGTTCCGGCAAGGTTAGTACATAAGGCACCGTTGGTTGCCATTAATCTATAAGTACCCTTTGGCAGGTTAGGTAATAAGAGCTGATGCCCAACCTCTGCTCCGCTTTCATTAAGCCAAGTCAGTTGGGTAGGCACCGCATTTTCGAAGCCGGTAATAAAGATGCTTCCATTGTCCTTTTCGCAAGTAGCGGCAGTGATATTCGCATTTGCCTTGTAGATAAGGTTCACATTGGGAATGGTGTAATTGGGACTTCTTAACATACAGGCCCCCGGCTGGCCTGCTGTCAGATAGTAATCCCCTGCCGGCATGTTATTCAAATCTGTCGTGTTGGCTACTACTGCTCCTGCAGCGTTATACCAGGTATAGACACTGGCATCGGTGACAATGATATTTCTGATGCTCCCACCGTTGCCGCCACAAATGGTACTTGTTATTATTTTACCACCATCAGCTAATTCCGGGCGTGAGAATGATGCGGTAGCACCATCCGAATTAGTTCCTAGACTTGTAATCCCAGCAGTTAATACACCTGTATAACTCCAGCTGCCATCACCCAATGTTGGAATTGTGGCTATCCAAGTCTTGCCCTGGCAGTCAGGACAACTATCATCATAAAATAATTCTATTTTGGAATTAGCAAAGTATGTACCTGAAGCCCCAGAGGGCGTAATTGTTGTAATACGCGATTGCCTTACGTTTTTTCCTGCCGGCAGGTTTTTAAATGCTATTGCTTCAGTGTTACAGTAGACGCTGTTCCTTAATATGGAGACAGGATAAGAGAATTCAACAAGTATCCCAGTTTTATTATGGGCGATCATATTGGCATCCGCCGCATTCGCCCCTCCAATTACCCCCGCCTGGGAAGAGTTGATATGGATACCGATCGTGTTACCGAAGTTCTCAGTGCCTGATGGTTCTTTACCTATGGTATTGCCACTGATCTGAAATCCGCCGTTTACATTGTCAAGTAAGATACCTTTAACTTGCCCTACAATGGTATTTCTTATAATTTCCGGCCTGCTGCCATCTCCATTGACGTAAATTCCGTTCGCTACATTAGCTGGCCAAACGCGTAGCTTCCTATCTAACCCGATGATGTTATTTGTTATCTTGATTGATGCATCTGCTGCACCTATGGCAATACCTGTTTTGGTGTTCCCGGTGATCAGGTTCCCTTCTGCGGCAGTAGCTCCCCCTATCACACTGTTACGCAAAAAACTCATATCTATCCCCGTCTCATTAGCAGCCAAAGCCAATCCATTTTCTGTCATCCCGAAGATATTTGCAGCGATGGTTATTTGCGCTACGTATTGTTTAGAGGTATTATACGGAGCCAGAATGCCGGCATAACTTCCCGTGAAACAATTGGGTTTACCGGGTGCACCAATTTTTATATTGGATGAATTGGACAGATAAATCCCTCCTTTTTTATCATCCAGACCACCTAATGGATCTGATTGAAAGCTTCGGAAAAGAATCCCGTAAATTTCTATGTGCTCTGCATTCTTTATTGTTAGGCCGTTTAGATAATTTGTCGTACCTGGGGTCAGAATAATACGAACATCAGGATTTAGCAAAGCCGAAAATGGTTGTGTAGTTCCATCTATCACAATATTTGAGCTCAGTGGTGGCAGTTCAGTTAGTAAAGCTATCGTAACATCTGCGGCGGTGCTTCCCGGCAAATTGAATTGGATCACGTCACTTCCCACTGGATTATTGGCATTTGCCTGATTGATGGCGTCTCTTAATGAGCCGGCACCGGAGTCATCCTTCGAGGTAACGGTAAATACAGCGGCATTCGCTACTGCGAAACTCAACAAAAGAAAGATTACCAATACGAAGCTGCGCATATAACCAACTAGATGAGACACAAAAAAGCCAGGTCAATAGTTGACCTGGCTTAAAATTAAGATATTTTTATTTAATAAAAAGTAGTGTAAAAAGTGAAACCTGGGAGATAGCTCGTATTACCCTGAACACCCCTTAGATATAAGGTATACGCTCTTCCTTTCGGCAAAGTAAAACCAGCTGTTTGGGTAACTATAACTGCATTTGTTGCCGAATTTGTGATCGTGTATAAATTAGCTTTACCAGGATTTGGAATAGCAATGAATTCTGATGCCTTCCCAAAAGGCACGTTGACAGCGACTTTCTGCGATACACCGGCAAGCGTTTGTGTTAAATCTACATTTGGACCCCCACTATATAAATTCGCAAAGCGTATATAAATTTTGGTCGTATCCAGAGCAGGGCGAATATCTTCCAACACCACGGCTGAAGTTATTTTTTTAGTAGTTGTGTTATACAAACCTAACGGCACGACAGAAAAATACTTACCAGCAGCAAAGTCAAATGGCCCGCTGTAAATTTCCAGTCCTCGATCAGTTACCGGGATAGCAGCAGAGGTAAGTTTTACAGCAAGGTTATGGGTGCCAGGACTGGTTACCGCATAGCCAAGGTCTGGGAAAACACCGTTATAACCATATCCAGTTTCAACACCAGTAGTAGAATACAGACCCGAGGCTTTAGCTCCATCCAAGTAATAATTTACCAAAGGAGTGCCTGCAGCTAAATTCAGGACTTTAAAAAACGAGTATTTAGTATCGCCAGGCTGAATTTTCTCATACACCGTAGTTTCAACCAGCTCTTGTTTTTTACATGAGGTTAATAATCCAATACTAACCGCAATTAAATATATAATTCTTTTCATTTCTTTAGTCAGATTAGTTAGTTGATTCAGAGAACCACATCAGCTTTGTGTGGTAATTATTTTCCAGACCGCCGACTTTTCTCAGTGCAGCTACATTCCATAAATATTCCGAGTTGTAGCGCGGGCGATAACGTTGTGCCGGCAATCCACCATTATCTACATATAAAGTAGTTGGAAGAACAAACACGCCCTGATATGGACTATTCCCTTTAACATCCCCAGTAGCATAATGATATTTACGTAAATCACACCAGGTTTCCACAAATCCATAACCATATAAAGCTAAGTATTTTTGTAACATGATGTCCTTTAATGTCAAGGTAGCAGCAGTCTGTCTCACTGCAGCGCTAGTCAAATAAGCAGTTTTTTGAGCCGATGTGATTGCAGTGCCCAATGCACTAACGAAGTCCATACTCGCATCTATTCCCTTTTTGTAAGCATCAAGTGCAGTAGCAGCATCACCCATTCTGAAAGCCGCTTCAGCCTTGATGAATTGCATTTCAGAAAAGGTCATAATAGGGAATCCGACAGCATCTTTAAATAAGTATTTACCTTGACCAGCAGGCGGAACTACCGAGTTAAGTGTTCCCCAGGGATTCGGAATCAGCGCATATGCAGTCAGATCCGGGGCCAAAGATGAACCAGGAAAAGTACCCTTATAGGTTCCATCCGCAAGTGGAGAAATCATCGTCGGAAGTCTGGGATCAAGTGTAGTATTCGGAACTGGATTACCAGTAAATACTGTTCCATCTAGCAGACTAACGATCATCTTGGTTTGACGATAAAGAGCCAGGTTATTTCTTAATGGCCCATAAAAGTTACCGTTTGCAGCTGATGATCCAGTATTTGGAACAATAAAATTATCTGCGTTACTTGCCAATGATTTGTTTACGTACTCAATTACCTTTGCCGGATCATAACTCGCCTTATTAATCAGGTTATTTGCATTACGCGCCAGAATACCATAATTGAATTTAATCCACTTAGCGTTCGTTCCCTGATAAACAAGGTCAGCAGTAGCCATTTTACCAACAGTTCCAGTACCATCAGTTCTGGTAAAGTTAGCGATCGATAAATTAGCTAATCTAACAACTTCAGCGTATACATCTTGTTGAGGATCATAATCGAATACAAATCGTCCTGGCTCAAACGCTTGTTTTAAAATAATGTCGCCATGGTAATCCGTAGTGGTCTGCCAGCTCCAGGCTTTCAAAGCCTGCGCCATACCTACATAGTTCCATTCCTGATTACTGGTAGACTTGTCAATAATTAGGTTAAGGTTACCACCCAAACCGTAGTAGTTTGTTCTCCAAATCTCGCCCATGGCATCGCTGCCTTGGATCCAGCCGTGTGTTTCACCGACGTTAACGGCTCCGCCGAAATACTGGATAACACCACCCAGATATCTGGAATCATATTGAACCCCGCGTTCCATTTGCGCGAACAAAGGAGGCGTCAAGGATTTACTATCCGGATCCTGCGGTGTTGCCGGATCGGTGTTCACATCCAAATACTTTTTACAGCCTGTAACACTCATTAGTGCAAAGGCAAAAAATAATATATATATCTTTTTCATGTTGATCTTAATTAAAATCCTACTCTAACTCCAAAATTAAATGCTCTTGGTAAGCCTATGTTTCCGTAATCAATACCCGAACCACCAAGACCACCTGCAGCAGCACTCAAACCACTCACCTGAGGATCTACACCATTATAATTGGTAAACATCAGCAGATCTGTTCCTGTTACGAATACATTCACACTTTTGAAGGCCTTGCTACCAACGAAAAGTTTTTGAGGTAGATTATAGCTTAAAGTTACATCCTTTAATCTGATCCAGTTGACATCCTTTTGCAGAAAATCTGCCGTATTGGAATACGTTGAATAATAGCTTGTTGTAACAAATGGTATTACTACCACATTATTCTTCGTTGGATTAGCCGTGTTCTCCAGCCCATCTCTGAATACACCCTGAATGATCCGTGGAACCTCACGATCTAAGGTCAATTTAGAAAGACCCCTTGCGTAAAGGTATTGCTCAGTAGCATTGTAGATATCTCCTCCTTTACGAATATCCAGGAGGAAGGACAGGTTGAAGTTTTTGTAGGTAAAACTGTTGGTCACACCGATAGTAAAGTCAGGTGCACGATCTCCGATCGGTGTAAAGGTCGCATCCTTGATCGGCATTCCATTTGCCGGATTAATTAACAATTGACCGGCAGTGTTATACAGATAATTCTGACCTGCAAAAGCAGAGATCGAAGATCCGACAGTATACTGTGCCCTTACATCATCTGTAAGCCAGGTGTCTGACAGGTAAAACACATCCTGTCCTGCTGGCAATGTTAAGATTTTACCTCGTGTACGCGCAACGTTTGCCGAGATATCCCAGCTGAAGGTGTCATTCTGAATTGGCGTTCCTTTGATCAGGAATTCAAAACCACGGTTTCTGATTTTACCACTATTAATATAACCTAAGATTGCTCCTGTACCATAACTTAAACGTGGCGCAGTGATTTGTTTATCTGAAGTAGCTTCAAAATAGGTAAAGTCTACTGACAGACGATTTTTGAAAAAGCCCATCTCAAAACCTGTTTCCTTAGATGTTGTAAACTCAGCAACCAGATCCGGATTACCTGCTGTTACATCTGTTGCATAACCTCCACCGGTTGTTCCCTGAGCAACAAGTTTGGTTTTAGTTACATAGGCGTTTCTGGCATCCTTACCAGACTGACCCCATGATGCACGCAATTTACCCATAGATAACCAGCTCAACTTTTTAAAGGGCGCGAGTTCTGAAAACACAAAACTCAATGAAGTTGCAGGATAGAAGAAGCTGTAATTATTAATAGGTAGCGTAGATGAATAATCCTGGCGGCCTATTAGAGATAGATATAAGAAATCAGCATAGCCAAGTTCGACATTGGCAAAACCACCTACTTTTCTTTTCAGCTCGTCGTTAAACGTTACTCGTTGTGTAGTTGGATCAGTATTGTTGATACTGTAATAATTTTCTTGATAGAAACGGGTTCCAAATTGTGCATTAGTTTGATAAGAATCATCAGTTAAATCTCCACCTATACGGAGAACAGGTTTGAATTTGCCAAAGTCCTTTTTAAACGTCGCAACAACCGCTGTGTTGAACAACCTCGAGTTCGCATTGAACGTATTGATACCACCACCCGAGTAGACTGAGCTTGCTACATTAGAACTATAAGATTGCGGGTGATATGCTGATAAACCTTGCTGTGCAAATACATCTGCTCCAACCCGTGCAGTAAGTGCAAACCAATCTGTGGGTTTATAGTCTACGCCTACGTTAGACAATACCCTGTTTATTTTATCCCAATTTGGGTTCTTATTCAATGACCAGTATGGGTTATCCAGCTCTCCAGATAAACTTCCGGTAATCGTTCTGCGATTACCGTTTGCATCCAAGTAATTACGCATATCGTCAATCAATGGCCACGACAAAGAACTTAGCATCGCACTACCGACACCTTTATATGCTTTGTCAGTTCTTGAATTGATGTAATTGATCGAAGCGTTCATGCTTATCTTTTCACTGATTTTCGACGTTACTGAAACTTTAAAGTTTAAGCTGTTATAACCAGTAGTAGGAACCATGCCTGATTGGTCAGTATAACTGATCCCTGATCTAACCGATAATTTCTCAGATCCTCCTTCTACAGAAGCATTGTGTCTTTGCGTAAATCCCGTTTTATAGAAATTTCCGATGTTGTCGATCAATGTTTTGTTTGCAGGATATTTAGCGCCGAAATAGGTTCTGGTACGCTCTGTTTCGTCAAAAATACCACCAGCACCGCCACCATAAACGGTTTGGATCTCAGGGAATTTACTCACATTCTCAATACGGAATGAATTGCTATACAAAACACGGGCAGAACCTGCCTTTGCTCTCTTGGTTGTAATAACAACAGCACCGGATGCACCTTGTGTTCCATATAAGGCAGCTGCCTCTGGCCCTTTCAGGATCGTTAGTGACTCAATCTCTTCCGGATTAATGTCCATAGCACGGTTACCAAAGTCATTGGTTCTGTTAAAGCCTCCCTGGCCT
>Ga0247808_10001695_pt1 | contig 10645 bp, 7 predicted proteins | sample UWRJL089202R1_FD_179914 | JGI IMG/M metagenome (GOLD analysis project Ga0247808, IMG submission 179914) | Plant litter microbial communities from Arlington Agricultural Research Station in Wisconsin, United States - UWRJ-L089-202R-1 | ecosystem: Environmental > Terrestrial > Plant litter >... | reverse complement strand
AGAAGCCACATGGGCCATGCAGAGTGTGATGGCAGGAGAGGCGACTTCCGCCCAATTGGCGGGGTTGTTAGTAGCTCTGCGCATCAAGGGAGAGACCGTCGATGAGATCGTCGGGTTCCGGGATGCCGTGCTCGCGAATGCTCTTCCGATCGAGGTCGATCCCATGATCCTTGACATTGTCGGATCCGGGGGAGACCCATATGGCGCGGTTTTGAACATCTCGTCGGTCGCGTCGGTGATCTGCTCCGCTGCGGGAGTGCCGGTGCTCAAACACGGCAATCGTGGCGCCAGTTCGGCCTCGGGAGCCTCCGACGTGCTCACGGCGCTCGGTGTCGACATCACCATTACTCCTGAGCGGGCAGCAGAAGTGCTGGGCGAGACGGGAATCAGTTTCGCGAACGCGGCCCTCTTCCACCCGGGGTTCCGCCACGCAGGGCCGACCCGTCGAGAACTCGGAATCTCGACTCTCTTTAATATTCTCGGACCGCTGTGCAACCCGGCGCGTCCCGAGGCCTCAGCGGTGGGAGTCTCGAGCCTCGACCGTGTTCCGCTCGTTGTTGGCGTCTTCCAGACGCGCGGTGCCACGGCGCTGGTGTACCGCGGAGATGACGGCATCGACAAACTCACGACCACCGGCCACAGTCACGTCTGGGAGGTGTCGCGTGGTTCGGTCACCGAGCACGACCTCGACCCGCTCGACCTTGGCATTCCGCGTGCACCCATCGAGGCGCTGCTGGGCAAAGACCCCGTGTACAACGCCGGTGTAGCCCGCGCGGTGCTGTCGGGCGAGACCGGTCCGGTGCGCGATGTTGTGCTCCTCAACGCCGCGGCCGGATTAGTGGCCTTTGACCTGGCGAACGACGCCGACCTGGTGCGGACGCCGTTTGTCGAGCGGATGCGCGCCAAGCTCGTTGTCGCCGCCGAAGCGATTGACTCCGGTGCCGCTTTGGCCAAACTCGAGCAGTGGATCGTCGCGACCAACGCACGCTGATCCGCCGCAGTAACGAAGCCAACGCAGAAGCGCACCACGGGAATCCCGTGGTGCGCTTCTCTGTGTAGTGATACAGCGACGTAGCGTTTACAGCGACGTTGCGTTTACAACACCGTTGAGGTGGTTACAGAACGTCTTCGTCGACCCAGTCGAAGGTCTTGGTGACGGCCTTCTTCCAGTTGCGGATCTGGCGCGCGCGCTCGTCCTCGTCCATCTTCGGCTCCCAGCGGCTGTCTTCCTGCCAGTTCTTGCGCAGGTCGTCGAGGTCCTTCCAGAACCCGACCGCGAGTCCCGCAGCGTAGGCCGCGCCGAGCGCCGTCGTCTCGGCCACAACGGGGCGGACGACCGGCACACCAATGATGTCGGCCTGGAACTGCATCAGGGTGTTGTTGGCGATCATTCCGCCGTCGACCTTGAGCTCGGTGAGGTCCACCCCGGAATCGGCGTTGACTGCGTCGAGAACCTCTCGGGTCTGGAATGCGGTCGCTTCCAGGGCCGCCCGGGCGATGTGGCCCTTGTTGACGAACCTCGTCAGTCCGACAAGTGCGCCGCGAGCATCCGACCGCCAATACGGCGCGAAGAGACCGGAGAAGGCAGGGACGAAGTAGACGCCACCGTTGTCATCGACACTTTTGGCGAGTGTCTCGATCTCGGGAGCGGACGAGATGAGGCCGATGTTGTCACGCAGCCACTGGATCAGCGACCCGGTGACGGCGATGGAACCCTCGAGCGCGTAGTGCGCCGGGGCGTCGCCGAGCTTGTACCCGAGCGTGGTGAGCAGGCCGTTTTTGGAGTGGATGATCTCCTCGCCCGTGTTGAAGATGAGGAAGTTACCGGTGCCGTAGGTGTTTTTCGACTCGCCGGTGTCGAATGCGGCCTGGCCGAAGGTCGCTGCCTGCTGGTCACCGAGAATTCCGGCGACGGGGACCTCACGGAGAAGGCTGGAGGATTCGACCTCGCCGTAGACCTCGGAGGAGCTCTTGATCTCGGGGAGCATTGACTTGGGAACACCGAAGATCTCAAGGATCTCGTCGTCCCACTGCAGTGTTTTGAGGTCCATAAAGAGGGTGCGCGAGGCGTTGGTGACGTCAGTCACGTGCACACCGCCGTCGATGCCGCCCGTGAGGTTCCAGGTGACCCAGCTGTCGGTGGTGCCGAACAGCAGGTCGCCGGCTTCGGCCTTCTCGCGTGCTCCTTCGACGTTCTCGAGGATCCAGACGATCTTGGTGCCTGAGAAGTAGGTGGCAAGCGGAAGCCCGACCTTCTCCTTGAAGCGGTCGACTCCACCATCAGAAGCGAGGCGGTCGACGATGTCCTGTGTACGGGTGTCTTGCCACACAATGGCGTTGTACACCGGCTTGCCGGTCGTTTTGTCCCAGACAACGGCAGTCTCACGCTGGTTGGTGATTCCCACTGCAACGACGTCGTGGCGAGTGATGTCGGCGCGCGAGAGCGCCTGGCCGATGACCTCACGAGTGTTGTCCCAGATCTCGGCGGGATCGTGCTCGACCCATCCGGCGCGCGGGAAGATCTGTTCGTGCTCTTTCTGGCCAGACGAGACGATCGATCCAGAGTGGTCAAAAACGATTGCCCGGGTGCTTGTGGTGCCCTGGTCGATCGCGACGATGTATTCGCTCACGGAAATTAACTCCTTCGTTGGTGCCGCGCGGTAGCGCAGCTGTTTTCGTGACGTAGACGGGGAAGTGGGTTCTCGGCGCGGTGGGGTGCGGCGCCGGAGTTGTTACATGAGGGGGAGAAGCGGGATGGCCGCGAGACCACCGAGCAGTCCACCAATGACGGGGCCGATGACCGGGATCCAGGAGTAGCTCCAGTCGCTTGTTCCCTTGCCGGCGATGGGAAGAACAGCGTGCGCGAGGCGCGGGCCAAGGTCACGTGCAGGGTTGATCGCGTACCCGGTCGGACCACCAAGAGACGTACCGATAACAACAACGAGTAGGGCAACAGGCAGGGCACCGAGGGCGGCAAGACCAGACGGCACTGTGAGGTCGGTGTCGCCAACGCGTCCGAAGCCAACTACAACAAAGACCAGCACAAAGGTGCCGATGATCTCGGTAATGAGGTTCCAGCCGGTGCTGCGAATGGCCGGACCCGTCGAGAACACGCCGAGTTTGTTGGCCGCGAGGGGTTCGTCGTCGAAGTGCTGCTTGTACGCAGCCCAGACGATGACGGCGCCAATAAATGCTCCGACGAACTGAGCCAGAATGTAAATGAGGATTTGAGCGAAGCTGAGGTCAGCGCCGCTAGCCCAGAGGCCGAGGGTGACGGCGGGGTTGAGGTGGGCGCCCGACGAGTACGAGACGGTGACACCGGCGAAGACCGCGAGGCCCCAGCCGAAGTTGACCATCAAAAATCCGCCGTTATTACCCTTCGTTTTAGCGAGGGCGACGTTAGCCACCACACCACAGCCGAGGAGCACCAGCATTGCAGTGCCCACTGCTTCCGAAAGAAAGATGGTTCCGAGATCCACGTTGACCGTCCTAAGTTTTTTCAGCGCTGAGATTCCGCGCGCCACCCCATTCAAGGGGATTGCTCACCACCCTAGCGCGCTGTCTCGGTGCGAATACAGTGGCTTGGCGATTCTTACCAGTGCGGCTTATCCTCCTCCCCGGATGCGCGTAGGTTGAGGGCAGTGGTAGGCGGATGTCCGCCGGTGCCAGCTATTTTCGTACACATCGCAGTGCCGGAAAGGGCCTAACTATGAAAAAACTCATCAATGACCCCAAGAATGTCGTCGACGAAGCGGCCGCAGGATTTGCTGCCGCGCATTCGGACATTGTCAAGGTGGTGTTTGACCCCATCTACATCGTTCGTGCCGATGCACCCGTGAGCGGGAAGGTCGCACTCATCAGCGGTGGTGGCAGCGGGCATGAGCCGCTCCACGGCGGATTTGTGGGATTCGGGATGCTCGATGCTGCAGTTCCCGGCCCGGTCTTCACCTCTCCGACACCCGACCCGATTCTCGCGGCTGCGCTGGCAGCCGATGGCGGCGCTGGTGTTCTGCAGATCGTCAAGAACTACACGGGTGACGTTCTCAACTTCGAAACGGCTGCCGATCTCGCCGAGGCCGACGGGGTCACCGTTCGCACCGTGATCATCAACGACGATGTTGCGGTGAAGGATTCCCTGTATACGGCGGGTCGTCGTGGTGTTGCTGGCACCGTGTTGGTGGAGAAAATCGCGGGTGCAGCAGCCCAGCGTGGGGACTCACTCGACGCGGTCGCCGACATTGCAACCCGAGTGAACGCCCAGACTCGGTCGATGGGCGTTGCCCTGACGCCATGCGTGGTTCCGCATGCCGGAGAACCCAGCTTTACGCTCGCGGACGATGAGATCGAGATCGGTATCGGCATCCACGGCGAGCCTGGACGTGAGCGAATCAAGCTCGAACCTGCCGACCAGATCGTCGATCGGCTGCTCGGTCCCATCCTCGAAGACCTTCCCTATGCGAACGGCGACGAGGTGCTGCTGCTCGTCAACGGAATGGGTGGCACTCCGCAGGTAGAGCTCTACATTGTGTTCCGCCGCGCAGCGGAAGTGCTCGCCGAGCGCGGGATCACCGTCAAGCGCTCGCTTGTCGGTAACTTTGTTACGAGCCTGGAAATGCAGGGAGCATCCATCACCCTGCTCAAGCTCGACAATGAACTGGAAGAGCTGTGGGATGCGCCCGTGCAGACCGCCGCTCTCCGCTGGGGAAGGTAAGTAAATCCATGGCTTTAGGTATCACTTGGGCACGAGCCTGGGTCGCACGCAGTGCAGACGTTATTGCCGAGAATCGAGTGGCACTGATCACACTCGACCGGGCCATCGGTGATGGGGACCACGGAGAGAACCTCGACCGTGGCTACTCCGCGGTGATCAAAAAGATCGCTGATCTGCCGGAGGACGCGTCGCCGGCGGACGCACTGAAGCTCGTCGCCACGACGCTGATTTCCACGGTTGGCGGTGCCTCGGGGCCACTCTTCGGAACGGCCTACCTCAAAGCCGCAGGAGCGGTGGCGGGCAAAAACGAACTCGACGGTGCTGCCATCGTCGATCTCCTCACTGCGGCGCGCGACGGTATTGTGCTGCGCGGCAAGGCTGAGGTGGGCGACAAAACCATGGTGGATGCCTGGACCCCAGCAGTTGACGCGGCAGTCGCCGCGCTGGCCGAGGGAAAGTCGGAAGTTGACATTCTTCGTGCGGCAGCCGATGCAGCCGAAGCGGGCGCCGAGTCCACCGATCCGCTGGTAGCTCATAAGGGCCGCGCGAGCTACCTGGGAGAGCGGGCCATCGGGCACCGCGACCCCGGGTCAGTGTCGTCTGCGCTGCTCTTGCGCGCCGCCGTCGACGCAACGGGCGACTAAACCATGGTCGTAGGGCTCGTGATTGTCTCCCATTCATCCAAGATCGCCGAGGGAGTTGTCGATCTGGCGGCTCAGATGGCTGAGGGTGTGCGTATCGTCGCAGCGGGAGGAACCGACGACGGTGGAATCGGCACCAGTTTCGACGCGGTGTCGGCGGCGATCACCGCCGCTGACGACGGTGGCGGCGTGGTGGTGCTTTGCGACCTCGGTTCCGCAATTCTGACTGCGGAAACCGCGCTCGACTTTGTCGACGATGACGTTCGTGAGCGCGTACAGATCGCAGACGCGCCGCTCGTGGAGGGATCGATTGCCGCAGCCGTGGCAGCGCAGATCGGGGGAACGCTCGACGACGTCGTTAAGGCCGCAGAATCGGCCAACAAGACGGTCGAACAGCACACCGTCGCGGAGGCCTTAGACACGGATGCCGCCGCAGCGGACGACGCGGCTCCCGCTCACGGTATTGATTCCGCCTCGACCGAGCAGTCGGTTACCGGCGCAGCCACCCTGGTGAACGCAGCGGGATTGCACGCACGCCCCGCTGCCGAGTTCGTTCGTCTGGCTAGCACCTTTGATGCTCAGATCACGGTCAACGGCGTCGATGCCAAAAGCCTGCTGCGCATTATGTCGCTGGGGCTCGGCAAGGGAAAAACAGTTGGTCTCGGGGCGACCGGGCCAGATGCCCGCGCCGCCGTCGACGCGCTCATCGCGCTGGTGGATTCCGGGTTCGGAGAACAGTAAACGTCGTCGGCGCGGCGGGTGCACAGCCGTCGCGCCGACGACATCTCTAACTAGCGAGATCCACGCTGAGCAGTGCTCCGAGTTCCTTCCGGGAGGCCGCGCCCAATTTGACGCGCGCTTGGTACAGGTGCGACTCCACCGTGCGGACGGACAGGAAGAGGGTGCGCGCGATCTCGCGGTTGCTGAGGCCGCGGGCCGCGAGCACGGCGACTTCATTTTCCCGTCCGGTCAGCCGCTCTGCGGTTGACGTCGACTCCGCTGGAGCGCCGGATACGCCAGGGTTTCGGCTGGCATCGGCAAGGCCGGCGGCGCGCGCTCTGCTCGCTGTCGCTGAGCTGCGGTCCCCGCTTTCCCGGTGCATCACGGCAGCGGCGTCATACGCGTCGCTGGCCTGCCCGTAGGCGCCGAGCGCGGCAAACGCCTCCGCCGCCGTCTCGAGGTCTTTTGCATTGTTGTCGACTGTCGCCCGAACCCGCTGTGCTGCGGCGAGAAGCAGCGGTATGTCGGTGGATGTCGCAGCCAATTCGAGTTCGTCGACGATATCCGCGGCGGGCTCGCCGTTGGTGAACAGCTCGAACAGGAGGGCGGCCTTTAACACCGGCCCGCCGGAATCGAGCTCGTGCACCAGTACGGACGACAAGTCCCGCCGTGCCGAGGGCGCGCCGGCCTTCATCAGTAGGTCAGCAGCAGCGAGGTCGGCGACGAAGGTGAACCACTCGTTGGTTCCGAGGCGAGCTGCGGTTGTTGTCGCTTCACGCAGCTTGACGAGTGCCTCGTCAATCCGGCCGGTCTCGGCTAACGCCCGGGAGTACAGGCACTTCACCCAGGGCAGCCACCCGTAGGGGTCGGACCGGAGGAACCGACTCTCTGCGGCACGAAGTTCTGCCGCCGCAGTCGCAAAGTCTCCGCGAAAGTGGGCGAGGTGGGCTGCAGCGACACCGTTGAAGCCGAGCGTGCTGTAGCGGTGCTCGTTCAGAGCCTGGCGCACGCGTTGTTCGAGTTCGCTGGTGAGCTGGGACTGGTCCTCGCCCGCCATCGTTCGCACAACAATCGAACTGTAGAAGTTGAACTCCTCGATATCGGCGTCGATGTCGGCGGTGGGGGAACTGTCGTGCATACCTGCAGAGGCGAGCGTTTTGCACAGTGCGAGGAGTTCTCGCGCCCGTGCAACGTCGCCCAGCCCCGCATATTCGGCCGCCGCAAGGCTGGCAGCACGGATACGTGCAAACGCGTCGAATGTATCGCTCTGCGCGACTTTGTCGGCGGCGACAGCGAGCTTTTCACGGTTGCGTTTGCGTGTCATCCCGCCCAAGATCACCAGCTCGACTTCGCCAGACAGGCCGGGGTCGCCCGGGAACCAGCTTGCGGCACGAGTGATCACCGCTTCAAGCGCGTCGGAGATGATCGGCTGCCGCATCGCGAGTACGGCCCACCAGCGAATAAGGCGGATGGCGTCACGCGGGGACTCCATCCTCTCTTCCCCCTCATGGAGAAGGCGAAGCGCCTGCGGGACCCTGCCCGCGTTCGCCAGGGCACGGGAATACGCGACCGCGGTTCCGGTGTCGGGGCGAAGAGAATAGGCCTGGGACGCGAAGTTCATTGCACTCTCGCGGATGCCGCAACTGAAGCATTTGTCTGCGGCGGCAAGAAGGATCTCCACAACAGAGTCGCGGCCCCATTCCTCCATCTCGAGAGCGAGGTCAGCAGACGCTGCCCACGACTCGGCCACAATCACCGATTCCGACGGGTGGAGCGCGCGGCCGCCCTGACGTGTCTCGAGAAGCACACGTGCGAGGCGTGCCGAGAGTTCTCGGATAGCAGCGGGATCGCTCATGGACATCGAGGCTTCGGCGAAAAGCTGGTGCGCGATGAGGCGATCGTCACCGGAGCCCGCACGCCGAACAAATCCGCGGTGCATCAGGTCCCGCAGGTCGGCGGGGGAGAAGATGGCGAGGCTCTGCGCGTGGGCCAGGGCGTCAACGCGTCCGAGCAGCGCAAGACCGTGGATCTGGGCGGAGTTGAGGACCGCCAACTGATGGCGCAGCATCTCCATGATTCGGCCGGATGGTTCAACCACGCTGGGCGACAGGGTGTCGCGATCCTCAAGGAGGAATTGGTGGTGCAGAGCTTCTGCAGTGAGTTCTCGCAGCAGGAGAGGGGAGCCGCCGCTGCGATCGAGGAGTGATGACCGCGTCACAAGGTCAAACACCGCGCCGGGCGCGAATTGTCCGACGAGCTCGTCCGCTTCGGCCGTGGTCAGCGGCTCCAGGTCGACCCGCTCGGCCTGACCCTGCACCCAGAGCGATGTGAGGAGACGGACCGTGTCGGCGTTGGTCTCCCGGCCATCAATGGCGGGAACCGGTGCGCACGTCAGCAACAACACCACCGCCCCGTCGCTGGCGAGTCTGGCCAGCCACTCCACGGTCTGTGGGTCGAGGAGGTGAGCGTCGTCTACAGCGATAATCGGCTTCTGTTTGCCGGCCTTCGCCGTTGCGTAGCTGAGGAAATGGCCTGCGTTCGGCGCGTTGTCGGTGGAGAGGATCTCGGTGAGTTGGGCGTCCATGGTCACACGCAGCGCCCCCAGAGGAACGTCGCGGGTGGAAGCATTGCCACGGAGCTTGAGTGGTAGAGCTCCTTGTGCGCGGAGATGGGAGTCGACCGCGTCGGCCAGATGGCTCTTACCGTAGCCGAGCGCGCCGTAGATGATGAGACTGTTTCCGCCGAGGAGCGAGGCGGCGAACCGCTCAGGATCTCGACCACGTCCTATCACTCGACGTGGTGAATGTAGTGCAGGCCCCGTTGCCGACACATCTGCAGAATCAGATTTTGGCATCTCATACCCCTTGGGGTCGCGCCGACGTTGTCGCAGCGGACCCGTTTTAGTGACGATCCGTTCCTTACTGTACATACCGTTCTAGGAACGGTGATCTTCACAGTAACCGCTCAGTAGACACGTGTGCTGCCATTCGACTACTGAAGTTATTTGGAGGTTTTAAGTACAGTAGTCAAGCTGTTGAATTAGTTGCAGTACTGAGGTAAGGGACGTAATGCGACCGAGATTGTCAGGCTGTGGTCACACACCGACCGACTTCGGCGGGATTGCGTACTCTGGGATCGGGCAGTAACGGACACACGTAGTGTCGGTCGGCAACGCGATTTCGACCATGTTCCGTAAGCCCCACCCGATTGTGTTGAGAAGGTAACCGTGCCCCGCATTGCTCAAGGTGTGTCCGTCAGTCCGCTCAGTGAGCTGGACGTTGATGTGATCCGTGCCGATTTTCCCGCGCTCCGTCAGACCGTCAACGGCGAACCGTTGGCGTATCTCGATTCCGGCGCGACGGCGCAGCGCCCCACCGCCGTTCTCGACGCGGAGCGCTCGTTCCTCGAAACTCACAACTCGGCCGTGCACCGCGGCGCTCACACCCTCGCCGGGCTCGCTACCGAGGCCTACGAAGATGCCCGCGCCACCGTGGCGTCGTTCATCGGCGCGCAGACCAATGAGGTTGTCTGGACGTCGAATGCCACGGACGCACTCAACCTGGTCGCGTATGGATTCGCCAACTCCACCGCGGGGCGGGGCGGGCAGCCCGCAGAGAAATTTATGCTGAAGCCCGGCGACGAGATTGTGGTCACTGAAGCTGAGCATCACGCCAACCTGGTGCCGTGGCAGGAACTCGCTGCGGTCACGGGTGCGTCGCTGCGTTTTGTGCCGGTCGACGACAACGGCACCTGGAGCCTCGACGACGCCCGCGCCGTGATCTCTGACCGCACCCGCATCGTCGCGTTTGCTCACGTCTCGAACGTCACCGGGTTTGTGGCCCCGGTGAAGGAGCTGGTTGAGCTCGCGCACAACCACGGTGCATTTGTTGTGCTCGACGCGTGCCAGTCAGCGCCGCATCGTGCCCTCGATGTGGTCGACCTGGGAGTCGACTTCGCCGCGTTCTCCGGGCACAAAATGCTCGGTCCCAACGGCATCGGCGTTCTCTACGGTCGCGCCGAGCTGCTTGACGCGCTCCCGCCCTTCCGTACCGGCGGATCGATGATCGTCACCGTCACCATGGAGGGTGCCGACTACCTCCCCTCGCCCCAACGGTTCGAGGCGGGCACACAGCCGGTCTCGCAGGCCGTCGCACTGGCTGAAGCCGTGCGGTACCTCTCCGCGATCGGTCTCGATCGTATTGAACATCGCGAAAATGAATTGGCGCAGCGGATGCTTGTGGGCCTCGAGCAGATCGATGGCATCCGGCTCATCGGCCCCCCAATCGGGGTACATCGCGCCGGACTCGTGAGCTTCGACGTCGAGGGCGTGCACGCCCACGATGTTGGTCAGTACCTCGATGCTCAGGGCATCGCCGTGCGGGTGGGGCACCACTGTGCTCAACCGCTACACAGGCGTCTTGGCCTCACGGCATCCACCCGGGCCAGCGCCTACGTATATACCACGGAGGACGACATCGACCGTTTTCTGGCGGCCGTCGCGCAGGTTCGCCCTTACTTTGGAGCAATCTAATGGCTGACGCACTGACCGGTCTCTACCAAGAAGTCATTCTCG
>Ga0247808_10001694_pt1 | contig 10648 bp, 11 predicted proteins | sample UWRJL089202R1_FD_179914 | JGI IMG/M metagenome (GOLD analysis project Ga0247808, IMG submission 179914) | Plant litter microbial communities from Arlington Agricultural Research Station in Wisconsin, United States - UWRJ-L089-202R-1 | ecosystem: Environmental > Terrestrial > Plant litter >... | reverse complement strand
TTCTGCAATTCCAAAAGAAATCATTTATACATCTGGCGCAACGGAAGCCGTCAATCTGGCTTTAAAAGGGATTGACAAAGTGAATGGTAAAAATCACATCATCACAGTCAAAACCGAACACAAGGCAGTTTTGGACACTTGCCAAAATCTTGAACAGCAGGGATTTTCTGTTACTTATCTCGATGTAGGAAATGATGGACTGATCAACTTGGATGATTTGAAAAATGCAATCACTGATAAAACCTTATTGGTTTGTGTGATGTTTGCCAACAATGAAACAGGCGTTATCCAACCGATCAAAGAAATTACCAAAATCGCTCACGATAAAAATTGTCTGGTTTTCTGTGATGCGACGCAGGCTGTAGGGAAAATTCCGGTGAACGTCAAAGATCTTGGGATTGATATGATGGCTTTTTCGGCTCACAAATTTTATGGACCAAAGGGAATTGGTGCCTTGTATGTATCATCGCATCTTAAAAAAAATATAGTTGCACAGATCCACGGCGGCGCTCAGCAATTCAACTTACGAAGTGGTACTTTGAATGGTCCCGGAATCATAGGAATGGGAAAGGCGGCGGAAATAGCAATTGAAGAAATGGATTCACGAAAAATTAAAGAACTAAGAGATGAACTCGAAAATTCTTTATTAAAAATTCCCAATACATTCATCAATGGTGATATAGACAATCGGATTTTTAACACGTCCAATATTTGCTTTTCTTATGTCAATTCTGAACAAATGATCTTGTCACTTGGCAATATCTGTGTATCAAGCGGTTCAGCTTGCAATGCGACGACATCCAAACCGTCTCACGTTTTGAAGGCAATGGGAATGAGTGATCTGGATGCGCTTTCTTCAATTAGATTTAGTTTAGGTAAGTTTACTACCAGACCAGAGATTGAAATGACGATAGAAAGAATCGAGAAAATAGTGCTTCAACTACGCAGAGAAAATTAATGATTATCTCCGTTCTTCACTGAAAAAACGTGCAAAATCTGCGGGAACAAGGCTTGTACATATTCCTTTACAGCACCTGCAGATCCAGGCAAGGTTAAAATCAACATATCATCAGAAAAACCAGCAATTCCTCTGGAAAGCATCGAGGTTTTCACTCGGTCTTGTCCATAATTTCTGGCAGTTTCCATAATACCTGGAATTTCTTTTGTGATGAATGACTGCACAGCTTCTGGCGTCACATCACGTTCTGACAAACCTGTGCCGCCTGTAAATAGGAGTAAATCACAGCCTTTGCTTTTATACAATTCGATTTGTTGGCGAATGGCTAGAATATTATCAGGAACAATAGAGTAGTCAATATTATTGATTCCTTGATTGTTAAGAGCTTCGACCAAGAATTTACCTGAAGTATCTTCTTTAATGCCTTGCGAAACAGAATCACTGCAAACAACAACTGCAGTTTTCAAATTTTCAGTCTCAATATTTTTCTGATTGCTTTTTCCACCTTGCTTTTCCAGAAGTTTGATGTTGGAGATTTCAACATTTTTATCGATTGGTTTCAACATATCATAGATCACCAAAGCCGCTACAGATGCGCCGTGCATAGCTTCAACTTCAACGCCGGTTTTGTAAATGGTATGCACCTCGACAGTGATATTGATATTCAGATCATTCATTTCATAATTGATGGAAGCAAATTCAACCGGCAAAGGATGACAATCGGGAATCACATCGCTCGTTTTTTTGATTGCCAATAAAGCGGAAGCCCTTGCAAATTCCAAAACATTGCCTTTCGGAACGGTACCGTTTTTTACAGCTTCAATTGTAGAAATATTCGAAGTTTTAATTGTCGCCGAAGCGATCGCTTTTCTAAGTGTGAAAGTTTTAAAAGTAATATCGACCATGGCTTATTGGTTTATTTTCCATTGATGTGTCTCGTCTTCGAATATTTCTCTGCCCCAGATCGGAAGTTCGTTCTTAATGCGTTCCACCACTTCATTACAGGCCAAGGTCGCCTCTTTTCTGTGCTTAGAAGAGGTGAAGACAAACAAACAAATATCGCCAGCATTCACAATACCAAGACTGTGATGAATGTGCATACAAGTGATGTCATATTTCGCAAAGATCTCTTCTCGGATCGCTGTCATTTGGTTCAATGCCAAATCTTCGTAGGCTGTATATTCAATGGCTTTTACAGTTTTGTTATCAATTTTATCAGCACGAATTTGTCCTAAAAAAATCTGATGTGCACCAATCTCAATCTTTGCAGAATGTTTTGTAATGCTTTCTGCGATGAACAACGGCGAAATGGGTGAGTGTTGAAATATGTTTTTGATCTTACTCATTGTTTTCTTTATTTAATTGCTTGATGCCACCTTCCAAATGGCTGATGTTATAGTCCGAGCCCAGAATCTCCTGTAAAACTTGCGCACCTGCAATACTTCTCTTACCTGACTGGCAAACAACAATGACATTCTTATGTTTTATTTGTGTCGAATTCTCTCTTAATTGAGATAAAGGTATTGATAAATAGGGAATCTCAAGCTTTGGATATTCATCGATTTCACGGACATCAATGATGATGGTCTCCGGAAGTTTTGAAATTGAATTAAATTCTGCAGGAGGAATATTTTTAATTCCAATCTGCTTTATTCCGCAGTGAACTTCATAATTCATATTCTCAAATTCCGTTATCAAAAAAGGAATATTTTTGTCGGCCAGATTCTCCGCAGGTATCTCAAAGATAGCAGTTTGATAATCCAGAACATTGATGGTCATTAATTTATTGACCAATGTTTCTCTGATTCCTGTGATCAGCTTAATCGCTTCGGTTGCTTGCAAAGTTCCAATAATTCCGGGCAAAACGCCAAGAACACCAGCATCATTACAATCCAGAACTTCTCCCGGTTTTGGCGGTTGAGGAAAAAGATCTCTATAATGCGTTGAAAATCCTTTGTTATCTTCAACATTGAAAACAGCGACTTGACCTTCATACTGATAGATTGCTCCGAATATCAAAGGCTTTTTCAAGATTCTGCAAGCATCATCGAGCAAATACCGCGTGGGAAAATTATCGCTACAATCTAATATCAAATCATATTTCGATAAAATGTTAATCGCATTTTTTATACTAATTCTCTCTGAAATAACATTGATTTGAATTTCAGGATTCATTGAACCAAGCCTTTCAAATGCAGCTTCTGTCTTCAGCTTCCCGATGTCATTCGTAGTATAGAGAATCTGTCTGTGCAAATTGCTGAAAGAAACCCGATCATCATCTACAATACCAATATTTCCGATGCCTGCCGCGGTAAGATATTGGAGAACAGGACAGCCCAAACCACCAGCACCAATCACAAGAACCTTTGCTGATGCCAATTTTTCCTGAGCTTCGATCCCGAAACCTTGGAGTTTTATCTGTCTGTCGTATCGTTTCAAATTCAACATCATATTATCCGCCTGAATAGGGTGGCATCAAAGCTACCACGTCGTTATTTTTTAATTCGGTATTTTCTGAAATGATCGTTTGATTGACTGCGATCCTCAATTTTAAATCTTTCAAAATCGGAAATTTTTCATTGAGCTGAGTCAATAATTCATCACTGTTTTGAGCTTCAAACTCAAAATCTGAACCTAAAATCTCTTTCAATCTGCCAAAACTTATTATTTTGATCATCGTTATCAACCTTTTTTTATATGAATTATTTTTTGATTTAAATCGTGCTTGATATTAATTTATAAGAAGCCATCAAAAGTACAACTGCGAGGACATATTTCAATCCATTTTGATTTAGTTTTTTGGATGCTAAATAAGAACCTAACAATCCACCGGCAAAAGCACAGACAATATACATCCACATATCATTTGTAAAAGCAATTTCTTTGGTGAACATTCCGCCTAATCCTGCGACAGAATTGACAAAGATAAAAGCTGCGCTGATGGCTGCCGTTTGTTTTTGATTGGTCCATTTCAACAGAATAAGAACCGGAGAAAGTAAGATTCCGCCACCAATGCCTATCATCCCTGATAGTAAACCGATAATTCCTCCGAATATCAATGATAGATAGATTTGAGGATCCTTGAGTTCGCTGTCTTCCGGACTTTTGAAAAAGAAAAATCTGATGACAGGAAAAAGTAACAAAATACCTAAAATCCGTTTGTACAAATGGTCTTCAATATGGATCATCCCGCCAACAAAAGCCAGTGGAATAGACGCAATAGCAATTGGGATAAAAGTTCGAAGTTTGAAATGTCCGCCTCTGTAATACTGTATGAAAGCAGTCAATGATACGAACAAATTCAAAACGAGAGCGGTTGGTTTCATCTCTTTTGGAGCTACGCCGTACAAAGCCATCAAAGCCAGATAGCCACTCGCACCACCGTGTCCCACTGCAGCATACAAAGCTGCGATGACAAATAAAATTAAATAAAATATTTCTACATTCATTCCTCGATCTTTACCTTAATAAAATAATCTCTACCACCTCATCCTTGTCACAACCTTCTGAATTTTCCGGCAAAATAATCAGAGAATTGGCTTCTGCAAATGATTGCAGACGGTACGATTCCTGCGCGTGAAGTGGCGTGACTTTTCCGTCGGCATATGTAGCTTTGAGAAAATGCGTCAGACCAATTTTTTTCTTGTAAAAAGAAGTTGTAGTTGCGTTGGTCTTTTCGGTGATTCTCGGACGTTTCATTATTTTAGAAAGCAACGGCGCGATGTACAAATATAAACAAGTCAGTGCGGAAGATGGATTTCCCGGTAATCCAAAGACAAGTTTTTCATCTTTGGTTCCAAAGTAAAACGGTTTCCCAGGCTTTTGTCTGATCTTATGAAACTCCTGTTCAATTCCACATTTTTTTGTAGCATCAATGACGTAATCGTAATCGCCGACGCTCACGCCGCCAACCAAAATCACAATGTCTGTTTTTGAAATCGCCAAGTTCAAGGTTTTTTCAACTTCCAGAGGATCATCTTTTACCCAAAATTTTTCCATCGAATTAATGCCGCATTGCTTTAGGACACTTTCCAGCTGATAGGAATTGGATTCGAAAACCTGACCGAATTCCAGACCGTTTCCTGGTTGCACCAATTCATTCCCCGTTAAGATCAATGAAACTGAGGGCGGTGCATAAACTGTAACTTCCGTACATCCAATGCCAGCGAGATAACCGATTGCTGCTGCTGAAAGATAACTGTCTTTGCTAATTGCAATAGTATCTTTCTTTGCATCGCTGCCAGCATCTCTTACATTTAAACTTTTTTCGAGGTCAGAATCTTCAATAATCAGATAATCATTATTTTCGATTTTAATTTTTTCCTGCATTACAACTGTATCTGCACCTATCGGAAGCGGTGCACCAGTGAAAATCCTGCAAGCTGTTCCTTTTTCAAGTTGAAACGGTTCTGTAGTTCCAGCAGACATTTCGCCTACAATTTTTAGCTTTAAATCTTTATCTTCAAAACGAATCGCATAGCCATCCATTGAAGATTGGGAAAAATTTGGAATATTATATTTTGAGTAGATATCTTCCGCCGTCGTATAACCAAATGTCTTTTTTAAAGGGAGGATCTGATGTTTTTCTTTCGGAATATTTTGATTGATGATGTCCTGAGCTTCCTGTACGCTGATCATTCTTTTGATTTTAAGTTTTCATAATCCACTTTTGTATCAATATCAATAGCGCCTTTTTCAAATTTGAAGGTTTCGACATCTTCCATACTTCGCTGGATGATTTTCTTCGCACCTTGCTCACTCGAAAGTTCCATCAAAGCCTCAAAATATTTTTTAGAAAATAAGGCAGGAACACCTATTGTATTGGAATACCGAGCTGCGATGATTTCTTTGTTTGACTTCTCCTTTAGCTGGAACATCTCCGTAAAAATTTCACTGGTCAGAAAAGGTTGATCGCAGACCGAGATAAAACAATTCTCCAGATCCTGAAACTGCTTTAGTAAGGCTTCGAGTCCCGCTTTTATTGAGGAAGCCATTCCTGATTGCCACTCATCATTAATGGAAATCTGTACGTTTTTATTCTGGATTTTCGAAGCTATCTCATTGTGATCGGCACCTAAAACCAAGATGATTTGGTCTTGATTGAAAACTTCCAGCGCTGTATCAATGGTTCTGTCCAGCAATGTTTTTCCTTGGTAGGAGAGAAGCTGTTTTGCAGTTCCCATTCTCGAAGAATTTCCTGCTGCCAATAATATAATTCCAGTATTTTTCATTTATCCACCGATTGTGATCATACTTCTGTTCTCGATGATGGAAGCATTGATTTTTTCAAATTGCTCATTCAATTGTCCGCCTTGTGTTTTTGCCTTAGACCAGATCGTACTTTCGATGATCGGTAAAATATCTTCACCGTTTCGCAAAGGCGTCAACAAATCGGTTTCTTGTTTTGAGAACAGGCAATTTTTCAATTTTCCGTCAGCCGTGAGTCTTATTCTGTTGCAGCCACTACAAAACGGCTCGCTCATCGTACTGATGATGGAAAAACTTCCTCTGTGACCTTTGATGCTGTAGCTTTTTGCGGTGTCATTAGGACCAATTGGTAATGGAAAGAAATCGTAGTTTTCATTAATAATATCCAGAATTTCCTTCTGCGTCATCACTTGGTTGCTGCTCCATTGATTACCGCTGAACGGCATAAATTCGATAAACCGAATGTCCACAGGATTATTTTTTGTAAATGAAATAAAATCCGAGATCTCATCATCATTGACATCTTTCATAGCTACCACATTGATCTTGGTCTTGATGTTATTCTGTAATAAAAGATCGATATTTCTAAAAACCCGGTCAAAATAATCCCGACGTGTGATCTTCAGAAATTTATCTTTCTTTAAAGTGTCAAGGCTAATATTGATGCTGTGGAAATTGGCTTTAATGATTTCAGGAAGCATATCGTCTATGCGAATTCCGTTTGTGGTACAGGTCAATTGTACAGGTAATTTCCCCAAATTGCTGATGATTTTTGAAGCATCTTTTCTCACGAAAGGTTCTCCACCAGTGAGTCTGATCTTATTGACGCCGTGCTGCACAAATAATTTAGCAATGGTATCGATCTCATCTACCTGCATCAGTTTTGAATTTGGTGTGAAATCATAATTCTCCTCTGGCATACAGTAGAAGCAGCGCAGGTTGCAATTATCGGTTAAAGATATCCGCAGGTAATTATGGGTTCGTCCAAATTGATCGGTCAGCATTATTTTTTTTATTTAATTACTGACAATATCAGTATGAATTTTTTCTTTTTTATCTCTCAGAGAAAGACCTTTTCGTTGATTCAAAACAGCTTGTATCTCTGCTATTATGGAAATGGCAATCTCTTCTGAAGTCTCTGCGCCTATATCCAAACCGACTGGCCCGAAAAGTTTATTTAGCTCTTCATTACCAATCACCATACCAGAACTGGTCATATCTTCGATCATTCTGTCAAGTTTTGTCTTCGGACCTAAGAGACCGATATATTTTAAAGGCTTATGAATGATCAGTTTTAGCAATGCCAGATCATAATTGTAATTGTGCGTCATCAAAACAAAAATGCTTGACCCGTCAATTTCGATTTTGTTAATGATCTCCTCGGGCGTGGCAAGTAGAACATCGTCCGCTTTTGGGAACCGCTTTTTTTGTGCGTGGGTAGATCTTCCATCTGCAAGAATTATTTTCCAACCAAGGATTGAAGCTGTCTCTACCAAAGGTTTAACGTCATTTCCTGCTCCTGCGATGATCAATGTGGTTTGCGGCGGAATATATTGGAATAGGATCTCATGGGATGAAGATTTTCTGATCACATTTTTTTTCCCTTCGAAAACTTGTGAAGAAAAGTTCAATAGTTCAGTTTCTGAAATGGTATTAGAATCCAATAATGTGACTTCTTGTTTTATGACCGATGCAATTGTTCCGATCTGAATGTTTTTTTTCTCTAATGAAAATATAGTCGTAATGACAGATTCATTTCGGCCTTCCGTTGTCTTTTCCAAAAGAGAAATTGGATTTTGAGACGCGTTTTCATCAATATATTCAAATAAAATATGGACGATTCCATTGCAGCCAAGCTGAACACCAAATTCTACATCATCAGGATTGCTGGTGTCGTAGGTAATTAGCTTGTTATTTTTTTGATGAATGGCCAATATTGCTTTTTTCAAGGCATCACCTTCCAGACATCCACCGCTGATCGCGCCTGTAAGTTGTCCATCTTCCGTCACCAGCATTCTTGCGCCGGGCTGACGGTAAGACGAACCTTCAACCTTCACGACCGTTGCCAAGACAGTCTTAAGACCATTGCTCTTTGCTTCTCGGTAAGCTTTTAAAATATCATTGATCTCTTTCATTGGACATTGATGTTAATTACTTTCAAACCTAATTTAGAAATGTTCTATGGAAAAATATGCCTAAATTTATTTCTTTCTATTCAAATTTACATAAATAATACATTTTATAGGTCTAAGTTTTAAAAATCAGTAATAATGGTAGGCGAAACAGTGATCTGTATAACCTTGTTAGAATTTAATTACTAGATATTTGTAAGAATCATCAGAATTAATTTCGAGGCTTAAAGTTTGATGCAAAAGATCGGTAGAGAATTTAATTAGATACAACCAAGTATGGCACATAAAGAACAATACAGCAGGAGGAGTTTCCTCAAGATTTCAGGATTGTTGGCAGCATTTGCCGCCGTTCCCACATCGGTGAAAGCATTCTACCAAGATGTCAAACAATATTTGATCCCAAAGAAAAATGTATCGAGACTGACATTAAATATCAACAAAACGAGTCACACCTTATACGTTGATACACGCACAACCTTACTAGATCTCGTCCGTGAACAACTCAATCTCACAGGTTCAAAAAAAGGCTGTGACCACGGACAGTGTGGCGCTTGCACCGTTCACATCAATGGTGAAAGAGCGCTAAGTTGCCTGACGCTTGCCTCGATGGCTCAGGGCAAAGAAATTACAACAATCGAAGGCCTCGCCCATGGCAAAGAACTTCACCCGATGCAGAAAGCCTTCATCGAATGTGATGGATTCCAATGTGGTTATTGCACTCCTGGACAGATCATGTCTGCGGTCGCCTGCGTGAATGAAGGTCACACAGGTTCAGTAGAAGAGATCAAAGAATATATGAGCGGCAATCTTTGCAGATGTGGCGCATACAACGGTATTGTACAATCCATCCAAAAAGTAGCAGCACAATGAGACCATTTAATTTTGAAAAAGTAAATTCAGCTCCTGAGGCACTCGCGCTGAAATCGGCGAAGAGCAACTACATCGCTGGTGGAACAAACCTGGTGGATTTGATGAAGAAAAATATTGCCCAGCCCGAAACATTGATCGATGTCACGACAGCAATTTCCAATACTGTCGAGAACAAAAATACCGTGATTACTATCGGCGCAATGGCCAGTAATAATAAGGTGGCAACAGACAAAACTATTCTCAATAAGTTTCCTCTGATCTCCAAATCTATTTTGGCGGGAGCTTCTCCTCAGATCAGGAATATGGCAAGTTCTGCGGGAAACCTTCTGCAGCGTACAAGATGTCCTTACTTTTATGATATCACAACACCTTGCAACAAGAGAACACCAAACAGCGGTTGCAGTGCCATAGAAGGCGGAAACCGAATGAGTGCCATTGCAGGATATAATGACCAGTGCGTCGCTGTCCATCCTTCTGATTTATGTATTTCTTTAGCTGCTTTGGATGCCACTGTTACGGCAGTTACAGCGGAGCAAAAAGAGATTACCATTCCTTTCAAAGATTTTCACAAATTACCCGATTCAACGCCTTGGCTGGACAATAATCTACCTGCGAATGCGATCATCACAAAAATAGAGGTTGCAGAAAACAAATTCAATAAAAATTTCAGTTATCTGAAAGTTAGGGATCGTTCCTCTTATGCATTTGCTTTGGTTTCCGTGGCTGCAGCATTGGATCTGGATGGAAAGAGGATCAATGATGTTCGTCTTGCTTCCGGTGGTGTTGCGCACAAGCCATGGCGCTGGTACGATGCGGAGGAATTCCTGAAAGGTAAGCGTGCTACGGAAGATAATTTTGTAGAAGCAGCAAAACTGGCAACAAAGGATTTAAAGCCGCTGTCAGAAAACGCTTACAAAATACCAATGCTTCAAGGAGCGATCGTCACTGCTCTAAAAGATTGTTTGAATCAATAAATTTTATATTATACTAAAAATTAAGAAATTATGGGATTTATTGATATCATTACAAATAAATTTAAGAAACCTGAAGGTCGGGTAGAAGGCGTAGAAAAAGTGACCGGCAATGGAAAATTTGCCGCGGAATATCAAGTAAAAAACGTCTGCTATGCCGTTTTGGTCAACAGTACGGTTGCATCTGGCAAGATCAAATCAATTTTGGTTGATAAAGCCAAAGAGGTCGAAGGCGTGATTGATATAATTACAAATCTACATAAACCTATGGTTCCTGGGATGGCAACTGAAGATAAGATCAAAGAGTCAAAATTTGGTTTGCCTGTTTTCCATACAGATAAGATTTTCTTCAAAGGTCAGCCGATCGCGATGGTCATTGCGGAAACCCTGGAAGATGCCACTTTTGCAGCATCATTGGTAGAAGCAGAATATCAGAAGGACAGTTTCGTTATCGAATTTGAATCTGCGAAAGAATCAATTCCTTTGAAACCGGAAGGAAAAGAGAGAGG
>Ga0247808_10001693_pt1 | contig 10648 bp, 10 predicted proteins | sample UWRJL089202R1_FD_179914 | JGI IMG/M metagenome (GOLD analysis project Ga0247808, IMG submission 179914) | Plant litter microbial communities from Arlington Agricultural Research Station in Wisconsin, United States - UWRJ-L089-202R-1 | ecosystem: Environmental > Terrestrial > Plant litter >... | reverse complement strand
CGAACGGCGGGCTTTTCAGGGCCGCTGTGGAATGCGAGAACCTTGCTCTGCAGATCGGCATCCGCATTCGAAACCCGCCGGTGCTGCCGCAGATGCTCCGCCCAGGATTCCACCATGAACCATTCGGTGATCTTTTCGGGATCGGCGGAATCTTCCGTCACACCCCAGCCATAGGCGCCATCGCGACGACGCTCCGATGACATGGCTTCCAGTGCATGCAGAAATTTCGTCCGGTTTTGCTGTTCGACGTGATAGTCGATCAGGATTAGCACGGGGCCGCGGTCGTTGGCCACCGGTTCGGCCACAAGCGGTTCGGGCCAGTGGTTGGAGGAGACGAGATCGGCGTCCCCGGCCGGAAGTTTGACCCTGTGCATGATGAAACCTGCGACGAGAAGTCCTCCGGCACCGATCAACAATGTTGCGGCCACGCCGACCGCTTCCCCGACCGCACCCCAGCCAAGGCTGCCCGCTGTCATAGCGCCATTGAAAACGGTCAGGTAGACCGCAAGGCCGCGCCCCCGGACCCAGTTGGGCAGGACGGCCTGTGCCGCGCCGTTGAGCGTGGTGAGCGCGGTGATCCATGCAGCCCCGAGAAACAGCAGGACTATCACCGCCAGCCATTGTGGTGGGGCAAAGGATAGGGCGGCCATGACCACGGCTGTGACGATGGCAGAGCCCAGAAGCAGGCCGTCTGAATCAAAACGGTGACGCAACTGCGGCATCACCAGCGCCCCGCCGATGGCACCCGCGCCGACCGAACCGAGCAGAAGTCCATAGAAGCCCGCGTCCCCGCCCAGAAGCTGACGCGCCACCAGCGGAAGCAGCGCCCAGACCGCGCTGGCAAAGGCGAAAAAGATTGCGGCCCGCAGGAGCACGATGTGCAGTGGCTTGCTGGCGCGGGTATATCGCAGTCCGGCCCGAAACGCGCCGAGAAAGTTTTCCGACAACGCATCGTCCGCGTTCTTGGCACGCGGCCACCAGACCAGCGCGGCGATGACGAGAATATAGCTGGCCACGTCGGCGCTGTAGGTGACGGCAGCGCCGAAGGCGGCGAGTAGCAGCCCGCCGGCCGCGGGGCCGATAGACCGGGCGATGTTGATGCCGAGCGAATTCAGGGCGACGGCGCCCTTCACGTCGTCGCGCGGCACCAGTTCCGGCACGATCGCCTGCCATGTCGGTCCCATCAGCGCCGCGCCGATGCCGCCGACAAATGTCAGGCCGATCAGGGCGCTGACCGACAGCATGCCCATGTAGGACAGTGTCATCAGCGCTATGCTGACGCTGGCCAGCAGCAGCTGGATGGCGATCAGGAATTTCCGGCGGTCGAGGATGTCCGAAAGCACACCTGCGGGAATCGCCAGCAGAAAGATCGGCAGGGTGGCGGCGGCCTGCACCAGGGCGACGGCGGCCGGTGCTGCCGAGAGATCGGTCGTCAGCCAGGAACTGGCGACATCCCGCATGAAACTGCCGGTATTGCCAAGCACCGTTGCCGCCCAGAGGACAGCGAAGACGGGCTGTCGCAGCGGCGCAAAGCTGCCGCCTGACGATTTGGTGGCGCTCATGTGTCTGCTCCCTTGCCGAGGTCCGCGATGGCGACGATGACGAACGCCCCGACAAGACCGAGGTGTTCGAAGAAGGCGTTGGTCGCCATCATCCGCTCCATGCCCGGCGGCAATTCCCAGAACCGCAGAGCGACCAAGGTCGCCAGAAGCGTGAAGACGGCAAGGGCGAGCGCGCCAAGCCAGCGCAGGAAGCCGGAGAGGATCATCGCGGAAGTCGCGAGTTCAAATGCGATGACGACGACCGCGAAGAAGGCGGCCGGATGCAGGCCGAAATGCTCCATCTCGGCGATCGCGCCTTCGAAATCGACAAGCTTTGTCAATGGCCCCTGGATATAGGCCGCGCACAGCGCCAGCAGCGCCACGAACCGCACCGACGGAGATGTTAGAAGCGAAATCCGCCTCCTGTGACGACGTGTATTCGATATCATCACGCTCTCCTCATACCGCCCAGCAGGCGCAACCGAGTGCACCGAAGAAGCCCTTGAGATCGGCGATCGGCAGTTTCGATGTCCAGGCACCGGCGTGGTCGTGGCCATGGACGGTGCAGGAGCTGGCGCAGCCGCAGCTTGCAATCGCGGTGCGACGCAGCGAGTTCATGCCTGCGCCCTGCGGTTCACCCCAGGCGGCGTAGCCACCAAAGCTGCGCACGGGCGACCAGTCCGGCATCGCCGGCGGCACGTCATTTTCATCGAATGCAGCAAAGTCGCCCGCAGCATAGACGATCTTGCCGCCGACCATGGTCAGCTGCGACGACATGAACGAGATCTCGTCCTCCGCGCACGTGAAAAAATCCTTGTCGGGAACGATGAGATCGGCGAACTGGCCTTTTTCGATCCGGCCTTTCTTGCCTCCCTCGTTGGAAAACCAGGTGACCTTTTCCGTCCACATGCGCAGCGCCGTCTCGCGGTCGAGGCAGTTGGCGCGCGGGTAAAGCTGCATGCCGCCGACCGTCTTGCCGGTCACCATCCAGGAGAGCGAGACCCAGGGATTGTAGGAGGCAACGCGGGTCGCATCGGTGCCGGCCGAGACATTCACGCCTTTTTCCAGCATGCGCTTGATCGGCGGCGTGGCTTCGGCAACGCCATGGCCGTAACGCTCGACGAAATATTCGCCCTGGTAGGCCATGCGATGCTGCGTGGCGATGCCGCCGCCGAGGGCTGCGATCCGGTCGATCGAACGGTCGGAAATCGTTTCGGCGTGGTCGAAGAACCAGTTCAGACCTTCGAGCGGGATGTCCTTGTTGACCTTCTCGAACACGTCGAGCGCGCGCGAGATGGTTTCGTCATAGGTGGCATGCAGGCGCCACGGCCAGCGGTTTTCCGCGAGCACGCGGACCACTCCCTCGAGTTCGCCTTCCATGTCCGGGGCCATTTCCGGGCGTGGCTGACGAAAGTCCTCGAAGTCGGCGGCGGAAAACACCAGCATTTCGCCAGCGCCGTTGTGACGGAAATAGTCGTTGCCCTGCTTGTACTTGACCGACTGTGTCCAGTTGAGGAAATCCTGCTTCTCTTCCTTCGGTTTTTGCGTGAACAGGTTGTAGGCAAGGCGGACGGTGAGCTGATTCTCGTCCGACAGTTTCTGGATCACGGCATAGTCGTCCGGATAATTCTGGAAGCCGCCGCCCGCGTCGATCACGCCGGTGATCCCCAGCCGGTTCAGCTCGCGCATAAAATGGCGGGTGGAATTGACCTGATAGTCGAAAGGAAGTTTCGGCCCCTTGGCCAGGGTCGAATAGAGGATGCCGGCATTCGGCTTGGCGAGCAGAAGTCCGGTCGGATTGCCGTAGGCATCGCGGGTAATTTCGCCGCCCGGCGGATTGGGCGTGTCCCTGGTGTAGCCGACGGCGCGAAGAGCCGCTCCGTTCAGCAAGGCGCGGTCATAGAGATGGAGCAAGAAGACCGGGGTATCCGGTGCGACAGCATTGATCTCGTCGATCGTCGGCAGTCGTTTTTCGGTAAACTGGTGTTCGGTAAAGCCGCCGACGACGCGCACCCATTGCGGTGCCGGGGTAATGTCCACCTGTCGCTTGAGCATGTCCATGGCGTCGGCAAGCGAGCGCACGCCGTCCCAGCGAAGTTCCATGTTGAAATTGAGGCCGCCGCGCACGACGTGGGTGTGGTTGTCGATCAGTCCGGGCAGCACGCGCTTGCCCTTGAGATCGACGATCCTGGTTTCCGGTCCCGCGAGCGCCATGGTGTCGCGGTCTTCGCCGACAGCCAGAAACTTTCCGTCCTTGATGGCAACGGCGCTGGCCATAGGTTTCGTCCGGTCGAGGGTGGTGAATTTGCCGTTGTGGAGGATGAGGTCAGGGTGCATGGCAATGGGTCCCGGAATTGTTGGAATGTTTGGTTCGCAGGCTGGCTCGCGTGTGTCAGCCTGCAGTCTCGTTCACGTCATTCCGGGTCGCGGTCTGCCTTGCGTCCCGTCCGCCCTTGGGCAGATGGCCGAACATGTGCGGCTTGACCTGATGCAGCCAGGACACCGCAACCCGCTCGCTGCTCCAGAGGTTTTTGGCCAGCGGCACGATCTGCTCGCCGACCAGAATCCCGAGAAGGCCGATCAGCGCGACGACGGGCGGAGCCGGCGACCGGACGTTGAGCAGTCCGTAGATCACCCCGACAAGAAGACCGACGGCGAGGGAAAGAAGGTAGATTTTCATCTCAGCATTCCTTGTCCAAGAAAACTGTCCCGCCGGGCGGTCCGGGCGGGACGTCCTTCAATCAGATAGCGGCGGGGTTCGGGCCGATGCGCTTGCCGTGGCTCACGCGCTCGGCACCGCCATGCACATGGGTGACGGCATAGTCGATGCCCATGCCGTAGGCGCCGGAATGCTCCTTCACCAGGGTGGTGACGGCGTCATAGGTTTCCTTGCGGGCCCAGTCGCGCTGCCATTCGAGTAGGACCTGCTGCCAGGTGACCGGAACCACGCCCGCCTGGACCATGCGGTCCATGGCATATTTGTGCGCATCGACCGAAGTGCCGCCGGAGGCATCGGCAACCATGTAGATTTCGTAATCGGTGTCATTCATGCAGGAAAGCGAGAAGGTGGTGTTGCAGACTTCGGTCCAGAGACCCGCGACAACGATCTTCTTGCGGCCTTCGGCGGCATGTCTGGCAAGCGCATCGCGGACGTTCTGGTCGTCCCACGAGTTCATCGAGGTGCGCTCCAGGATGTCGTTTTCCGGAACGACGGCCAGCAGTTCCGGAAAGGTGTTGCCGGAAAAGCTGTCGGTTTCGACGGTGGTGATCGTGGTCGGAACCTTGAAGATCCTCGCGGCCTTGGCAAGGCCGACGACATTGTTCTTCAGAACCTGGCGGTCGATCGACTGGACCCCGAAGGCCATCTGCGGCTGCTGGTCGATGAAGATGATCTGGCTGTTCTGTGGGGTGAGCACCTGAAGCTTGCTGGACATCTCGTATTTCCTTTTTGGCTGAATTGAATGAAGGGAATGGCGCAGGGCGGGCGGCGCGTCTTGAACGTTATGCCGCCCGATTGTTTGAAAGCGACCTCAGGCGGCGAGCGGTGTCAGCTGCGCTTCGATCTGGTCGCGATAAGGCTCGTATCGTGCCGGCAGTTTCAAAGCCTCGCCGAGATGGGCCGTGTCTTCGTCACGGTCGAAGCCGGGTTCGTTGGTGGCGATCTCGAACAGCACGCCGCCGGGTGTGCGAAAGTAGATCGCCCAGAAATAATCGCGGTCGATCACGGGGGTGACTTGGTAGCCTGTATCCATCAGCGCCTTGCGGACTTCGAGCTGCTTTGCGCGGTTTTCGACGGCAAAGGCGATGTGATGGACAGAGCCTGCGCCCTGTCTGGCGAAAGGCGTCGTTGGAAGCGCCTCGAGGTCGATCGTGTCGGCACCATTGCCGCCGGGGATGACGAAGCGGGTGACGTCACCATCCGCTTCTGCGCGCTGGTAACCCATGAAGCCGAGCAGCTCGGCGGTGGCCGCGGTATCGTGCAGTCGGAATTTCGCGCCGGAAAAGCCGCGGATACCGACGCTTTCATCGATGCCGGCGCCGCTCCAGGCCTTGCGGTCATCGTCTTGCGCTTCGATCAGGGCAAAACCTTCGCCGTCCGGACCGTTGAAGCGTAGGCGAGCGGCACCGAAGGCCGTGTCGGCTTGCAGGTTGCTGACACCCTCTGCTGTCAGGCGATCCTGCCAAAAGGACAGCGATCCGGTGGGAACGGCGAACTGCGTCTCGCTCACTTCGCCGACGCCGGAACGACCGCGCATCACGTCGGGAAACGGGAAGTAGGTCATCACCGAGCCGGGGGTGCCGGCCTCGTCGCCGTAATAGAGATGGTAGACGTTCGGATCGTCGAAGTTCACCGTCTTCTTTACGCGGCGAAGGCCAAGCGTGTCGGTGAAGAATGTATTGTTCTGTCGGGCATCCGACGCCATCGAGGTAATGTGATGCAGTCCCTTGATATCCTTGATCATGATGTTTGCCCTTCCGTGGCTGATGTCGTCTGGTGTGAACAGAGATTTACGCCAGTTGATCATCGGTCGGAATTGCAATAATAATTGCCAATGAATTGCGATGGATGAAATAATCAAATGAACGACTACAAGGCGCTTCGAACTTTTTTGCTTGCGGCGGAGAAGCGTAACTTCGCCCAGGTTGCGCGCGAGCTGGACATGACACCCGCGGCCGTCACGCGGGCGATTGCCGCGCTGGAGGACGATCTCGGCGTCCAGCTGTTCGTGCGAACGACGCGGCAGGTGTCGCTGACGACCGATGGCGCGATCTATGCCGCGCAGGTTCAGCCGGCGATGAACGCGCTGGAAAACGCGCGCAAGGACGTGATGAATACGCACAAGGCCGACCATGGCCGGCTGCGCATCAGCGCGCCGACCTGGTTCGGACAGCAGGTCCTGCCGCCGATCCTGGCCGGTTTCAAGGAACGCTTCCCGCGGATCAGTTTCGAAATTTCCCTGGCCGATAGTCTCGTGAACATCATCGACGACGACTACGACCTGGCGATCCGCATTTCAGCGGCGCCGTCCGACAAGTTCACCATCTGGCGCAAGATTGCCGTCGTTCATCGGATCCTTGTCGCGGCGCCCGGAAGCCGTTTCGCCGACATGCAGCATCCCAGCGAGCTGACGCCGGACGATTGCCTCGCATACAGTGGCGAGAGCAGGCGGGAGACATGGGCGCTGTCGGATGGCAGCAGCAGTGCGACGCTGTCGGCGGGCCGCGCATTCAGTGCCAACAGCGGCGGCGTTCTCGCGGACATGGCGGCGCAAGGGACAGGGGTTGCCATGCTGCCGCGGTTTCACATCGCCGATCACCTGCGCACGGGACGGCTCGTTCACGTCCTCCAGGCATGGTCGCCTGCAGATCTCTGGCTGACGCTATACTATCCGCCCTATCAGTCGCTGCCTCCGAGGATTGCCTCGTTCTCGAAGTTTTTCGAGCAGCAGCTTCCCGTCTACATCACGGCGATGGAGTGATGTCACTGGCCTGGGGCGGCGACGCTTCTGACTGTTTGACGGATCACACGTTCGAACCCATGCCGGTGTGGCAAAATGCGGTAAGGCCTACAGGGCGATTGGGGGCAGGCATCTGTGTGCGGCAGATCAAGCTTGCACACACCATCACGCAGTTCGTTGTCATGAAGGTGTTATGAAACGGTCATAGAACGCCCGCAGGTTCGGCAGACGGATGCACAGGTGTGTACCGAAGCCGCCAAGCGTCGGCTATCGGTCCGCCATCGATCGGGTCTGCGCTTTAAACGTCAACGCGCCGACACATCGGAGACAACAATGAAACGCCGCACTTTTATGATGTCCACCGCTGGCGTAGCCGCCGGTCTGGTGCTTGCGCCCCGCATGAGCTTCGCCGCCAAAGGCAGCATCGACTGGTACACCAGCTCGGATAGCAACATCCTCGATTTCTGGACCAACACCGTCAAGCCGGCCTTCGAGGCCGCCAACCCGGGCATCAAGCTCAACCTGGTAGACGCAGGCGACGGCGCCGGCGTGATTGCCATCGGCGAGCGCGCCATTGCCGCCAAGAAGACCAGCACCGATCCGCAGGCCGATTACTTCGAAGCCGCCGACGCCCTGCTGCCGGCCGGCGCCATCGATGCCGGCATCTATGCCAATATCAAGCAGGCCGGCCTTGCCAACTATTCCAAGGTCAACCCACTCGCCATCGAGAGCGACTACAGCCTGCCCTATCGCGGCTCGCAGGTTCTGCTGGCCTATGACACCAGCAAGCTGAAGCCGGCCGATGCGCCCAAAACCTGGGAGCAGCTCGTCACCTGGATCAAGGCCAATCCCGGCCAGTTCGTCTACAACCGTCCCGACAAGGGTGGTTCCGGCGGCAATTTCGTCCGTCGCGCCATCCATCAGGCCAATGGCCTCGATCCCAAGGCGTTCACCGTCAAGAACTACACCCCGGAATTCGGCGACGAAGCGCTCGGCAAGGCCTGGAAGCTGCTCGCCGATATCGCCCCCTCGCTCTATGACAAGGGTGCGTATTCCTCGGGCAACACCCAGTCGCTTCAGCTTTTGAGTCAGGGTGTGGTCACCATGATCCCGGTCTGGTCCGACCAGGTGCTGCAGGCGATCGAGCAGGGCGTGCTGCCGGCCGAAACCGGTCTGGTGCAGCTACAGGATCTGGCGCTGTGCGGCGGCTTTACCCGCTCGGTCGTGATCGAGAACGGCGCCAATCGCGAAGCCTCGCTAAAACTGGCCGATTTCATGCTGTCGGAAAAGATGCAGAGCGCCATCCTCACCGAACTCGGCGGCTTTCCCGGCGTTTCGTGGGATCACGTCTCGGCCGATCTGCGCAAGCGCTTTGCCGACATCATCCCGCAGACCATCCCGACCTTCCCGGGCGGCAAGTGGGAAGCGGCAATCAATGACGGCTGGTACCGCCACGTCGCACCGAACGTCGACCGCAAGGCATGAGTGATCGTGCCGAAGGAGCGGTTCGTCCGCTCGCCAACACGGCAGCGAGCAGGAGGCCAGTCGGCCTCCTGCTCGTCGCGCTTCCGGTGTTTCTGGTAATCTGGCTGGTGATCTGGCCGGCCATCAGCGCCATCACCCGCACCCTCTGGCGCATCGACGGCAACGGCCATGCCGGTTTCGATCTCTCCAGCTATGCTTTCTTCTTTTCCGATCGCTACAGCCTCGACAATCTGGCCGTGACGCTCTGGACCACCCTGGTCTGTGCGGTGCTGCTACTGGCGATCTGCCTGCCGATCGCGCTCTATCTGCGCTTTGCCCGCGGTCGCCTGCCGGCCTATGTCCAGGCCCTGGCCATCCTGCCGATGTTCGTGCCCTCGATCATCCTCGCATTCGCCTTCATTCGCGTGCTAGGTCCGAACGGCGTGGTGGATATTTTGCTCAACGCGGTCGGGCTGCCAAAAATCAGAACGCCGTATCTCACTCCCTGGGGGCCGGTGATAGGCCTCGTCTGGGACAATATTCCGCTGACCGTCCTGATCCTGCTATCTGGTCTCGGCAGTGTCGCCAACCAGTCGATCGAGGCTGCGCGCGATGTCGGCGCCAATGCCTTGCGGGTGTTCTGGCACATCATCCTGCCGCGCATTTCCAATTCCATCCTTGTGGCGCTGTCCTTTTCGGTGCTCGGTATTTTCTCGTCCTTCACGCTGCCCTATCTGCTCGGCCCCGCCTCGCCGGAAATGCTCGGTCCCTTCATGCAGCGCACCCTGCGCGATCTGCAGGACCCGGTTGGCGCGATGACGCAGGCCGTCATCGCCTTCGGCTTCTGCATCATCTTCGGCCTGTTTTACGTGCGCTCCGTAGCGCGAAACCGGGGGGCGTGAGATGACTATTTTTGCTCCTTTGCGGCCACGCATCGACGGGTTCGGCATTGTTCTCACCGTCGTTCTGACGCTCGCCATCGTGGCGCCGCTGCTGGTCGTCGGCGTCTGGGCCTTTACCGATGTCTGGCGCTATCCCAACATCATCCCGCAGCAGTTCGGTCTGCGCTTCTGGGGCCAGACGCTGGGGCGTTCCGACGTCTGGAACGCGCTGATGCTCAGCCTGCAGCTGTCGACGGTGGTAACGCTGCTGTCAGCGCTGATCTGCCTTCCGGCCGCCTATGCTTTCGCGCGGATGAAGTTTCCGGGGCGCGACCTGCTGTTCTTTTCCTTCCTGGCCGGCCATGCCTTCCCGAAATTCGGGCTACTGGTGGCGATTGCGGCTATCTTCCTGCAGCTCGACCTGATCGGCACGTTTTGGGGCGTCGTGCTGATCCAGCTGGTGGGCACGCTGATGTTCATGATCTGGATCCCTGTGTCGGCTTTCCAGGCGGTCGACCGCCGCATGGAAGAGGCCGCCCGCGATGTCGGCGCCAGCCCGCTGCGGGTGTTCTGGTCGATCACCCTGCCGCAGGCGGGGCCGACCATCGCCGCCGCCTTGATGCTCAGCTTTGTCGGCACCTTCTATGAAACCGAAGGCGCCTGGCTGATCGGCGCGCCGGCCATCCGCACCATGCCGGTGCTGATGATCAGCTTCATTAACAACCAGATGGTCATCCAGTACGGCGCCGTTCTCTCCGTGCTGCTCTGGGTGCCCTCCTTCATCGCCCTCATCTTTGCCCGCCGGGTCATCGGTGGCGGCGCCTTTGCCCGCGGCTTCGGCGGCTAGGAATTTTCATGTCCATACTTCATATCGCCCAGGTCACCAAAACCTTTGCCGGCGGCACAAATGCCGTCGACAATTTCTCGCTCGATGTCGCCGATGGCGAACTCGTCTGCCTTCTCGGCCCGTCCGGCTCGGGCAAGTCGACGCTGTTGCGCATGGTCGGCGGCTTCGAACAGCCGACCGGCGGCCGCATCCTGATCGACGGCGAGGATGTCACCCATCTGTCGCCGGATCGGCGCCCGACCGGCATGGTGTTCCAGAGCCATGCGCTCCGGACCCATATGAATGTCTTCAAGAACCTTGCCTTCGGCCTAAAACTGCGCCGGCTGCCCGCACCGCAGATCAAGGAAAAGGTCGAGGCCGTGCTCGAACTGGTGGGGCTGGCCGGTTACGGCACCCGCATGACCGGCCAGCTGTCCGGCGGCCAGCAGCAGCGCGTGGCGCTGGCACGCTCGCTGG
>Ga0247808_10001692_pt1 | contig 10662 bp, 6 predicted proteins | sample UWRJL089202R1_FD_179914 | JGI IMG/M metagenome (GOLD analysis project Ga0247808, IMG submission 179914) | Plant litter microbial communities from Arlington Agricultural Research Station in Wisconsin, United States - UWRJ-L089-202R-1 | ecosystem: Environmental > Terrestrial > Plant litter >... | reverse complement strand
CCTTGACACGGCTGGTGTACCTTAAGCGTGAGCGCCTGCGGAATCACCCCGAACCCGGAACTGCTTTCTCATATGCAGACTGGTGCGTCGGTATCAATGGTGCTACGATCGTCCCATCTGTTGACACGGATTACAATCCAAGCATAGATAAATACGAAAGAAGGCCCTGTTCAACTCCCGATCAAGATGATGGTATTTACACCGTCTCTCTGCGTGATACGTTTGGCAACCGCGGATTACAACTCATCGTTCGCCTGCAGTCCCTGGAACTCACTCCTTCTAGCCCTATCTTCAAAGCAACAGAGTTCACACTCGAAGCCCAACGGAATGCACACATCATCAGTTCCGCCTTGGTCGTCTACTCAGCTGACAATGTGACGACACCACATATCTCTTTTCGCCAACCGACTTGGATGGCCGGCGAGGACTACAACTTTAATTACCACTCAGAAGACGACGACTACAAGTGTATGCGAGCAGTCTTTGGATTTTCTCAATCCGCAGCTTCCGAGCTCGACTACGAAAAGCGATCAGAGCACCGACTTAGGATGCCTGGTTCTCAACACCTTGGCACAATCTCCCTTCCTACGGGCCGTGTGGTGGCATGGCCCAACACACTTGCTCAACGCATGGAGTCGTGCTCACTGGTTGATCCGGAAAGGAGTGGACAGGTAAGTTATCTAGTGTTGCATCTGGTGGATCCAAACTATGTGATTATCAGTACAGCAAATGTGCCACCACAGCAACACGAATGGTGGGTGAAAGCAGCGCTGGAAACAGGACCGTTCGCTGCTGGGGGAATGGCAGAGAAGTTACCAACAGAGATTAAAGATATGATTGACTTAGCGACAGGAGAATGGCCGATGGGGAAAGAAGAGGCAGAAATGGTTAGAGAGGATATAGAAGAAGAGAGGAAGAACGCCTTGAAGACGGTGATGCAGAATGAGGGATGGGGGGCTTACGGCTATGATCCAGATATTTCAGAGCTTCTATAGGCGTTTAATCGATAACTTTACATCGTGATCATCTTGCTGCGGAGTGCACTAGATACTGCTAGACAGCCATGTTCGTTGATCTTCGTCGAGTAATCAAGCTGGTCCTGGCATCAAATTGTTGTAGGTGAGAGGTAGATATGCGCGTTCTACTTTGCCATGGATGCCGCGTATCCGTAACTTATGGCCAAATGAGCAAAACGTAGCTGATGCGTAGGAGCGAATTTATAAAAAGAACAGAAATACTCTCCTCACGTTTTCTTTAAAAGAAAAAGGGGAAGGGGGCCACATTCCCCTTTAGCTATGGCAATACTATGGTACGAGAAGTAGTGGTCTAGAGATTATATAGATGTATTTGTAGGGGATCTTGTTTAGGCTTCTCAAGAGCTGACTTGGGTCCCCTGAATATAGTCATGTAGAGTTACCAGGTTTCACGCAGCTGAACCGAATCATAAGCAAACTGTAATTAGTTTCTAGATGGATGAGTAGGAATGTGACTGAGCTACCTGAGTTGAGGCTGAGGCAAGGGTGAGTAGTGCCTGAGCAGGGCAGGACGCTGACTAACTGCATTGGGAAGTGACTGTGAAGATATGTCTTCTGAGACTTTCCCCAAAGTGTCAGACGACATGTTTCCTTGACTGGTTCCGGTTTTGTCGCTGGCCGTGAGCAACTGCTGCTTTTACCTGAGCAGAGTCTAAGCAGAGCCTGAGTATCTCTTAGTCAGGCTGCCCATTTTGGCTCCTCTGTATGCTCCGGCTAAAGTTTCCTTGCCGACTTTACGCAGGTGACTGCTCCTGCTTCCTTACAAGGTTTACAGTTAGGGTATTCTCCGAAATATAAAAATAGCAACTTAAGGGTTTGAGAATGGCCCTGTATTATAATAAAGTGTAAGGAGGTAGATGACTGAGATTTCAATAGAAGGCAAGAAGTAAACTATTAAGGAATTGAATCTAGACGGCACAGAGCTAATATCTTGCCCTCTTTAAAGGAGGGATATAGGGCAAAGATAGGTTTCCGCAATAACCGAAGTTATTTAGCCAGGCTCCAAAACGGGCCCTCGGGATCACATGACCATTGCAATTCCCATATGCTATAGAACGTTTAAATCATAAGACCTCGATTTAGATAACGATTTAGTGTCTATGGACGGCGCTTGGAAAGATGACTTGTAGAAGAAAGTCGCGTCAGGCCTATATTCGTGAACCAGCTGTCTTAATTGTCGACTTTCTAGGGAAGCACAGTACAAGGGCTTTTCGCAAGGCTTACCAGGAGGCTGGTTCTTTCTGTATAGCTAGCTACCCCGCAGAGTAAAATGGCAATGTCAACATATCTTGTTTCTTTTAAAAGCTACTGTAGTCAGTGCCACATCGTTTCTATATTAATGTGCGACATCATTCGGCCATCATAGCCTTACCATACTAGTGATTGATTCTTTATTTTCTTCGTTACTACGCTTTCCACGGTCTGGGGAAACGGTTCCGACTACAATTTCTGTCCTTCGAAGTACACAGTAAACCACTGTTTGCAATGACGCTCGTATGGAGGACACCCTATGGGCCACTGTTACAGACGCAGGTTAGTGTAGCTGATGTCGCGACAACGTTGTCAGCAGCTCGCGCGACATATGGATGGCTTGGGGGACTTGATGGAGCAAGACTCTTGTTATCAAAGATCTCTAATTCTTTCTCCAAGAAAATCAAAGATCTTGAACTAGACAAATCATTACGACTTTTGCCAGTAAACGCTCATGTTCTGACAAGTGATGGCCATCTGATATGCTCAATCGCCAATACTGCTGATGCATTTGGTGGCGATCCCAAGGACTCAGATCATTGGATTAACAATATGTGCGCTAGCTCACGAAATAGATAAGAAAGCCGCGCTCGACTTATTTATTCTATGTATAGCTCCAGTCCTCTTTGATAGGTCGGGCATCATCATTGATGCCCTTCGAAGTCAGCTGAATGATGAATCGCATCTCCAACGTATACTTAACGAAGGGGCCTCCAGAGGCCTGACGGATTTGTTTACAAATGCTGCAAATGGCTTGAAAATTAGCTTTGGGGACAGAAGATGGCTCCGGGAAACTCTGCGAGTTGAAAATGACACGGAACCGTTACCGTCAGAACTTCTCATGGTAGGCGGTTTGTTGAAGTGGTTGTTTAATGATGGCAGGGAGACGTACTACACGAGAAGTGGATTAGTTGCACGCATCGCTGCTTATTTGAGGGAAGTTGGGTATAAGATTGGTAGAATTGAGTCATGGAATGGTATCGACAGTCCGCCAAGATCATTAGGCTCGAATGCTGTTGTTGTTGTCATAGGAGGATCTTCAAAAACAGACTCTCTTATGCTCGATCCTGAAGACATACTTCTTGGAGCTCAGACACGCTACTATCAGTTCAAAACGGTTGGGGCTATGTTCCTAGATGCGCTGAACAACGTGTCTGATTTTTTTCCGGAGGCTTTCCAAGACCATTTCGAAACCGTTTTTGCCTTTGTCAAAGCGCACTTAAACGTTCAGTACGGAATCAAAACCAACTCGAAGGTTGTCGCAAATCTAGAATGGAAACAATATCATAAAGGGTCTAAATCGATAGAGAGACGACTTGCAGCAATCTACTTCCCCCGCTCTGCTAAATACCTGGCGCATTGCTATGCTCCACTAGCTATGAGTGATATTTTGGATCAAATCTTGACAAGCAAGTCTGCCATAGCCCCCTATGAAGATATCCCGCATAACCTAGCATTATTTCGGGTAATATCTGCAGCTATTGTCCTGGCCATGGCATCTCGTCTTACAGAGGCTACTTTTGAATCTGTCCAGCATTCAATTACTCTAGAGTTAGGTAATGAAGGTTGGCTAATACCCATGTGTAATGTTTTAGACGGAGCCATATCCTCCGCCTTAGGTTTACACCATGTTGTTTCTGTCTTGGCCGCTGTACATACTGGGTATGATCCAGACTTGATCCAAAGTTGTTCATCGAAAATCATTGCCTGGCGGCGCGGTATCTTTGCGGTCGTTCCCTCTATACTCCTGTCGATGAAACCCACTCAAGAGGCAATTGGGTTCCAGTGTCTAGATCAATATTGGGCAAACGTTGCAGTTCGGGAGGATGGGTCAGTTAGAGATGCCACTACAGGTACTCCCTTGCAAGATATGGACCTTATGGAAGAGGTGGTAGCTACGACAGGTCCAGACCGCTCTACACTTGATCTAGTGGGCCGCCCATGGTTTGGGCTCCCACAATTTGATACTCCGGATCGACCATTGTATCTCTCGATAGAACGACCCTTACATTACAGCGACCCAGATTTGTGCTTTGTTGGACGTATAGATGGTTCAGCAGTAGGTTCCAATAGTATTGAAGATACAATATTGAGTCTTGTGCGAAGTTTCAGCGAATCTGTGGAATGTCGTGGCCATGTATCATTAACCAATGTAGTGAATTTGAAATCATCTCATTGGGTATCGAATAGGAACAAAAAGCCTGTTGGAGAAGAGCAGCTGACATTTATTCCTGTGAGTGGAAATCCTAGCTGGGCACTTTTTTTGGCAGGTGAGGCAGCTCCCTTCAATGGACATATTGTATCTGGATGTGTCGAATGCAGCGTTCAAAGTGCAAGACGGTATAATACAGACGGAGTTCTTGTTGGATATCAGGGAGAATAAATGATACTGTTCGTACTTCGTAGTTCGTAGTTCGTAGTTCGTAGTAGGAATAGTGCTGGTTTAAAGTACTCTGAATCTAATATTGTTAGTCAGAGTTTGGATTCTAATATAAAATTCTAGCTTGCCGTATATTCTGTCTTTAGAAGTTTTAAAAACAGTAGGAGCGGAATAAAAAGCTGGTTTCTATACATTCTTAAATTGAAATTTCTATAAGGATACTGCACCGGTATTGGAATATAAGAATGCTCTAGGCTTTTGTACTATTATCCTGAATAGTTTTGGTTATAATACAAAATTTTAGCTTGTTCTGAGTTCGAGTATGCTAAATTTGTATACTTTAAGCCAAAGTATTTCAAATTGTATTACTGTAACCGGGGCTGCTTTGCTTTAAAGTATAACTAAGACATATATGCCCTCTTATAGTATGTAAAGGTATTATACTTAAGACGAGGTACTTCGATGTGTAGTCTTCTAAACCAATACACTCGTAACTGTAGTACTCCGAATAACAGAATAGAACTTCGAGTCCAGAAAGTATCTCGTCTAAAATAGAACGCGTTACCTATTCGGTCCTGTGCCCTTCACCAATAGGAAAGAGCAAATATTTAGGAGGGTGATACGAGAAGGCATATCTTGGATTACGCTAAGGCTACGCCATGTTGTGCGAAGAACCTGCGCTAGAGAGTAAACGATATATCTTCGGGAGAAGGGGGTTCTATTTGGTTCCCTGGAAGCTGACTTGGTCCCCCTGAATACAATCGCTTAGGGTTGACACCTTTCGTACGGAGAGCTGAATGGTAAGGAAATCATGACTGACCAAAGATGGGAGCAGCAACGTCATTGAACAACGTGAGTAGAGGGCGAGGCGTGGGTGAGTAGCGCCTGAGCAGAGCGGCGCCGCTGACTAACCGCGTTAGAGGCGAATATAAAGAAATTTCGTCTGAGACTTCCAAAACAGTTGAAGTGATGAGCTGACAGTATTTGGTCATCTCGATTGAAGTGGATCTAAACCCCCATCTTAGAACTCTCGGGATCGGAAAGCCTTAAAAAAGACAATCGAGAAGGGGCATAAGCGAGATTCTGCTTGCATCGAGTCAGGTATCAGATCCATAACCGAGAACGCTGTTTAATCAGTGCGTGTATATTCTTAGAGCCAAGCTTAAGCTATTCTTTAGTAGGCTTCTCTTGCGTGTTCATTGGCCACGCCGTATTTTACAAATCATGAAATTGTACTTTTTGGATATTTTGGCTTAGTCTAGGGCCAAGGAAAAATCGGTACATAGCAGCAAAGCCCCCCGAACAGAGTCAATGCGCGAACAAAGTTTTGCAAATACGCCAGTCTAATGCTGATATTAGGGATATCCATATATGCACAAGAAATCACTAGTACGCGAAATCTGCCGCTGTGCTTCCTAACGTCATGTTAATACGTTGGTCACTTGATGATACTTATGAGCTCTCCATTAAAACGCTCAAAGAATGTTTGTAGCATCATTTATTTTTTACTTTGCCGTAGTAGGCATAGGAGCCTCTTCTGGAGTTCCAGGCGTAAGACACGACAGCTGTACAGAAATATACTCGATTAATTATGAGTTTTTAATTGTACAGATATTTTCTTTGATGTTAAAATCACAAGTTCTACACCTTTTATCCTTCGACATTCTACAGGCCCCCCATCCAGTCCATGACAGTCATAATTGTCTGAGTAATGTATTTGGGCTGCGTTTCTGTAGAACGAGCTAGAGTAGAGTAGTTGAACAATCTCAACACGTTTGTTTGCTTTGGGCCGAAGACACAATTTCTTAATCTGAAGTCCGCCATCTCGCTATCTCAAAGTCAGGCTTAATGACTCTCCCGCTGTGGATTATCTAACATCAATTCCATTTTGGAACGTTCGCTTAGGACCATCTGACGCCAAAGTCAGGTCCTGCCCTATAATATATTACTGAATAATTTCCCGGAAAATCAAAATCTATACAAATCCGCTTCTGTGGTCCAATGGTTAGGATTCCACCCTTCCAAGGTGGAGGTTCGTGTTCGATTCACGGCAGTTGCATCTCTATTCTTTTTCTTTTTTACCACCTCAGTTTCTCTTGGGCGTCAAGATCATTTTCAGCTTAGCGCTTTTGAAGAATCGTACGATACCTCATTGAAGGCATTCGGTTATGGTGTTTAAGGTTTTATTTTTTTCCCTGTCGGTTAGCTGAAATGACCGCTGCCCCGTTTCCTTTATTTTTTGGGGCTTCTGTGCAGTTATTGTGGGCTCTCTGATGCAAACTTAGTACAAACGGCCGTAACGCTGTTCCTATCTCCAGTGGCGTCTTCTAGATCAACTATAAATTGTTCCCTGCACTAATTAAACCAAAAAGCAAACATGGAGGCTAAGCTTGGCTTGGAGGCACGGTAAATCCTAAAGTTCAGTTGGAAATGGCTTATTACACGTGACATTACCGATCATCAACAAGTGCTGCCACGTCTAAGCCGCTGACGAAGGGTCTTGCATTGCATCTTCTTGGTACTTTGGGTGAGGTATCTAGCTTCAATTGTAACACGGTAGTCTCTGCCTTTGCTTTGCCTCTGCCTTGGTGGGCCGGAGATCTTGATCGAGGCCAACGCCTACGCCGACGGCATACATTTTGATGATAGTAGCAAAATCCTTGGGTCGAGGTAAATCTAAGGCAAATGACTGAAACTTGCTGATTACAGTTTATGTGTTTCGTCTTGCCTGCTGCTTGATATTTAAAAAAATCGACCTCTCAAAAAACGACCAGACAAGGAAACAGACTCGCAATGCTGACTTAAAGACAAAGCACGGAAATTAAAGACCATTGTTTCGAGTATACCTAATATACACTTATTCCACCGTTGTATATTCCAATACTTTCATGGCTAGAAGGAGATCGAATGCAGTTAGGGGTATCAAAATCCAGCTATCGTTAGTCGTTCATAGGTGCCATCATCTCTTGAGGGTTCTTCCATTTACCCTCTTCCTAGCCAATGTACTCCTAGTCTCATGGGATAATACTCTGAGATATGTAACCATTATACCAGCTTCCAGCTTGCGCCTGTCACCAAGTGATATACTTTTCCTTCTTCCTCCCGTCATGCTCCTGACTTCCCATTCCTCTTGTTCCACAACTTAGCATCGCCTCCCTTCTCTGCAAGTCAAACAGAATCTCTTTAACCATTACCCGCCTGTCTTCCTTCACTTGCTCGTTGATACCTACGGGATCCCATGCTTCGTATGTTCTCAATCCTTCTTCCTCAACTTCCATGATCCACTGCGCCGCTTTGCCACAGAGGATGCTATCCCACATGCCTTCCCTCCTCGGACTTGATAACAGAAGGCGTATAGCTTCGCGCCTTAGTTTGCGTGCGCGGCATTTTGTGGCTACAACAAAGAGTGGTGGAACAATTCCAAGATCGAGAGCAAAAGATGCTTTGATGTGGGAGAAATCATTTCCGGAACTCGAATCTCCCATCCCGAAATCAGAAAGATTTTGAGAGGACGTTGGTGATCTTCGGTGTCGACAGTTCTGTACAGATCCACATCTAGCAGCTGCTAATGATAGTTCTTCATCAACCACTAGCTCTTTGGCTAATTCGACGATCTCGCGGAACACCACCATGAATCCATCAAAATCCATCTCCGATGTCGAGAAGCCCATCAGGAAAAGGATTGTGGTCATAAGTTGAAACATCTTCAAAACATTGATGCCAGCTCGCTCGGTGTTTGATACGCCATTGGCGCGACGATTTTGAAGAAGTGGTTCGAAAGCCACGCCCCATTGCTGAAGCTGAATTCTGAACCCAGCTCCCGAGGAGCGGATTGAAGCAGGGAGAATGTTATTTGGCCCAGGATGGAAAGTTGATAGCTGTTCTTTGAAGCGCATGATCCGTTCACATAGAGAATCTAATGCCGTGCGTGCTTCTGGCGTGGAGTGGAAAACTTCGGGAAGATCTGAGGAGATTGAACTTGTTGAGGCGGCGTCTGATGGTGAGGTGGGTGATGATGGAGATGTAGGGTCGCGAGATCGGGGGGATAATTGAATCACATATGGTTCGGGGAAGTGGAACGCCATGTCGTACGATTTAGCTTGTACGGCAAGGCGAGTAAACATCTGTATGAGCTCGTCTTCTACAACATCGTCTTGCCGGCCGATGAGGGGCTGTCTTGAGTCCTGTCTTCGCTCTTCTAGCAGACCAAGCCCGGACTGAATCTGTGTAATGGCTGCTCGATGGTCTCCTGTAAATGACTGGAAACAGGTAAAAAGTACGATCGACATCAGTATGGTTCTCTGTGAGCGTCTCTCCCCCCTTTCTAACGACTCTCTCATTCGTGTGAGCGCTTTACCGTATTCTTGGAGCGCAAAATTATAGTGTGTTGGCGCTGAATCCGTATGATATGTGGGGTTGGATTCTGGAGACCCAGGTGGAGATTCTGCTACCTTTTCCAGTGTTTTATATAGAGCTCCTAGTGCAACCACAGCATGCCTTATCGAAGCTTCGGAATGACTCTCCTGGAGTACGCTTCTAGTCCAGAAATCAGAGTCAAAAAATCCAGACAACTCGCTTGCGGTATGCGTTCGGAAGAGTTGGAAATATTGGCCCTCCTGAGAATCTAATATAAAGCCACCGGGGCGATACATCGTTGGCGGTAATTGAAATTGGTTGACCTCCTCTCGGCGATATTCCACAATCTCATTACTCTCCTCTTTTATCGGCGTAGGTGGTGGTGTGGGATGTGATCTCCTGACAACTCTTGATCCCATTTCTTGTACCACAGTCGACTGGCGGGGTTGTGGAGGAGATGGCATTGTTGACGCTGCAATAAGTGTCCTTGAAGCTCCCAACGAAGGCCCATTTCCCGTCAGCGGACGAGGAGCAATCGGCAAGGTCACCTCTCCAGAACGTCTATATGCTGGGTATCCGTCGCAGTGCCTTCCAGACCTTACGCACTCTGAACTATGGTTAGCAGATGAGTATCGATATTGCTGGGGATCTCCTACTTGTACATTGTGGGCGTGTTTCGTCACACTTCACCCTGCGACTCCTACTAGCCGTTAGCACATCTGCCATCTCATTGTTCTTTCGCAGAAGCCTCAACATACTTGCAATTATTGCATCCCGTCTTGACTTTCGGCCTGCTGGCTCTTCTCGCCCGACCCTTCTGTGCCCCGTCCTCCATTGGCTTGTCTCCGCCATTCACTTTTCTCTTCAGTGTTTCCCCCATCGCGACAAGCGGTCCGAAGCCAATGGATCGGTTGGTGATGCTGTAATCTGCTAGAGAACAGTGAGCTGAGATTCCATCGAAGTAGTTGTTCATGCTAGAAAGCGGATCGCCCGCCATTGCAGTTTGATGGTCCGACATGCCAACACCGTGCCGTTACACTGTACTTCTGGGGATGTCAAGCGGTCGGCTGACTGGCTGATACTCGGGCGAACTGAAGATATGGAGAATGTGGGCATCAACCTACCGGTCAAGCTCTTTTTATCGCAAGTACACACTGCACGCCATGCCAGTAGCGCAGGGAGATGGCGGATGGCTTCTAGCTTTTGCTCGAACTCTGTGCTTTACTAACCACGTTTGTTGTCTGTCTTCTCGTTCTCAAGCGACACTTTCCACCACTCTAGGGAACAAGCCGACCTTGCCGCCGCTGTGTCGCTACCGGGTTGGGATAAGGAGGCTTCACAGAAAGGAGGATAGTCGGAGTTATGGTTGATGCAAACGTTGATTGCGGGCCATCAGCAAATCACAACCCTGGTGAGGGGTCCAAGTCTATGGCGCGGCAATCAATTACAGCGCACGATTCTGTTCAGGAATTAAACTTCGATCGATCGACAGCCACTCATCACATTGTGTAACTGCTGTCGGCGTGCGGCGTGAACAGTCCGACCGTCTCAATAAGTCCGAGAGGTAGAATGCGAGGCAAAAGGGGGGAGGGAGACGGAGGAGGACGACGCGATATATATATATATATATATATATCGAAT
>Ga0247808_10001688_pt1 | contig 10674 bp, 10 predicted proteins | sample UWRJL089202R1_FD_179914 | JGI IMG/M metagenome (GOLD analysis project Ga0247808, IMG submission 179914) | Plant litter microbial communities from Arlington Agricultural Research Station in Wisconsin, United States - UWRJ-L089-202R-1 | ecosystem: Environmental > Terrestrial > Plant litter >... | reverse complement strand
CCGACTGTTGTGCTTAGGAGGGGCCGTACCAGTTCGTGGTCTCAGACCACCATTGATTGCCGATGCAGGGCCGCCGTGGAACGCAGACATAGCTTGTGAGTTGAGGAACGGGATTGGCGGGTCTTTTGCTTCGGGGGAAAGCGGTCTGGAAGGTGACAATGGGGTGCGTCGACCAGATATGTACTCTAAAGCCCGTTGGGCTGGTGTCGGAACAGTGATATCTTCATCCGACATGTCTAATGTATCAGCAGTGTCGTCTTCTTCGTCGAGATCATCATTAGAGGATTCATCAGATTCCTCATCTAATGACCAGCCACTTCGCCCGGCCTCTTCATGGGTCGGTGCTACGTATTGTTGCTGCCTTCGCTCATCTGATTCCTTCATCAAGACCTCGAATTTTGCAATACTGCTGATTTTTTCCTCGTACTTATCTTGAATTTTCTCGCCTCCTGGAATACATCTCATTTGGAATGCTCTATCCAGGATGGTCTCTCGTGGACCGGGTGGTGTGGTCCCTATAGGAGGTGCGTTCATGGTGAATGCAGACGCTATGCTGTTGCTACCTCGGGTGTGGTGGGAGGAAAGGGTTGATGACCGTCCTTGAGCAGACGTCCAACCCTCTATGAACTGATTGTCATAGCCGGACGTAGAAGCTGGGGAGGGCATATCTGATGGGAGAGTGGTATAGTGTTTGGGATGGTTGGTGGTAAAACCCACCGATGGATGCATCGAACTCCCTCGCGAAGACAGGTCTGAACGCCTCGAGCGCAAACTGGGAGATGGGGATATTATAGCAGATGGCTTGTCTCGTGGTGCATGAGGATAGGTACTGGAGGTGGTGGTTTGGCTTGAAGCCCGCTGTAGAAAGTCCGGTCTGGCCGAATTGGACGATGCGTTATCTCTAGCAAAAGGGTTTGAAAAGCTACTGAAGACAGGGCTTATAGGACTCATCTCACTTCGATAGTCGTGGAATTCAGGGATCAGCTGGGGTTTGATCGTACTTTGCCAATTGTATATGTTGTAGTGTTCCTCCGGAACCGTGCGGAATAGAAGAGTGCTGGCCCAAGGATCCTTTGATGTAAGCCCTCCTGTTCTGCTCGACCGTCGTTTCCGTGCTATCTCGGTTGGTGCATCTGGCCTGAATTCGAGCATCATGGTTGGAAGCGACGGCATCTGTTTGCGGTGCTGAACGTTCCGAACCTCGCAGGACTGAAAGACGGATATGCAATGTTGCGCAACAAAGTCCCAGTCACCCTAATCAAGTTAATAACAACCTCCACTACGTTCACTTTGGATAGCGCACCTTTGCTTTGTATATTGAAATGTAGAGCCGCTCGTCTTTCTCGTCTGCCTGTGTAACATCGACAAGACTCGGCTTTGCAGAGGTCGACTTCAGGTCTTTACGCGAGCTCCCAGCTTTCGTTGCGGTGTCCTGCGCCTTCAGTGATGCACCGGTGCCGAAGATAACATAGCGAGGCTACAAAAGAAAGTCAATTAACTGGGCAGACTCATAGGTGCAGTATACCAACCTTCCACAATGCTCGACCGATGAGAATTTGGCGCTCTGGAGGCACCAGCAGCAGTCCCTCCATGACAATCATGTCTTCCTGTTCCCTTCCGAGTTCCGCCCCCTAGAATCCGAGCCGCAGCGCACCCGTGAACGAGAAGAAGCGCAATATAGAGAGTATTACAGAGTATTAAAACATGGTATGAAGTCCTCGCAGGCCGCCTGCAAGAATCCGCGCGAAGAAGGGAAGAGCAACACAAAGTTCAAGCCAAAGGGATGCACAGCGGTGGTCGCTGAAGAGTGCAAAGGGAGGAGGAAGCTGATGAAGGCTCAGGATGGATCTATCTTGAAGAGGGAGGTCTCGCGCTTTGACCGCTTTTTGTTTTCTGGGGTCTTGGTCTTGGTCTTGATCCCAGCCGGTTCTGTGCTGGTTCTGGTTTGCCAGATCCAGTCGTGTAGTCTACACACAACTAGTCGTCGATCGCCCGGAGGGTCGCCCCTGGTTGCACGTGTACGAAATTGATCCAGGACATGCAAACTGGGTTCGTGGGAATAATGGAAGATGGGGGATGGTACGGTGCAACACGGTGCGGGCGGATGAGGGACGTTGGGAGGGGAGGAGATGATATGCGCTGCGATGCGATGGGCGTGGGCGTGAACGTTTGCGATTTGAGATTTGGTGGCGGCGAAACACTTGGGGCATGCGATGCGGGTTTGTTGCACCACAGAACCTACAACCTGCCGTGGACTGACCAAAGTTACTAACCAACTGGCCAACTGAGCCAGAGGGAAGCGTAACCTTCCGCTTGCAAAAAAACGTGTGCATATGTGTGTATAACTACGCAGCATGCAGGTCAGACTAGGTCGACCAGGCGGAGAAAGGCGAGGGTAGTGGCTACGGTACTGTACAGTACTGTAGATTTGACCTTGATCTAATCCTAGCTGATCAATTCTACATGGTGTAGAGACATACATCCGTTTACGGGAGATTGCCAGTGTCCAGACATCATCTAATGAAGTAACTCTCATTTGCAAGTGCTCTATATCCATGGGCGTAGGCTCCACCACGCATCGTCACCTGCAATGCGATCTTTGCACCCTTGCGTGGGACGCTGGACGGTTCACTATGTACGGTATGTACGGTATGTACGGGCGGGAGAGAGAGAGAGAGAGAGAGGTAGAATTAGATGAGGATTCGAATTTCAGCATCGCCGTCTTCGCTGTTCTATGCATGGGGGAGATTGATTGACTTCCCACCCCCGGAGCTGGCGTGGCCGTTTGTCACATCAGTCATTCATTCATTCATCTGTCGACAGCTGGGCGACCTGCAGCACCACTACACTGCTGCACTCCTGCACTCCTGCACTCCTGCATTGCTGTCGGTGTGCATAACATGTTGACTTCCAACGTCGATCTGATACTTCTCCACCCACTAGACTCTGGCGTCGAGAAACTCCCAGGACGAGCCGCAGGCCCTGCATTAGCTTTCTGGCCCATTAGCACGCTTCTCGTGTCTGAGAGTATCCATCTACAAACTCCGCTATTATTCAAGGACCTGCTACCCGAGCTGTTGCTCTTATTCATGCATCTTTGCTGATTTCTGATAGATTGGCGCTAGCAGAATTCAGATTATGCTACATACATCATTATCCTAAAGAAAACTAGGTTTGCACTCCATTTAACCAGGAACAACACAACACGACTTCAGTATTCACACGGCGGAGAGACGGAAGCGCTGCATTACCAAGGCCCTTGACTCGGTTTTGACAGTCCACCATCGAAATCAGGGGCAACTTCTGGATTAATAGGCTGTACTATCAAAATGGATACCACCCTAGCTTCGGCTCTCCGTCCGAACTCTGAATAGTCAACCGGAGGGGCCATATTTTGACCACTTTGATGGCGGATAGCTAATCTAATGAGTCAGGATTATACTATACACGCTATAGTGCATCGCTGAACTCTAAAGTCAAGCATTGCAATCAGAACAAACTTTAGGACGATCAGAAGCGGGCCGTACCTGAAGGGGCGGCCTCAGCTCAGGGGTCTCTTCCCAAAAGGAACAAAGCGGATCTCAGATTCCTAATTGTTCAACCATGTCATCGAGCGGTTGGAAAACAACGTGCAAAAAGATAATCTAGATGGTTTTGTATCTAGGTGAGACCTCTGTGTTGTCTATCGGCGCTCACTACACATCGCATTGAATCGTGCTTTGCCCCTGACAGCGGCGCCACAGCTTACCGGAAAACTTCTTCCCAAGCCGTCACTGTCTTGGTTTCTCTAAATCGAGTAGCGCGGCGTTTTGCAGCCCAAGAATTCGTTGGTAGAAGTCTTTGTCATATAGCAAGAGCACGAGAGTCATGAGAGGAGGCGAGATAAGTAAGAATCACAAATCTCTCTCTGCTTTGAATGACGCTTCTTTGCCTTAGGAATAAAGGGGGTGAATAGGGCAAGCAGACAGCCGCAAATGGATCCTGTCAAAGCAAGCCAGCGCAATTACTGGAACCGACAAATGATAGAAACATTAGCAGCATGAGCGTCACCTGACGTAAACCCCGTATACCAACTGTCTTACGACGTGTTGCACAACAGCTAAGAAATGTCGCACTCCGTTCGGCTGGCCCATCGGACCGCCTTCGGATTGATTATGTGTTCTTTGGGTTGCCGAATTCTCGTTTCAAGTACTATCCAAATCGCCGACCGATGGGTCGTACAGGCGACTTACCCAAAAGCTCCTGCATCGCTCATGCAAGCCTCTTTATGCAGGTCTTACATAAAGCAATATCTAGGGTTTGAAATGAGAAGTCTTGCGATTACGTTCGCTGCAAGGCAAACTACAAACATCACTTTTTACTTCAAAGGCGTGTAACGTTTGACTGCTTGAACTTCATGACCGCTAGAGTGGCAAAGCATGTTCGCACCGTTGACCGTGTAAACTCCCTCACTTGTTTATGCATGTTTGCCTCATTATATGTAGCCAGCATATCAAATGCATCTTGCAGCATCTTGCATATATATGCATGAGAATATAGAGTTGGGTGTGGTCGGTTAGGCTACGACTTTGCCGCACCCTATATTGAACCTATGAAGGTAAGATCCGAACATGTGTACTTTTGATTGCAGTTTTGGCCCAAGTCTCTTTTAGGTTGTATGCTAGTGCATTTTGTAGTTCCTCATTATTCGCGGTGTACTGAAAATTAGGCACTGAATCACGGGCGAATATCATAGCCTCGTTTTCATTTCCAAGCAAATTACCATTTCCCCATATGTCCATAGCAGTGGCTTTATTCTCGATACTCCATATCAGTGACAAGGCTATATAAGTTTCTTTATTACAGTACTAAGAAATATATCAACACCAAGCAAACTGGGTTAGGTTTGGTGTCTGTGTTTAGCCGCTTCTCAATTGCATGCATATGAAATTCAAACGTACAGCTCAACACATGTTCCACCATATCCTAGCCTAGGTAAACCCCAGAACTTAATAAAGTAGCTTGGACGGCTATGAAGAGTTCGTACTGTTTGCTAGACTAATGTTAATTTTCTATCAGAGTTAGAGTCTCGAATGCATTGATACGGCAATTTTCTTTGGTCTGCCCGTACGAACATAAAAGTATGACATGGTCCGCAATGTTCCTGAATTCATAAGTATTTGCGGGGAAGGCCTCATTTTATATTGCTTCAAGGTTTGTGTTTCTATTCATAGCTCAAATAAAGTGCTGGCATGAACACAACCGCCATCAAAAGTAGTAGGAAGTCCTATAAAGCTTGCAGCGCTCTGAACATGTGCCCAGTCGCCTTTAACAACAATTTCCATATCTTTTGGAATGAAGCGCCCAAAGCTAACAAGCCTCTTTCAAATTGCCGCTGTAGAACTTATTCTTAGTCTTGGGTTGCACAGTTGCACAAACTAGATAGCCTCAAAACATCAGAGACGCTTGTTGTATCTTCTTGGGCCAACGCAGACTAAATGCAATTCCTCCTATCTGATATAGATTAGGATGTGGCAATTAGAATCTAATATTCTAAGCTTAGCTTTATTATTTGCAATACGGGGAGAAAGAAAACAAAGGTTGCAAATGAGTATTTTGCGGCATCAACTGACTAACTGTAACTTTTGTAGCTTGATGTTGTGGTTATAGACCAAGTCATATTAGTTCAACCCTTTATTATGAGACTAATTGCGTATTCCCATACGCTCGAGGGGCTGTTTGTAATACCTAAGGTTTATGGTTTCGAGATCAAGGAAGTTGATGGTAGTTCGCTTCGGAGGTGGAGGTTGAATTTCATTGATCCAAAACCTTCATGCAGTCAGTGAATATCTACCGTCACCTGGGTTTGCATTTCAACTGGTTCCATAACCGCTCATTAATTCAATGTTCCTGGAGTCTGAATGGATGGATGATAACACGCTCTCTTTCAGAAGTAAAATAAGGGAACAGACATTATACGAAGATGAATAATAGTTGATATGTCTAACAAACGTGACAAGGACGATCCGAGAGCAATGGGTAGCAAAGAAGTATTATCGAAAGGAGTGGCCTGGACCAGGTTTGAATACAAGAATACGAAGGCCGTTCTCGTTCTTTCACCGTAATTCCAGATTGAGGTGCTGGTAACACTTTTGCGAAATATCAGAAATGCCTCAACAATAGGTGCAATTAAACAGCGTAGACTCTGCTACACTATCTGAAGTTATTTTGGGGATTATATATTAGACCCTTAATTGCCTAAAACAGCCTCTGGCATTATGGTCGTGTTATATTGGTCGAGGGCTAAGTTCTCCATTCGAGAACTGCAAGCCATTTCCCAGACGTTTAAAACCACCATCATAACTTGTCAGCCACTGCTTCAAAAGAACCGCCACCAAAGGAAAACAATTATAAAGAGTCCCAGTCCTCCTAATGGTCCATATTGCTTCAACAACAACTCCCAGTTGATTCTCACGGCAGCTTTCCGGTACTTCAAGCTATCCTCTCTCAGCCGACTGCTTACTTCTCCCATACGCTCCAGACTATCTCCTCTATACAACAGATCCTCGATGTTCTTTGTCATCACCTTTGTTACATCCCGCAATTCGTCGTTTAGTTTGTCTAGGTTTTGCGTCGCACGGGTATCAGAATATGTGGCTTTGGTACGAGAAATAAATGTGTCGAATTCCATAAAGGCGTAGGGACGGAGATTGGACGATAGGACCTGGGAAGATGGGTAGGTGGTGGAGAATTCGTTGGACAGGTCTGAGAGATAGGTGAAGGCCAGTTTTCGAGGATATGACTTTTCGGATATGCAGAGGTAGACAATCTCTTGGAAAATGAGGTAACTGCAGAGCATTGTTAGAAAATGGAGATACGAATGCCTCCAATTGAGACTCGCAAATACATGTCTCAAGCGCCTTCCGAGAAACCCAAGCAATATTTGGAGCAGAGCAGCAGCTGATTATCTCAAGGAAAGGCACCGCGTAATTTATGCGAAGGTGTTCCTTAAGAGAATGTCTGCGGACGACTTGGAAGTTTCCCCCAGATAGCTTTTGACATCCAATGGCACACAACTTCTTATAAGATTGGGTCGTCGCATCAATTGCGCTCTATTACTTCCAACTGCGATCACTTGGCTTCATGTCTGTCTGTACGTACTGTAATGTGTATGCACCACTCTCGATGCTGGCTTGTGTTTCTGAGTTTCGATTCAATCTCCGGAGGACCATCTTGACTTGTGATTTGATCTCAGCCAGAGAAGATTCAGTCTAGTTTGCCCAAATTAGTATGCAAGCTTGCAGTACGAAACGCTCCACGTACCTGCTCATCATCAACTGAGGCGCAAAGCATGAGACCTGCAAGTTGGCGTCAGCTTTGGTAGAATCAAAACCCATCCAGAAGTAATACCATCCAGCCTCGCAATCTGTGTAGATCTAATCATCTCGACTAATTGTAAATTCCCAATTCCAGTAGGTACTATACCAGACTTTCTGTCTCTGCTGCCCTTGTTCTCGGAGTTGTTGGGCCCAAGCTTTAGACGTGTCAGGAGGTTCCTTTGATAAGCAGGTGCAGGTAAAGGAGCAGTTGTAGGTTGCAGAAGTAGGGGAAGTTTGTTGAGGGTTGCCACAAAAATTAAATGTTTCTAGGTTGCAATCTCAAGCTGGCCTCTTTATCTTTGCTAATAAATCCGAGGCTCAGGATCATTGGTGTTTTTAGCCCTGGCGCTCAGGCCAGCTTTCTGGGGTAGCCTTACCAAACGTCCACCCACAACTCAGCTACATCTACATACTTAGCCTAGCGCCTCTTCAATGTGAACTATTCTATATGTTTTGAGAACCCAACAGCTAGATCGACCAAAAAATAGAAATTCTTCTTGATCAGCCATTTACTCAGAATGGTTGGTATGGCGAATAGCAAGTCTAAACGATCAGCGCCTTCCTCCGGCGGCCGGGCAAAGAAGAAATCCAAAGGAGATGCCATATATGACGACCTTGATGCCGTTTTGGAAAATGATAGATCTCCATTATATCAAGAAGACATCGATTTGATGGTAGGACCACAGACCCTAGAATATCACGTGGTGGAATAAACTAACACAATTCTACTCAGGCGGTCCTTAATCATCCCAAAGCTGTGGAAATCATAGCTGCCAATCCTTTGGAAATAAACTCTCCACTTTCTTTCGTCAAATCAGAGCAGATGAAGACAGATGTTGCCGCTTTCAAAGGTGATGGTCGAGGCGGTTGTTATGACCGAGACTGGGTCAGACAAGCCTTAGCAGCATCAGAGAGTCGTGCAAATGGGGAGTACGCCGAATATGAAAAGGAAAGATTTGAAGCAGACTGGGGAGATGAGAAGACCGAACAGAACGATGATGCCCAGAGCTCTGACCAGAAAGAACAGTCTCAAGTATGATCTGTTTATAAGACTGATACCAAAAAGCAGTAAGTGGTTTCTCAACTGCAGTCTTTCCCATTTAGAAGTCTCAAAGTTGTGACGCTTTCACATAGAATTAAGATCCTTCGGATAGTTGTTCTGCTCCTCTACGGGTCAATCTCCTCATTCTGGACCTTTCTGCACTCTCGCATGCTACCAGGACTACAGATCGACGAGGACTTCTCAAAGCTGCGGGACAAATACCTCGGAAATTTCAGCCTAATTGTGTCTACCATGAGCTGGTATTTCGACCTGTCCGGGCTCCTATCACCTGACTTGGTGGGCTCGCAGTGAAAGCGAATAACAAATACTTTTGGAAACAACCGCGGCTTCATCGGCTGAAAGGATGAGTTCGAACATCTATCCCATGCAGAATACTGAGAAATAACAAAATTCACTCACTATAACATGAGACAGTTCTTGATGTCGTCGATCTTCGAAACATCTCGTGTCGTATTGCGTATATCACCGCTATGCTGATTGCTCCGCATTATCCAGACCAGAGGGAATTTGAGTGATCTAGCACCCTAAAATTCGCGGATTAGCTCAGCAACTGAAATATTAACTATTTGGGAGACATCATTGGTAATCGGGTTTATTTCTCACTGCCCAGGCTTTATTTCCATTACTATAAGCAAAGTAATATTGGCAGAATGTGCCATCCCGTACTTTCATGTATGTGACTTAAAATGTTTAAAAACGCTACTCTTCGCGGATTGTTCTCACTTCACTCCGCTGTTCAGCTGTGCCATATTGGACTAGAATCTGAAAGCTAGCTATTCAGTACAGTGTCGCAAAAGTCAGCTAGTGCTGTATATCACTAATGGCTGTAGTGCTTTTTTCGCTCGCGTTTGATTTTCCAGCTTCATAGAACTTGAGCTCTTGGGCCATGCCTTCATGTATTGCATCTGTGCCACTTGCCTGCACAATCCTCCAACGTTGCTTAGCCCACGGTGATTTGAGCGCCTTCAATCTCCAAGTCACATTACAGTGTGGCTACAAAGGGTGCAATTTCAATCTCATTGCATGCATATACACACAGGAACGCCATTTTCTGAGAGGATAATCAACGAGAAGTTGCTTAGTTATAGAATTTCAAAGTACTCCTGCTATCCATAGACTCTATTGTATCAGACCAGGAGGAGATTGAATACATATTTACATATTCTTATATTCACATGCTATTGCTTTGTAGGTTTCATCGTCTATGTATCTCACCATGCCAAATGCTTCTTCCAAATATGCGGCGTGGTATATATCTTTTGGGCCATCGAAGTAGGAGCCGAAGCGACAAGCACATCTTGGTCTCGAGCACCCTTCTTGTTGATGAACTTGCCCTTGCTCTACAGTCCTTAGCATCAGGAGGAGCTTATCTCTCTAATAAAGTCACAATCAACTCTCTATACAACGTATGGTATAGTATGAATCACTAAGATTGATCAAGCTCTGATAAAGTTATATAACTTCATTTTCATTACGATGTATCTTGCTGTTCAGGGGTTTTTAGTAAACATAAATCACTAAGCCTGACTAGTCTCCACTTATACATTAAGCTTCTATTCTCTATACAATATGTAATACGGTATGAGGCATTTAATTATATAGATGCCATATACCCCCTCGACTTTGCAGTTTAGACTAAAGTTTAAACATCATAAGTCCCATGCACTTGTATAAGAAAATGAGTCAGCCCGGCGTAAATTGAAGTGGCACTTGGATAGACGTATGAGATCAGTTTCGCGGGTGCGGACTTTTCGGAAAGTGCTTATGCTGCTAACAGATCGGGCTGGCTTGCTTCTAGACAGCTCGTGAAAACATGAATGAAACCCTGCAAAGCGCTATCCGCTGGAAAACATGAATCTAAGCACGCAGTTCACGAATAACTACGTTATATTACAGAAGCTCAGAAGTAGCCAGTTCCGTGAGGTATCACGTGTCTGTAAGTTGATGTTGGACGAAGCGAATCTTTCGTGCCGCCCTCGCAAACCTTTCTCAACAAACATGCAAAAACCACGAATTTGACGTAGCCAAAAAAACATCCTATTTTTTTTATTGAACCCATCGCATTTTTAATAGGCTATTACGAATATTCCCCGAGAAATTACAACTCTGGCCCTGCTAAAGTTTCCTATCCGATATATTGGTATCCTGGAAGCTACCTGAAGTTCAAAGCCTACTCCCCATAATTATCAACTTCTCTGAATTCCGTTTACGCCTCTGCCATACCCGTTGATTTCCAACATTCCTTCATTTGTT
>Ga0247808_10001687_pt1 | contig 10681 bp, 10 predicted proteins | sample UWRJL089202R1_FD_179914 | JGI IMG/M metagenome (GOLD analysis project Ga0247808, IMG submission 179914) | Plant litter microbial communities from Arlington Agricultural Research Station in Wisconsin, United States - UWRJ-L089-202R-1 | ecosystem: Environmental > Terrestrial > Plant litter >... | reverse complement strand
ATGAGCACTGCGTCCCTCCGCGCGCGGAACGTCGAGAAGCACATCGTCTGGGCCGTAACGCTCGAGCCCGTCATCATTGATCGGCTCGGCGCCGAACGCGTCCGTCGCGACGGCGTTACCGGCGATACGGATGCGATCCGGTTTGAGGCACAGACGCTGATCCACGCGGCACTCGCGTGCTTCGATGTCGCGCTCTCCGAGTGGACGCGTCGCGAGGGAACAACGCCGATCCACACACTCATCGACGAGGCGTTTGGCACGCTGCAGCGCTAAGCCGCGTCATCCTGATGCGCCCTAGACGGCGGCCTGCTCCTTGATCTGGGCAAGCGCATCCATAAAGCCCTCGGAGCATCCGCTCGACCCGGCCAGGCGGTCGACCGTGAGGTCGCTGATGTCGCGCCCAACGACGGCATCGGGCAGGGCCGCCACAAAACGCTGCTGGTAGCCGAGCGAGGTCTCGTCTTCGGCGGGAGTGTTGATTTCGACATCCACGATCAGGTCATTTTCGATGGTCAGGGTCACGTCGTGGTGTGACGGAAGTCCGCCGTACCACCCGGTCGCGGAGTACTCGCCGTCGCGAAACTCGCTATCGACAGCGGTCGCGTCGGACGATGCGGCGTCGGGTGCAGCGACGTCGGGTGCAGCGGCGTCGGGTGCAGCGGCGTCGGGTGCAGGCGCTCCAGTGGACGGTGTTGGTGTAATTGCTTCGGGTGTTTCCTGGTTCTGAGGGGTGGCCGATCCATTTTCGGTGCGGCTGGAGTTCGACTCGGTGGATGACGAGGCTGGCGAATCTGCGCTGCAGGCGGCGAGACTCAGCGCGACCGCAATAGCGCCGGCGCCGAGCGTTGCACGGTTCAGTGGGCTCATCGGTACTGCTCGCCTTTGTGATGGGTGGAGGACATGGGCAATTCCTTTGGTCGCTCTTCCACGTTAAACGGCCGCCTCCGAGCGAGGGAGATACCAGCACTCACCCCCTCAAAGATCACGGGACATTTGAGGGACCTATGGGGTCCACTCGCGGGTCGCTGGGGGCCTTTGCACAGGCGCACCCGGGCACACTGGGGGGAAGCCGAACCGAAAGGTCCCTCCCCATGAGCAACTTCCAGCGCCTCCTGAATATGGCGTCGAAAGCACTCGACAAAAACTCGCAGTCATCGTCGAATGGATCCGGTCAGTCCGGAAACACCGACTGGCGCGATCTCGTGCGTACCGCCGCTGACAAAGTCACCGGTGACAGCCGCCCGACTTCGAACAACTCGAACAACTCGTACTCCGCGCCCGTAGCGCCGCGTGCAACCAACGCACCGCGAGCGACGAACGCGCCACGGCCCGCCCAGCCCGCGCAGTCCGCTCAGGCAGGCACCGCGGAAGACCGCGCCGCCATCGCGCGCTACGACTACCTCCTCAAAACGGCTCAGCCCGAGCAGCTTGAGCAGGTTCACCGCGATGCGTTCGCGCGCCTCACCCCCGCGCAGCGCCAGCAGGTGGACGCGCAACTGCGCGCCGAGCTTCCTGCTAACGAGCAGCCTGCGTCATCCGACCCGTCCGACCTGGCCCGTGCAGCAGCACGCGGCGAGGCACACAACCCCGGGTTTCTTCGTCGTATGTTCGCGAAGCCCTCGGGCCGCGGTGTTGGCGGAGCGCTTGCCGGTGTTGGTGTCGGCGCAGTTGCCGGAGCGGGCATTGGTGCCGCCGGTGGACTCCTTGCCGCGGTTGCCGGGGGTGCCGTTCTCAGCAGTGTTGCCGGGCCGATCCTCGAGCAGGCTGCCGGACTCGGCGTTGATTTCGAAGGCTTCGCGGGCGGATTCGAAGGACTCGAGGGTGGACTCGAGGGCGTTGCCTCGGGTGCCAGCGAGTACACGTCCGGGCTTGGCGAGCAGGTCTCGAACTTCGAGATTCCCGGACTGGGTAGCCTCGGCGACCTGTTTGGCCGCAACTAAGCAGTTGCGAACGGCCGCGTCATCCGGCCCACTGATCTGAAGAGATCGACTGACGATTCACCGCGAGGCCTCGTTCCCCAACAGGAGCGGGGCCTCGTTTTTGCGCGGTGACGTTCAGGCGGGACGGGGAGATTCAGGCGCGCGGCAGGATCCCGACAAGCGACGACGTGAAGGAGAGCCGGAGGGCATCTTGCAGGTCGAGGTTGAGAACGCCAAGCTCGGGCTCCTCCGCGTACGCGGCGAGCAGGCTGGGCGGCGGCGGAACGTACGAAGACAGCGCGCCCGCAGACACCAGACTCATCAGGCAGAACAGTTGCGCATTGTCGCCAAGCTCGGGCAGGTAAACGAGAAAGAGATCGGATGTCGCTGCCAGCCGGGCGAGGGACGCCCGCTTGTGCCGCTTGACGACCTCGATCGACACGTTGTGCTCGAGCACTCCACCCTGCGCACCAAAGAGGTCGCACAGCACCACACGATTGGCGAGCGACTGACTGAGCACCTCGGCAAGCTGGCGCGCACGCACGTCCGACGTGGCGGAGGTGTCGATGCCGGCGGCCAGCTCGTCCGCCAGTGCGACGAGCCAGGTGCCGAGAAAGTCGTCCATCAGCTCAAGCAGCACCGCTTCGCGCGACTCGAAGTATCGGAGCACGTTCGACTTCGCCAGGCCCACCCGACGGCTGAGCTCATTGAGGCTCACCTCGGCCACGGGCATCTCGTCGAGCATCGCTGCCGTTGTGTCAAGAATGGCGCGACGGCGGATCTCACGCTGCTCTTCGCTTCGCGCCCGTTGGAAAGTCACACCATCATCCTAACTTAAAGACCGGCGGTCCCTTGCTATAAGACCGGGGGTACCTTACGCTTCTGAAATAACAGACCGATAGTTTTTTAGGAGAGCATCATGAGTGACAACTGGACCGATCAGAGCATTCCCAACCAGCGTGGACGGGTGGCCATCATCACGGGAGCCAACACCGGACTGGGCTTCGAGACCGCCCGCATGCTTGCGGAACGCGGGGCATCGGTTGTGCTGGCCGTGCGCGATGCGACAAAAGGCGAGCAGGCTGCCGCGCGTATTGCCGGAGATGTGAGTGTGCAGGCGCTCGACCTGTCGTCCCTCGAGTCAATCCGTTCGGCGGCGGCGGACCTGCGCGCCAGGTACCCGCGCATTGACCTTCTGATCAACAACGCCGGCGTAATGTACACACCGAAGCAGACCACCGCTGATGGCTTCGAGCTGCAGTTCGGCACCAACCACCTCGGCCACTTCGCTCTGACCGGTCTGCTTCTGCAAAACCTTCTGCCCGTCCCCGGCTCTCGCGTTGTGACGGTCAGCAGCGCTGGGCACCGCATCCGCGCCGCAATCCACTTCGATGACCTGCAGTGGGAGCGCTCGTACAGCCGAGTTGCCGCCTACGGTCAGGCCAAGTTAGCTAACCTGATGTTCACGTACGAGCTCCAGCGGCGGCTTGCCTCGCTCGGGACCACAATTGCGGTCGCTGCGCATCCCGGAGTGTCCAACACCGAACTCGCGCGCAATACACCTGCCGCGCTCCGTGTGCCCCTCACCTTGCTCGCGCCGCTGATGACCCAGAAGCCAGAAATGGGTGCGCTCCCGACCCTTCGCGCCGCCACCGACCCGGCAGTTATTGGCGGCCAGTACTACGGCCCAGGCAACCGGGGTGAGGTTCGGGGCTACCCAAAACTGGTGTCATCGAGCCCTGAATCACACGACGAGCCCATCCAGCAGCGCCTATGGACTGTCTCCGAAGAGCTCACCGGTGTGACGTTTCCCGTTGGTGTGACGCTGTAAATCGTGGTGGGTGTGGTGGTGGATGACGCGGCCGCTCGCAACTGAGTAGCGACGAGCGGCCGCGTCATCCTCGCGCGCCGAATCGTGCGCACACTGGCCTGCGCGAGCGCTGTCAGATCGCGTCGGTGGCGGGTGTCAGAGTTACTCCATGGCAAAACCGAGCACCCATCCCCCGCGCCTCGACGCACCACGCTCCCTCGACCTCGCGGAGGGTGACACTGACTCGCTCGAGTCGCACGATGGACGTGACGGCGAGCGTTACAGCGGCGCCGATCTCGGCGAGCGGGACCTTGCGGGTGCGACGTTCAGCGAGTGTGAGTTTCTCGACCTGTCCGCCCACGAGACCGACTTCCGCGCCGCAGAGTTTGTCGATACCCGCTTCGACCGCCTCAACGCTCCGATTTTCACGGCGCCGCGGTCTCGTTTCCGCGACGTCACCATCGAGAACTCCCGGGTGGGCTCGGCGGAGTTCTACGAGGCGTCGTGGCAGTCCGTGCACTTTCGCAACTGCAAGCTCGGTTACATCAACTTGCGCGGGGCGAACCTGCGCGACGTGCTGTTCACCAACTGCCAGATCGAAGAACTCGACCTTGGTGGTGCGAAGGCGCTGCGCGTTGCATTCGTCGACACGGTCATCACGAACCTCGATGTCACCCGGTCGCAGCTCGAACACGTCGACCTCCGCGGAGCTGACATGCGCGCCCTGTCTGGTCTCGAGGGCCTGCGCGGCGCCACCGTGAACCCGTACCAGGTGACCGAACTGGCGCCAATCTTTGCGCGCCAATTCGGCATTCGCGTCGAGGAGTAGTCGCCGGGCTGGGACGAGCGGCTCGTGCCGCATACGCGATGGTTGGTGCCTATCGGCGGCGTTCTGTGATCGCGTTGGTGCGTTCGAATAGTTGCTCGACTGTCTCTTACTACATGGATCACGAGGCGTCTCGTCGGCTCAATCTGAAGGCACCGAAATAGCGGATTCGAGCGCGCGATGGTGAATGATTGCGCTGACTGATTGGCGGGAGCTGCTGAAATCGGCGGACACCGAGTTCGGCGATTCGCCACTAGTCGAGTCCGGGGATGAGGAGGACTTTGCCAGCGTCACCGGTGAGCAGGTGTACTGCTTCGTCGGCGCCGCGCAGTGGCAGGCGGTGAGTGACGAGCCAGTCCAGGTCGATCCGTCCTGATTGGATGAGGAGCATGAGCTGATCCCAGCTTTCCCAGAGCCGGCGGCCGTAAATTCCGCGGAGGGTGATGCCGTTCTTGTTGATCCAGCGGGCGATATCGATGGGGGCCGGGTCACCGGGGTGCCCGATCGTGATGAGCGTGGCGTTGCTGCGTAGGGCTTCGAACAGGGGCGGCAGGACACCGCGCACTCCGGAGACCTCGTAGGCGACGTCGAAGCCGCCTCGGGTGCCAGAGATCTCCTCGCAGATCGCAGCGATATCTTCGCGAGGGTGCAACACGCGAGCACCGAGGCTGCGTGCTTGCTCTTGGCGGAACTCGTTGGGCTCGACAGCGATGACATTCGCGGCGCCCAAGGTGATCGCCAGTTTGGCAATGATTAGTCCGACTGGCCCGCATCCGTTTATGAGAACGTTCTGGCCGGCGACGGCGTAGTCGGCTCGCTGGATTGCGTGCATTGCGACGCCCGCGCCTTCCAGTAGCGCGCCAATTTCGAAAGATATTTCGTCGGGGAGGGGCACGCAGATGTCGGCGGGCACTGCGACGCGCTCGGCGAAGACGCCGTCGATGTGCATGCCGAGGATGCGGGTGTTCTCGCAAGTGTTCGCATTGCCGGAACGGCAGGCATGGCAGTGCCCGCAGACCAGGTGACTTTCCATGGCCACGCGGTCGCCAATGGCGAATCGGTCGACGCCCTCCCCCACCGCCACAATCGTTCCGGATCCTTCGTGTCCGAGTACGACGGGAAGGGACAGTTCGAATGCCTGGGCGGACGGGGTCCATTCGTACAGCTCGCGGTCCGTGCCACACAGGGACGCCGCTGCGACCTGTACGACCACTTCACCTGGACCGGCGGTCGGTTCTGGCCAGTCTTCCCGGAACTCCAAACCTTTTTCGGCACGTGTTTTGATTACTGCTTTCATAACATTTCCTTCGTGTGAGTGCGGGTGCCCGCGAATTGGCGGAGGATGTCGACGGGGCCGACCTGCCCTCCCTTGAGCAGGAGTCGGCATCCGGCGACTGCGGATGCGCTATCCGCGGCGCAGATGGGTCCTGCGGTGACGAACTGCTCGGCGACGCGCAGTTCTGTGACGCCCAAGGCAAGGAGCGCATGGCTGGAGGAGTCGCCACCGAAGATGGCGATGTCGCGAGTGAGGCCGCGTTCGACCATGACTCTTGCGAGCCGGCCAATCGCGCCACCAACGTCTGAGGAAGCGACCGGCAGGGCGCTCATCCGTGGGTCGTTGATTCCACGGAGCGTGTGCGCGACGACGTGATCGCCGCGCAACAGGGCTGACGCGACGACTTCGACCCATTGTCCGTGGGGTTCTTCTTGATCGAACGCCTCCGCTGGAATTGCGACTTCGACCCAGCCGGCGTCGATGGCGTCCGCGATCTGGCTGGAGGTGGTCGAGGAAGCGGAGGCGCTGACGGCCAGCACCGGGCCGCTGGCGGTACCTCGGTTCTGTTTATGGGAGGTACCTACCCCGCGTAGTCGTGCGAGAGCAGCCATGATTCCCCCAGAGCCGACGACGAGGGCTGGCGATGGGCCAGCCAGTAGTCGGGCGGCGACTTCGTCCATCTGTGCGGCATCGACTGCGTCGACGACGAAATCGCTATTGTCCTCTCGTCGTTGTTTCCACAGGTCACGGAAGGAGTCGTCGGCGTAGGCGGGAAGGTGGAGTGCCCTGGGTCGTTCACCGGTGCGAGTCTGGGCTGCGATGACGTCGCGAAGGTCGGCTTCGCTCATCGGGGTTGCAGGGTGGTGGCTCATCACCGGATGTCGGTCCAGGCGGTGCACTTCGCCCTGGTAGAGGCCAAAATGCTGGCTGAATGCGGTGTATCGGCCGAACTCGGGTTGCGCAGGGACGATCGGGATGGCTCCATGGGATGGCCAGTACTCGTGGAGAATCTCGATCGCGCGGCCGATGCTGCCGATCGTCGGCGAGGAATCGAAGGTCGAGCACACCTTGTAGATCAGGACATCCAGCTCCTCATTCACGAACGGGGTGAGCCCGTCGCGGATCGCTCGCTCGAGCTCCGCCCCCTGCAGGGAGCGGGTAGGTCCGGCGACGCCGACCACATCTGCGGCTTCGGGTAGCGGTCTAGTTGGGTCGAGGCTGAGTGCTGCGTCCAGTCCCTGCGCGTGGGCTTGCGCGAGTACGTCCGCCGCTCCCGTGAGATCGTCGGCGAAGAATCCAATCCTGCTCATCGGCTCTGCGCTCCAAAGAATTCAACTGCACGAGCGAGTGGTTCACTGTCGCGAGCGGCATCCGCCAGGGCAACTCCTGCTTGCGCGGCCGCCCACGAGTCGCGCAGACTCGTGACCCCGGCGGCAGCGCCGTCCGGGTGTGCGGCGATTCCTCCGCCGGCCAGCATCAGCAGATCAGTGGTGTGCAATGCTTGCCACGTCGGATGCGGGGTGAAGACGTTTTGGCCTGATGACAATGCCGGCAGTACCTGTTGGCCGGAGCCGAGCGGAGCCAAGAGATGGCGGACATTCTCCGCCACTTCGTCGTCGCGTTCGTAAAACTTGCTGCCGAGTCCGCTGGCATGGAGGTGATCGGCTCCCGCAAGGCGGGCGAGCTTTTGCCACGCGTCATAGGACATGCCCAGGGCGGGGTGCCTCATCGACGCGGCAAGGCCGCCGCGATGACCGTGGATCGGCACTTGCGCGAAGGATCGCAAATATTCGAGTGCCGGTAACCCCATAACAGGAATCGTGAGCATAACGGATGTCCCGCCAGCGTCAACGACGAGGTCGTGCCGGGATTGCAAGCCGGCGATGTCTCCGGTGATATTGAACGCGTACATGGTTCGTTGGCCGGTAAGCTGCGCGGCCGCCTCGATTTCCTCCATCGCGACACGCACTCGCGTCTCGAGTGGAAGGTACGCGGGATCGGTCATCAGTTCGTCGTCTTTGATGAGATCGATCGAGGCGCGGGCGAGGTCGCGGACGACCTGCCGGTACTCGAGCTCTTTTAATCCCACGTTAGGTTTCACAATGGTGCCAACGAGCACCCCGTCTCCAGTTCCGATGAGTTCCCGGGTGCCCTGCACGCCGTGGGCGGCACCTTGGTGAGCGGCGACGAACTCGTCAGGGAGGTCGAGTTGTTGGAGTCTGCAGCCGAACAAATCCCCGAGTTCGAAGAGATTTCCGGCGACGGCTGTCAACGTGGTGGCCAAATCCGATCCGACGTTCTCCATCGGGAACTCAAGGTCGATTTCTGCCGCCATCACCCTTTCTGGTGCGCTACGTGAGGGGAGAGAAGGCGCGGTCCATCCGAGTTGACGTACCGCGGTCACCTCGGCGCCGTGACGGGCACTGAGCTCGACGGATTCGCCGGGAACCTTGACGAAGGTACCGCTGGACTGCTCGCCCGCCAGAAGTGCGGCTGCGCGCTCCGGTTCGATGTGGGACTCGATGTAGTAGCGGGCGGTGAGGAGGCGTGGGTCTCGCACGGGAATGGTTCCTTTCTCGAAGTCAGTCAGAGGCAGTGGAGGTCTTGATGGACCCGGTGACGGCGATGTCATTCTTCAATCCACCCTGCGCCTTCATTACAAATGCTGCAGTGAGCGGGGCGAGGATGGCAGTGACCATCACCGCCGCCGCGGCTTGCGCGCTGGCGGCTCCGACGAAGGGTGCAAATGTCGCGTCGGCGGCGGCGACGACCGCAGGGACAGCAACCGCATTTCCAGCTGTGGTGCCTGCAGCAAAGCCAATGCCGCTCTGATTGCCTCGGCGCAGAAGGAATTTGTATCCAAGGAATGTGAGCCCGCCGGTGATAGCGACAACCAGTACACCCAGCACGATGCCCGCCAGGCCGCCGGTCACAACTTCAGACAGGCTGATGCCGGTGCCGACGCAGAAAGACATAAATGGGATCGTGATCGCCCCCGCAGTCGTGAGGACCTTCGTCCATTCCTTGTCCAGCGCACCGATGATGAGCCCGATAATAAAGGGCACAACGGCCGCGACGATTGCAAGAATCGGGATGGATCCCAGGCCGGATGCGCCGAGGAAGATCAAGGCGAGGAATGGGCCATCGTCGAACGCACTCGCGACATATGCGCCGCGATCGCGCTCATCTCCGTACTGGCCGGCGAAAGCCAGCCATAGCGCGCCGTTGCTGTTTCCAAAGATGGTAATTAGAGCAAGAATCGACACTCCGAGGATGCCCTCGATTCCGACAGTCAGCCCCAGGACCACTGCGAGCGTGATTGGAACAAGGGTTTTGGCGAGGAGTACGACCAACGTCGTTCCTGCAGCACCCTTACCGCTGTGGCTGCCGGTGATCTGAGCGCCGGTGGCGACAATGAGCACGGCAATAAGGGTCAGGGTTCCGTCGCGGAACAACGCCGTGGTGAAGCCGCCGATCGCGAGGGCATCTGGAGCGAGATTCCCAAAAGCGATGCCGAGAGCCAGCGGAATCAGCATCATGCCACCGGGAATGCGTCCCATAAATGCGAACATCGGGAACTTCGAGGATCCGCCTCGGAATTTTTGCGCCATTGCAACTCCAACTCTGGAAGGTACGTACAATTCGTACGTACCATTTGTAACTCACCGCGCCAACCTCGTCAAGACCTCGTCGAGACCTCGTCGAGACGGATGGTAGAACAGTACGTAGAGAGGAGAACCGTCGTGACGTTGATGATCGATCGAGAATCCGGCGAGCCGCTCTACGCGCAGATCGCTGCTGACATCCGGGCCCAGATCGAGTCTGGAGCACGCCAACCGGGTTCAACACTGCCGACCGAGAAGGCATTGCAGCAGGTGTACGGTGTCTCGCGCAGCGTCGTCCGTCAAGCCCTGGATCGCCTGGCACAGGATCGACTTATCAGCCGCGAACAAGGTCGAGGCACAACGGTCCTTCCCCCACAGAATTACCGTCGTCGCGCAGGTCAAGCGGGGGGCTTGAGGCAGCAGATCGCTGCTCTGGGCAGGGAGCTGTCCACGCGCGTCATCGCCCTCGATCAGCTCGAGGCCCCGCCTAGGCAGAGCGAGCAGCTCGAACCCGGACAAGCATGGCGACTCGAGAGGGTCCGCAGCGTTGACGGAGAGCCGCTCATCCATATGATCACCTGGATACCCCAGGAACTAGCACCCGCGCTGTCGATAGCCGAGCTGAATGGCGGGTCTCTTCACGAATGGATGCGCGCCCACCAGCTCACCCCACGAGGTGGGCCGCGCCAACTCCACGCTGTCGCCGCAAGCAGAGAAACCGCTTCACACCTCGGCATTCCCGAAGCAAGCCCGGTTACGCTCCTGGAGGGCGTCACCCGCGATCAATTCGGGCGGACTATCGAAGCATTTTCGGCATGGCACCACCCCCAGGTTGTGTTCGACTTAGAGGCCGAAGTCAGCCAGGCGCCCCTCCCTGCCAGCGCCGAAGGACTCCTACAAGAACTTCGCTCGCTGATATCCAGACCCTGACCTTCAAGACGCTTATTTGGGGAATGTCGTCCCTCATTGGCATAGTGCAGACGACACGACGCGTCGCAGATACTTCGCTGACGCCAGGTGATTTGCACGGCAGCGGTTGCGCCGTTGTCAGCTCGGCTGTCCACTAACGATCGTTTCCGGCAGACGGGCCTAGGTATTCGCGGGTCGACGCGACCCAACAATGACGCGGCACACTAGGGGTTTCACAGATGCGTCCCCCGGTGTGCCATGCGTCATCGCGGTCTGGCGGCAACGGCCTCGGCGATGGGGGCGCCGCCGGAGTTGAAGCGGATCGTGCGGCCCACC
>Ga0247808_10001684_pt1 | contig 10692 bp, 6 predicted proteins | sample UWRJL089202R1_FD_179914 | JGI IMG/M metagenome (GOLD analysis project Ga0247808, IMG submission 179914) | Plant litter microbial communities from Arlington Agricultural Research Station in Wisconsin, United States - UWRJ-L089-202R-1 | ecosystem: Environmental > Terrestrial > Plant litter >... | reverse complement strand
ACCATTTCAACCGGAACTCCAAGTTCTTCGATAGAGTCAACATCTTGGCCTCCTAATTTCCATAATTTGGTGCTGCAATCACGTCCGCAAGCGTTTTCCGCTGCACCACCATTTTTACCTCCTGTGGTGAGCCGAGAGCCTATTAAACAACTTTTCATAATAGCTTTATCGTGCAATTGTGTGCTGCGCTCTAGTGCATATGTATTATCTGAGGAGGCGGTCCAAACTTTTGCAAAACCGTCCGTTCCGGTGCTGATAAGATGGTGTTGGTAAAATATAAGACCGTTCACAACCTTGGCGTGAGCTTGGAATGATGCGATGAGGGTTCTGAGTGGATGAGATGTTACTTGCATGCTTAGGCATACCAACAACTAGAGAAAGGAAGAGGAACTCACCCATTAATTATGTTTAATATTTGAACTCCTCCATCTCGCAACCCTACCGCCACTCCTGCTTCTCCAACATCAAGTCCAAACACGTCAACCTCCATCTTTGCTCTCCAAGTCAGACTGCCGTTATCCACATCCCAGGCACATACTGTGCCTTCGTAGCTTGACGAAATAAACTTGCTGTCATTTTGAAAAGATCGAATTCTTGCAATTTCTCCATTGTGGCCGTTGATAAAAGAATGGTTGTAGGTGTCTGAACCAAGTATCCATTGTCGAATAGAGCCTTCTGATGTAATAACAAGCAGAGAAGGGTTTGTGCGAGGTGCGAGAACATGCAGGTGCTCTATGATAAGACTTTTCGAATCCGCAGAGGCTGTACTGAGTGAGGTTATTGTTTGGAGTAATGTGCTTTAAAAGTGTTAGCCTACATAGAAAAATGAGTTTCGCAGTCTGTTCAGTAAGTCAAAGAATGCCTTTTTCTTTCTAAGCGACAAAAATATGTGAAGTAAAACAAAAGTGCGTTCTCACTAAAACAGCAAGATTATAGTGTATGGTCAAATTAGGGGGATCTTGTTATACAGAGACTCGCCATCTGACCTTTCATTTACCCGCCAAACTCTCAAGGCACCATCAACACTCCCAATTATAACCTTATCGTCGACTATAGATACCGCCCAAACAAATTCACCACACGGATCTTTGAAACTGGCGACGTGAGAACAGTCTAGGCACGAGAAAACGTGAACGTATGCATTTGTTAGTGCAACAGCAATGTAATTATCATTGCATGATAGATCAGTTACAAGTGCATTTTCGTTATCATGACAGGGGACACTCGCTGAGTTAAGGAGGTCCATGATCGTAGGCAGAGGCTGCTTGTAAGTAAGAAGTGTCACGTCTATTAGGAAAATGGAAGAAGTCTGATGAGTGGCTGTTGGTATGACACAGCCCCTGCCTCTTGATACCCAACTTCGGTACCACAATATTGAGGCATCAGGGGCGGTTTATAACGCTGCATACAGTACAGGTTGATGTCGATAAGAAATTAATTAGTCTCCGTTGAACAGCGTTGTAAGCTATCCACAATATGATGGTGCAGATCACAATAACTCACCTCTATGTTTATTTAAGATGGGAAATATAACATATGGTCGTAGATATGATGTAACTTTGAGGTGGCGCCTGAGGTTGCTAGATCGCAAACCTAAAACCTACCAGTTCCAGCCACACTCACCTTCATCCAGCCACATCACCCAATTACCGTGCTGATTGGTGCTTACAGCTTATGATGTAACGCATCAACAATGACCTCGATGAACCCTAAGCCAGCAAGTTTGGGGGTATTTACCATGAGCACGCGGTAAAATCCACGGTGTAGAACAAAGCAGATTCAGTGTCTTCTTCTTCTCTTTCTGTAGTCGCTGTATTCTACACTACATACTTTCTCCCTTTGGCAGCATTCCAATGGCAACTTTGCAGGATCAAGTTACTGTTGTAAGCTCCGTGCTACTCAGAATATTAACCTACATCTTCTTGAGATGGATTCCCGGACATGTGAGTTGCCTGACCTGTCAATGAACATTACTAATCGTTTCAAGCACCTCCCTCCGGTCATATGGACCTTAGCAGCAGTCTATCTGCCATCCTTCATCACCAGTTTGTTGACGCAGGCGCAATATGAGGTGATAGAGGATGATATAGACATAACGATCACCGAGAAAGAAGAAAAAAGCCCCCCGGATTTTCCTTCCACCGCTGCGCATTCACACAACTTGCGCCGATCAAGCAAGCAAATCGAAGAAGATGACATTGAGGTGGTGGAAACAATTGTACTGGAAGAAAGGTCTGCCAAACCATGGAGGACACTGTTGACGGGCCTCCCCAGCCCTACATCGTCACTACTATCTCTTGCCACTTTGTTGATCAATGTTGCTCTCCTGCTAGGAACAGCCGATTTAATCTATCGAGCAAAGGCAGTTCATCCTAGTCACGATTTATCTTTTGCACGTCTGGGATATGTCTCAACTACTGAAGCTAAACTTCTTGTCCGAGAACCGCATCCATCAGAGCTACCAATTACTGTTTCATATCGAGTAGTCACCCCTGGTGCTCTGAATGAGGATCCATTCTGGCAAAATGCTGGGAGTATCGCTGCTCTAGGAAATGATACAGACTTTACAGGAGTTGTGAATATGCGACTGCCAAATTATCCAGATAGAACCTACCAATGGAGGACTTCAAATAATCATACCGGATTCTTTACGGTGCCACCACGTCCTGGAGTTGTCCCCAGTACGGGTTTTACTTTCCTGACCAGTAGTTGTATCAAACCAAGATTCCCATATAACCCCTTGCAACATGGGCTGGCTATACCAGGTTTCCGCCATCTTGCTAAGGTTATTGAGAGTATTCCAGGTGGAGCGCAATTCATGCTCTTTCTTGGCGACTTCATTTACATCGATGTACCGAAGCGATTTGGCTCAAGTACGGAAGATTACCGAAGAGAGTACCGACAAGTATATGCCTCACCTGACTGGCCATCAGTTGGCCAGAATTTGAGCTGGATTCACGTCCTCGATGACCATGAAATCGCCAATGACTGGGATAAAAGCCTAGAGGGTGTATATGATTCAGCAGTCGATCCATGGCACCATTATCAGACTGCAGTCAATCCTCCACGAGCTCGGCAAGCAGGTGCTTTCCACAAAGTTCGGGACAATTCTACGTATTTTGAGTTCACTCAAGGGCCCGCGTCTTTTTTTATGATGGATACTCGGACGTACCGAGATCCATCGGGATCCATATCTCCTGGCATGCATCCAAATAGTACCTCCAAATCCATGCTTGGTGCCGCTCAACGTGCGGATCTTCTTGCATTCCTCGCTCGCACCGAACCTCGCGGCGTGAAGTGGAAGATTGTTGCATCTAGCATCCCTTTCACCAAAAACTGGCACGTCAATTACCTTGACACATGGGCTGGCTATCTTTCCGAGCGACAAATCATACTCGAAGCCATGTGGGACGTCAGTTCAACTGATGGCGTTGGCGTTGTTGTCTTGAGCGGTGACCGACACGAATTCGCTGCTACTGCGTTTCCGCCGCCAGCAAATAGCAAATGGCCGGTCAGCGCTACTGTTCATGAGTTTTCCACAAGCCCACTGAGTCAATTCTACCTTCCTGTCCCCACGTACAAGCAAGCGGATGATGAAGATGTTATGATGAAGTATGCTTATCCTTTTACACTCTGCTTTCTGCTGTGCATGATGCTAACTCCTGAGCAGGTACATTCCACATGGTAATTCTAAGGTCGGTGCAATCACCATCGAAGATGCAGCTACAGACCAGAGCAGCCTAAAGTTCAGATTGTATGTTGATGGCGTTGAGACATGGTCCTCCGTATTACTATCGCCACCTGCTGGGAGAGCCAGTCGTCGAAGTAAGGATGCATTATGGGGATAGTTTTTTAAAATAAATGTGAGCAGTTTGTATGCTAGGGAAATGGTTCTATATATTTTAGTATTGGTAAGCTGGCGCCGTGAAAAAACATGCTAGATTTTTTTCAAATGTTAAGACCCGACGAGGCAGAGGTGCCACTTGTTTTTTTAATAAATAACAATAGTAGAAGAGCAATCTATATAAACTGATTATGCTTCAACTTCATATGAATTCCTTGCACAAATCCTATATAGTTTCTGCTATTTCTGACATTCAAATACTCTGTTAACGTGCATCCCTGCGTCGAGACGCACCCTGTGACGAGACAAACCATCGGTACTTTGTATTCGATTGATTTTTAAATTGGGAAGCTATGGAAAAGTCTTATAGTTTTGTATTAGTTACATTATATAACTATTCCTTAGTAGTTTAAATCCTGATTATTCTTAAAATTATGCTCGCATTGTTGCCGTCGCGCCTGATCAAGGAGGGCGTCGGATTTGGAGCGAAACAGGACCCCTGACCTACAGCGCCACCATGAGCTCTTTGTGCCTTCTAATTTTATAGAATAATTTGATTTAGGTTTTCTCGAGCCTTAATATGATGCCAAAAAATCATTAGCAGCCTTGTAGTGACCAAGCAGTGCTATATTATGCGATATCGCCATATGGGTTAGTACCTCTAATCAAGCGATCAAGTGTCCCTGGTTATGGTTATAGTATTTGCAACGTATCTATTTTTTTCAATTTTATGAGAACGGGTCTTTTCTCCTGATATATACTTATTCTAAATCCTTAAACCCCTGAGCAACCTCGCCCTGCTCTTACCTCTCTTTCTTTTTATATAGGAGTTATCGTAGATGTCGATTCATATATGGTATCCTCGCTTTCTGAAACCAAAGTCCGGAAAGTAAGTTCTGGTTGATCCCAGTGTGCCTGTCATATATTAATTAGCGGTCCTATACTTATTATAAATCTTATTGTTGATTCTTACAAAGTGGTTGCAACCTCTCATTCGCAAAACAGATGTAGTCCTGAAAGGCTTGCCGGCCGTCTTTGCGCCTTCCAGCTCCTTTTCAAGCTTCCAAACGCCCCATGGCATCTCCCATACCGACATATCGCACCATATGTATTTCAATTTTATATTTGCCCAGCTGCCTTTCATGTCTGAAGGGTAGAGTAGGCGGTTACGTAAAGACTCTCCCAGATTTTGCTTTTGACAACCACTGAAGATGATGCCATCAGAAAACTTAGTCATATCAGGAATGACATGCAGTGAGGTTGCGATATCCTCTTGTTGCATAGTGGCTATTGTAGGTGGGGGATTCTTCAAGGCTGTACGGAGTTCAAGCTGATCAGCCGCCGCACCGTGTTGATAGTAACCCGCAACCCACAGAGCAAAGGCCTTGATAGCTTCTCCAGGGGTGAGAGTCTGATCTTCAAACGGTTGGTAAGAACTCTCTGGACGGGGGTATCCAAGCGCATGATATGGCGGATCTATGGCATGTCAGTCTGATATCATGGAAATATACGATGGGGGTTGGGTGAACACAGACCATATAAAGTAACTCCTCGAATATAATCTGAAAGGTCAATACCTCCTAGATGATACAGAGGAGCGTGAACTAAGAATGCCATTGCCCAGAGGCAACCAATGGACCACCCTGTCAATAAAATACTGTTTTTGGCAATGCTTGACTCTGCTACTAGCGAACTGAGACATTGGGCCAATTCCAGAGATCTTTCTCTAACTAAGTCCTCCAGTGTGGAGTCAGAAGACGGGTTATCAGATAAAGCGGCAGAAAGAGAATCAAGCTCGGCAGCACTGTAAGGCTCTGACCCAGGATAATCCCGCCTATTGATAAGAACAAGTCGTGTGTTGTTGCTCTTTGCGTATTGGCAAAGACGAAGGAAGTTCCCCAAGAACAATTTTAGCATCTGTACTTAGAGGATAACAGAGCTAACACACCTGAATGCCATGAGAAGCCGTGGATAATGACTAAAGTGAGATAGTCTTTGTTCTCTCCTGGAGCTCCTGTGTCGTGAACGCCGAGGAGGCCGAATCTCTTCATTTTGAGTTGAGACATTAGATAACGCAGAATCTATAACCAAACTCCAGGGGAATTGGAGGGGTTTTATTATTCTTGATGCCTTCCATATGCAATCTTGGCATAAGCAAAGTCCAACAGCTTACCATCTACCTAGAAACCTTAGTGTCGATTCACTCTGAATACGTAGCACCACTACGTCGTATCACGTTGAATGTCAGTTGTGTTCATAGAGTATTTAGTAATGTTGATTGACTACATATGGGTTGTTGATGATATCCCCGGTGAACATGCTGAAAATACACCAACACTTAGGAAAGAATTATTTCCCAGACATAGCACAACTGATTACTAGAGCCTGAGGCTTTAATTATACGGCATATATGATCAGGATAATCTAGACAAGCGCATGCTAGTAAGACTAAGTCCTGAAAACGTAAATAATGGCGCTTTATATCAGCGTCCTTGCACGGTGACACTACAAAGGCCAGGTGTGCCATCAGCTTTAAAGGAGTGGCTGAGTAAAATATAGCGAGCCCCGGATTTATACAGTATGTTATGGCTTGGCTAATCCACATTGATAAGCACTAAATTCTGAAGCTAAAACGTGTGGCGTTTATACCTATATTTTTGCATCAGAGTAATTCCCGGACTGCACTATTTTCGTTTCAACTATCTTCAAAATCCAGAACCATAATTCTTTTATTATAGAACCGTTCCCCAAGGGCTTCGAAATTCTAAATAATGTGTAAAACCGCGATTAAGCAAGGGGATATAGCTAAAGCGGCGATCTATAGCGTGATTGAACTAGTCGACAGTATGATCAACTACAATCTTTTTCTTATTGCTAAGTAGTCTCCTTGAGGAGAAATAGGTAAAAAGTGTCGATTCACTCTGAGTATGTGACACCACTACGCTGGTATCACGTAGAGTGTCAATTGTATTCATAGAGTAATCGGTGATGCATTATTGACTACATACGAGTGTTGATGATATTCCAAACTAGGAATCCACAATGGTCATGTGATATATCACATGGCCAATAGCAAATACGTATATTGAGAATGTACCAAAAGAAAGTGATATAACAACAAAATCGTCATAGACTTGCTAAGAAGAAACTTGTGGTACTAGAACTATAAATCTGTCTTGAGACGTAGGGATAGACGTTAGATTCTCAATTCTTGCTACAAGGAAGTGTCAATTTATTGAACCAGTTTGTATAGATATTGACTTTGAAATCCACATTCACTCTGATTGTTGGGTAATCCAAGGCTTCGTCACCAGCATTGTCGTGTGGGAATAGAACAATCACAACAATTTGATTCTCCTTCGCCAATTTCCTCTCCTCCGAATCACTCCTTCTTAGCTATTACGAGTTTAAACAGACATCTCGTCAAAGAGAACAACACACGGTAACCCTGACAAGTTCAATTTCCTGAATCTTTTCCAACGCTAGTTTGTCGCAAACGCACCTGTTCTGAAGCCACCACATTTGTGCGTACCCAAAGCACAGATCACTCATTCCATTCCCTTCTCACACACGTCTGTTTACATAAAGCAGCATCTGCCACTCCTTGGAACGCAGTTCGGTTTGCTATAAACAAAATCTACGTAATTAGATAATCCTACAGCAACGTGCAACTTTTGGTAAGTGAGGTAAATACTGCAACTGTCACAATAATCACAACACCAGCTAACCAGCTTCACTTTTCAGCAACAGCGTACCAGCCAGTTAATTACAATTATACGTGCAGACGAATCAAATACAATCATAGACATAGAAGGACTTTCTTGAGTCATTGGACCAAGCAGCAGCATCAACAAATCACCTCCTACCTAGCTTCATCAAAATATTCAGATCTGCACTTTCAGCTTTCAAGAGGAAGAAAATAAGGCACTCGGCTGAGTTCCTATATTTCTACTTAGACTCGAAACATATTATTTGGACATATTCTTTGGAGACGGCTCTGCTTGTCTATTAGGTACGTTAAGTAATCCAATAATTTGTTGGACTTGCAAATCATTCTGGTAAACGTCACTTTGGAAAAGTTTTAAACCCAGTCAAGTTGTGGTTAGCAGTTTCCTCAAACCTTGCGCTATTCTTGAAATCACACACTGAAGTTTACCATTGACTTAATCTTCAAGAGTGATCTTAAGCTAACTTCAGCTAGATTGGGACTCTGACTGAGCATTTTTATTCGTATGCGTCCCACATATCGTCTAAGAACATTTCCTGAGACAAGACCCTGTTGAATTTCACTGAAGCTGAGACTTTAATTATGGTATAGATTGGCACTCAATAAGCAACAGAGAGTTCAAGGTCAAATATCGGGCAGGTTCAAAGAGAATATTGAGGCGACATGTCGAAGAATACGAATAGTGACAGTATAGCTAGGAATCTAGCGATCAAGCACCACAATAATGATGAGAAGAAGATTGAGAAACGCACTAAGGACATACAGACCGCCGAAGGGGTCGGGAGTATCCAGAATATTGGAAAAGCTTTAGAAAAATGCACTCTAGATCGATCAGCCAGTGATTTGCCATCTCGATGTGCTATAGCAGATCTTTATGGCCGAGACAATTCAAACCCTATGCTGCAGGTTCCAACTAGGAGCCGCAATATTGTGGCTCCAGCATCAGTACCCAAAGCACTAGCTTTCAGATCTTACAAGAACGGAACGCTCATAACTAACAACTTTTTGCCCGCGGGTAGACCAAAGCAGCAGGCAAATCAGGCTTCTCCCACTAAACAATTAGGCTTGTTCCCAGGATCCTCCCGCAAGCAAACAGAACTATCCATTAGACCCACTGTCTTGAGTCCTCGTTCACCAGAATCCACTCCGTCAGTTTCATCACCAGGCTTATCAGCTTCTGTTACTCAACCTCACATCACTAGGTCGCCTCTTTTGCATATAGACTATCCAGAAATAATTCGATCTGAAACACTTAAAGAATTTCTCTACTCTACCAAGCCACGATTCGAGAAACTATCTCGAGCAATCGGACAACAAGTGGCACCTGCGCCGAGTCATTTTTCGACCAACTCGGGTAATAAAAAAGATAGTTCTCAAATTGATCAGAACAATCTCTGTAAACTAAAATCCCTCATCAATACAATTCCCCGCGGACCTACAAAAAATGATCTATCCACTGGCTCGCAGCTCTGGCAGTCAACTGATGGATCATATCATTCATTTCACGAAATCAAGTTGCCACCACAAGTTCCTCGTACTTGGACTGAGCGCGCAGAGCCATACAAGAAGGACATTTTGATTAGCATTGACTCAATCACTCATAACATTCATCGTATGAAGGCAGATTACGATGCGAGCGGCAAAGAATGCTGGCAAGTTGTAGACGACTACAACCCTGAAAGATATGATCTCGTTGAAGCTGTGAAGAAGTTATCAGAAAATCAGAAAGAGGCCTTCTGGATGCAAAATTGGATTGGTATCACCGTCAACTTTGGAAATCGTGCGGAAACTATTACCGAATCTATAGAGGAGGCATTAAACCCACTCTACCCAATTACTAGATTCAGGAGGAGCATTTTAGAGACGCTGAGAAAATTAGGCAAAGAGACGGGTATGTACGAATACGCCTTGTCTATTTTCATTACGATCATCTGCCCTCTACAAAATGACCCCAAGGAGAACTTCAAGACTTTGACCAAAAAGCAACAGCGCTCGCCAGAGTTCCGCGAGGTGGTTGATCTAGCCAGAGAGATGAACAAATTTACAAAGATCAACAAGATGGAGGTTATTCTGATGAACGTTCCAGGAGTCCGTGCCCGCCTCACGATCGAACAACTCAATTACGCTCTTCCTTTTTACGATTGTAACTTTGAGAATTGGTCTTTGATGTGGCAGAATGAGTACATGACACAGACTGAATCCGTCCAGAACTGGCCGATTACCTATCTTGACCGCGAAATGTACAAGGTTCACCAAGAGCGCGCACGCTTTGGAGAGAGAATGAACGATGGGGGAAGAGATCCAGCCAACCCATCACCTAATTCCACCCGAGGAGATTTCAATTACGGCGTTGAATATCGTGCGGATAATGAGCTGCAAGACATTACCTGGGTTAGGAGTGATGCCCGTGGCTACAGATATGAGCATCGTCATGAAGCTGAAAAGGCTCCTAAGCGGCCACTTGAATACTATCGTCACCCATGATTAACATGTCGAGCACTGGTTTGCTGAACGTAACCTGATCTAGGCTGCTCTAGTATGCTCAAGAATCTAAAGTTTGGCTTAGAAGAAACCTGATAAATAATCTGATTGATAAGGCGGCACTTATCACCAACAATCTCAGTTCATGAAGCAGTAATAAAATTATGATATTTGCATTTCACAAATTTCTCAAGTATGTTGATTTTCAGATTTAAGGTCTCCTCAAACAATATGATGTTAACCACTATATAGCCATTCACTTGGCGCCTAGTCAGTTTCTCCTCCGCAGAGATCCCATATGCACATACCCAACTACCTCGAAATTATGGTTTGAAAGCCGGCTATTTAGCGGCGTTCTCCCCTAAACCCACGCATTTTGCAACTCCTATATGTGGCTTTTCTCAGCCTTGGATTGATGCTAGTGAGGTGATTCGACTTTATAAACTAGTACTAGAGTATTACATGCACTAGGTTGTGGCACATACATCTCCGATAGAAATATAAGCGTTGCCAATAACTCAGCAATTTCTCTACCTAGCTTTTACTCTGGCGGTTTAGTTTTAGTTGCTTCAAATCCGAAGAATTCCCAGAAAATTTATGTTGAACTGTTTCTGACTACAGCAATACACGTTCTGTGTCA
>Ga0247808_10001683_pt1 | contig 10699 bp, 9 predicted proteins | sample UWRJL089202R1_FD_179914 | JGI IMG/M metagenome (GOLD analysis project Ga0247808, IMG submission 179914) | Plant litter microbial communities from Arlington Agricultural Research Station in Wisconsin, United States - UWRJ-L089-202R-1 | ecosystem: Environmental > Terrestrial > Plant litter >... | reverse complement strand
GTTATTATTGTCGTATCCAATTGTTCTTATTAGAGTATTGTCATACAGGTGCGTATAGGTATTGCGCAGGCTAAACCTGTTCTTGCCCAATTGTAATCCTACATTTAACAAAGCTCCTAATGTGGTGTTAAATCCATAGGTTGCACCCTGATTGTTTGAAGTATATTCCCAATCGCTGCGGCGCTGCTGGTCAAAACGGTTGATCTGCTGGGTATTTCGATAGCTTACCGAACCTGTAAAGCCCAGTTTGTTCTGGCTTACCGTATCAAGGGCATATAGCCGCCCCATACTGAACTGATAATTCTGTGAGGGTGTAGCCGTGTATTTATGAACCGTAAAATTATCATTAGTGAACCTTTTGCTTTGGCCATCTATCAGTGCTTGGTAGTCTGCATCCGATAAGTTATTTACCGGTGCTTTGGTTCTGTCGGTATGCACCAGGTTATCAGGAAAATCCCTTCTGCCATCATCAAATCCCAGATAATCATATTTTCCACGCTTATGGCTCAGGAAGTCCTCTCCCGTAGTTTGGTCATTATAGGATGTCCCGGCAGAAAAACTCATGAAGTTCTCGTTTGGGATATCTTTAGTATTGATCTGAATCAGACCCCCTCCAAAACTCGCATTCATATCCGGTGTAACCGTTTTACTGACCACAACGTTATCTACTAAGTTTGAAGGAATCAGATCGAATGAAAAGTTCCTTTGCTGCACTTCTGTACTGGGCAAAATCACACCATCCAACATAGCTGAATTGTAACGTTCACCAATACCGCGCACGACTACAAACTTATTATCTACGGTACTTACGCCACTAATCCGCTTTAAACTCTCTCCGATATTTTTATCGGGTGTTCTTGCAATTTGCTCAGCGCTGATGCCGTTACTGATTTCTGAAGCATTTTTTTGCCTGGCAAGTAATCCTGAAGTCGATGCTTTCTTATACCCCGAAGTAACCACTACTTCTTTCAGGTCTTTATTATCTATTTTCAATGCGATATTCAATGCGGTGCTTTTACCTCCGATTACTTCTACTTCGGTAATGCGCTGTGTTATAAACGAAATATAACTCACCTCAACAGTATAAGTACCGGGTTTTAGGGCGATAGTATAAGCACCATTTATATCGGTTTGAAAACTTTGCCCTGTTTCTATAATTCTGACAGAGGCATTAGGCAGGCTTTCGCCATGGTCATCTGTAATTTTACCGGAAATACGACCGTCTTGTTGTGGCTGGGCTGGTTTTATTACGTTACTAACACTTTCCGCTTTTTTACTCAGATAGATATCATGGTCGTCTATCTTAAAATTGGTCCTTGTTTTCTTAAAAAGCTGCTCTAATACCACTTCTATTTTTTCATTAGCCGCATTTAAAGAAACGATGCGCTTAAGGTCAACATTTTCAACCTGGTAAAAGAACTTAAACGGAGTACTGCTTTCTATTTTATCTATAATCTGTTCTACTGATACATTGTGTACTGTTAAGTTGATATTCGTTCGTTGCCCATAAGTATTGGCTTGCATGGTAAAGAAACTTACCCATATAAATAAGATACTTAATTTCATTTTTAAATTAGATTTAAATAATACTTGTGGGTTTGTTGTCCAATTAGGATTTTTTTTCATATTTTTTCTGCGTTAAAACTGTGACTGTCCTTTTGGAACGGATCACTTAAAAATGGTCGGGAAATGCTGCAACATTTTCCGATTTTTTTTTAGGGTATTTTACCCTGATTCCTGGTTACTTGTTGTTTGATTTGTCTTTTTATCTTATCATAGAAGTCGGGATTTGTTAGTTTTCAATTATTTTTATTTAATGATTATGGTATCGCCATCCATCTGGTATTCAATTCCATAATTGATCTTTAGCTTGCGGAATACTTCGCTGACTGAAATTTGTCCGAAATTGGCGTTAAATACTTTATTGCCTAATGTTTTGTTATTATTTACTATAGTAATATCATAGTGTCTTTCCAGTTTTTTCAGAATGTTATCAAAAGTCATATTTCTAAAAATGAGTTCGCCTGTAAGCCAGGAGGTATATATAGAAGTCGTGACTGCCTCTTTGCTGATTTTTTTAGTTTCTTTATTATAGCTTCCTTTAAAACCGGGTTTTAGCAAGTCACTCTTACTGACGTCAAAAACATCGTTTTTGGCATATAAACCTACAGAGCCTTCTACAAGCACTACATCAGTGGTATTGTCTTCGGGATAGGCAGAAACGTTAAATTGCGTACCCAATACCCTTACATTTAAGTTGTTTGCATTTACAATGAAGGGATGTTTGGCGTCTTTGGATACGCTCAAAAAAGCTTCACCGGTTATGAATACTTTTCGTTCTGCATCTTTTAAAAATTGAACCGGGTATTTAAGTGACGAGCCAGCGTTCAGATGCACCTGAGTGCCATCTGACAATTGTAATTGAAATGTTTTACCATTGGGAATACTCAGGGTATTATATGCCAGTTTTTGTGAGGAGCCGTTTCTATTATACGTTAATTGATTTCCATTTTGCTGTCCAACGATATCCCCATTTTTATTCTGTATTTTGACTGTACCATCTTTTCCTAAAATGTGGATGGTGCCATCTTCCAACTGTAAGGTAATGGCATCTTTTGGCAGAATATCCGATGGCGATCTTGTAAGTTGGAAAAATAAATAACCCGCTGCCATAAAGCAGATAAATACCGCTGCAATGGATTGGTATCTTTTCCAGTTGATTTTTTTGGTTTGTTTTTCTTGTGGAGTCTGAATCGAATTATTAATCCTTCTTAGCAGCCTTATCCTTGTTTCTTCTTTTTCAGAAAGACTCCAGGAACCCATTTTATCCTTTTTTTGCAGATCATCGTAAAATTGAAACAAAAGTTTTTCTTCACCTGTGGTGCAATCATTATTTTCAAATTTCAGCAATAAATCATAAAATTCTTTTTTTGTCATTTTCGTATCTTTATACACCTATGGTGCAAAAAGGCACTGTGACGCACATGCAGAAATTATAAAAAAGGATGATTTAACGTATAGGTAATGTGCAGGTAAAGATTAGATAACTTTGGGTGTGGTTTATGAAAAAAGGAGTATAAAAAGAGTTGCTCCCAAACTGGCTCGAAGATGCTTTAAAGCCAGATGCAGCTGATTCTCGACAGTACGCTTCGAAATATTAAAATGTATGGCTATTTCTGAAATAGAACGGTCCTGATATCGGCTCATATAAAAAATATCCCTGCATCGGGCGGGTAGTTTCTTTATTTCTGTATCTATGGTCGCCCTTAGTTCTTTTTGATCAAGATACAATTCAATTTCCGGAATTTGTTCCAGTTGATCGATCATACTCAAATTAAATGCTACAAATCTTTCGTTGCGTATTTTTAAAAGTGAATTATTTCTAACTGCTTTAAAAAGGTAAGCATACAGGTTTTGGATCTGTAGTTCCTGTTTTCGTACCCAAATGTCTAAAAATACATCGTGCAATACGTCTTCTGAAAGAGATTTATCATTAAGTACATTGTACGCATTCCCATATAATTTTTCCCAATACCTATTGTATATTTGCTGGAACGCTAAATGATTTCCTTCTTTTACAAACGTTAGAAGTTGATCATCTGAAATTTCTTTGAAATCGCCTGGATACATTTTTTAGTAATTGAGCCAAATTTAGCTTAGTTATTGAAAATTGATTTTCAGCGGCTATTAAGAAATTATTAATTAAAAAGTAAACTTCAAATTTCTTAAAAGGCATTATCAGAATAATTTTTATTTGTGTAGTATTGTAAATGTTTAAACACGCCATCAAGTGAATACGTATATGTTGAAGATTCATATTTGCTACAGAGTAGCGTACTATATAAATGGGAACAATATAAAATATGAAAAATACGACTGCACTTTTTACCAATAATTGACTGTAATTATTTCATTGACTCCAAACAAATCATTAGTGAAAATGCTGAATACGGAGATAAAAAGTATGATGCCATGTTGGTGATTAGCGATCATGGACCCCAAACCAATTGGTTTAGACATTATGATGCTTTAGTTTTTATTGCTAAAGTAGAAGACGTAAAAAAGATGAAGTAAAATACTGTTGCTACCTATCATTCTGGACTAATAGTTTTTTTTGTGTATGGTATTATAACTTTACACTACATTGCGTAACGTATATACGCCTATAATGTGTTGATACAAACTATTAAGTATGCAAAGCCAGCGGTAATTTTAAACAACAGCATCTATGAACAGAATAATCATAACTTTTATTTTTATAACCTTCAGTATAACAGTCTTTTCACAAGACAAAATAATGACAGAATTAAAAACATTATCTGACAATAATCAGCATGAAAAAATAATTGAAAAGCATGCTTCAAAATCTAAAGATTATTCTGCTAAATCGTTATATTATATTGGTCAGGCGTATTATATGAAGGAAGATGATCAAAACTGTATAAGGTTTATGGATTTGTCAATTAAGAAAGACCCAAAAGACCCTTCCCCATTTTATATCAAAGCTTCAACTTTGAATTATATGCAAAAGTATGATGAAGCAATTAAGTGTTTTCAATCTGCAATCAATTTAAAATCTGACGATCCAAATTTTTACAGTGGTTTAGGTGATTCATACTATAATTTAGGAAAATCAGATTTAGCACTTGAAGCATATAAAAAAGCTACCGAGTGGAAGGGTTGTCCGGATAGGCCTTATTCATTAATTGCTCAAATTTACTCTGATAAAAAAGACAATGAAAAGGCATTAGAATCATTTTATTTAGCAAAATTGACAATTGATAAAAACTCTAAGTCCTATATAAATGCATTATTTAATATTGGTCTTCTTGAATCTCTAAAAGAAAATTATAACAAAGCAGAGCCAGCCTTTGTGGAGCTCCTGCAATTAGATTCGACAGATTATCATTCTTATGCAAAACTTATTCAAATCTATTACAAGAGAAAAGAGTATGACAAAGTAAAACCTTATAAAGACAAACTATATGAAGCTCACGAAAAGGGATTGCTTAATGATAATTTGAAGGATATGTTTTGCTTTGACCAGTTCAAATGGAGTGGCTATTTAATTCAAGTATTTGAAAGATATGAGAACGAAAATCAAGGCAACATTTACAACAAACATTTATTTTATGTAGTCGATAAAGATGAAAATATTGTTTTAAGAGTTCAAACGGAGTTCTCACCTATTTCCATTGAACTAAACGGTCCAAAATATTTATTGTGCGCGAGCAAAAATGGAACTCACTTTAATCCTGGAATTGGTTTTAATGATGATTTTAAGTATGAAAATTTGAAAACAGAAGCGATAAAGCTATTTGAAAGGTATATGAAATAACCAACCATGCTAAAACAACTTTAATCCTTTTTAGAAAAAATTCCTGGATAAGTCAAAAATAGACGGTTACCTTCATGCCCTGACGGAGACCAAAATGTATCTTGTATCTAAAGGCGCTATTTCTAAAGTTATCGGAACAATCTCATTTGAACAGTTACTATGTTTAGAAAAAACTAATGTGGATTAAGCAATGCGTAAAGACGACAAGAACATACCTATTAATTCAATGACAGATGATTGCCAGCAGCATGAATCCCAGTACCTTTAGACAGTCTAAGCTACCAATACGCGGGATTGGTAAATAACAATGATATCCCATGCAGCAATTATCTGATTTTATTCAATCTAAGTTGGCCATAGCAACAACCGATCTCGGGATTGTTTTGTCTCATTTCCAGGAGATGGTCTTGGAAAAAGGACAGTTTATTTTAAAAACAGGCCAGATTGCCAACCACTATTACTTTATCAAATCGGGTGCAATGCGTTTTTATTACGGGCAGTATGAAGAACAATTAACGGCATGGGTAATTGTTAAAGATGAATTCTTTACCGAAATATCAAGTTTAAGCCCACAGCTCCCTACGCGCTTTAATATTGAGGCTATAGAAAAAACAGAACTGTTGTATATCCATAAAGAGGATATGGAACTGTTGTATAAACAAATTCCTGCCTGGCAGGAATTTGGCAGGATAACCTGGGAAAACATGGCTATCCGGATGATCAGCCAGATCATTAGTTTTCAAACCTTATCAGCCGAGCAGCGTTATCTGCAATTTATGCAGGATATTGAATTGATGAAGAGAGTACCCGTAAAACAGATTGCCTCTTACCTTGGCATCACTCCAAATGCACTGAGCAGAATCAGAAAAAAGCTCAAATAACAATTACCTACCAAATGGTAGCTTTTTAAAACCCAATAGCGTTTTACCTTTACATTATAAAAATAATGTCTATGAAAAATACTATTGTGGTAGCTGGTGCTACCGGTAATTTGGGATATCGTATCAGCAGGGAATTAATTGAACTCGGTGCTGAGGTTAAAGCAATTGTACGTAACAGCAGCGACCCAGAAAAAGTGGATTCCCTTCGAAAAATGGGGGTTCAAATTATAGAGGTCCAACAATTTAATGACGCAGAACTTACTGCTGCGTGCCAAGGAGCAGCATGTGTCGTATCTGCCTTAACAGGATTACACGATGTAATTGTCGATACACAGCTGGAATTATTGCATGCAGCCATTGCAGCCGGTGTACCTCGTTTTATACCTTCGGATTTCTCGTCTGACTTTACAGGGATACCTAAAGAGGAAAACAGGAATTTTGATTTGAGGAAAGAATTCCACACGCATCTGGATAACAGCCCTATAGAGGCGACTACTATTTTTAATGGCTGCTTTGCTGATATTTTAAGATACAACACCCCATTATTTAATGTAAAGGCACAAACGGTTGCCTATTATGACGATAAAACCGACTGGAAGATTGATTTTACAACTATGGATGATACAGCGGCCTATACAGCCAAGGTCGCATTGGATCCTACTGCGCCAAGGTTTTTACGAATTGCAAGCTTCAGGGTTAGTCCGAATGATCTGGTTGCTTTAAGTGAGCAGTATAAGGACAAAAAATTTGAATTGGTGGATATGGGTTCTATGGAAGGATTCTCCGCTTACAATCAAGCACAACGCGCACAAGACCCTGCCGGAGAAGAGCAGCTCTACCCAAAATGGCAGCAGGCACAATACCTGTACAGTATGTTTTTAGTGCATCACGAAGAACTGGACAACAGCAGGTATCCTGATCTGCGATGGTCTAAAGTCGAAGATAATATCTAAATAGTACAATGATGAGTAGTGAAAATAAAGAGAATAATTCGCACCAGTACTCTGACGAAGAGCTTATTAAAAACTGGGTCGGATTTGAAAATAAATATGCAGTGGTTAATGGTGTACAGCTGCACTATGTAGAAGGAGGTAGCGGCATTCCATTATTGTGCCTGCCGGGATGGCCGCAAACCTGGTATTCGTTTCATAGGATTGCGCCCGAACTTGCAAAAAACTATAAGGTAATTGTCGTTAATATAAGAGGTATGGGGACTTCAGAAAAACCGGAAGATGGTTATGACAAAAAAACAATGGCTAAAGATATTTATGAACTTGTAAAGCAGCTGGGGTTTGCAAAGGTAAATATGCTGGGGCATGATATCGGTGGTATGGTAGCCATGAGTTTTGCCTTTAACTATCCAGAAGCGTTAGACAAGCTGATAGTTATGGATGGTGCACATCCCAACGAGGGTATGTTGCAAATGCCTCTTATACCAGCAAAGGGAACTTTTACTGATAAAATGGATGTCAATATGCCGTATGTTTGGTGGATGGCGTTTAATCAGGTAAAGCATCTTCCTGAAAAATTATTGGAAGGCAGGTTTAGGTACCTGCTTGATTACCTTTTTTCTTATGTAATGCTGGATGATACAAAAATGACTGATTTTGAAAGGGAAGTTTATGCAGCAGTTTACAATAATCCAGAAAATATCCGTGCCTCTAATGCATGGTATCAAAGTTTTGCACAGGATATAGAAGATTCGAAAAACTATCAGCACCTGACCATACCGGTATTGGGTATAGGGAGCAACTCAAGTTACAATTATATAAAAATGGGATTGCCTTATGTAGCCATTAACAGCAGGGTAGAAGGAATTATGGATAGTGGGCATTATATGATTGAGGAGAATCCTAAAAAGGTTATTGAATTGGTTAGTAGATTTTTAAGTTGAATATCAGGGCTTAGCTTTAAAAAGCTAAGCCCTTTTTCCAAGTATAGTCAAGAACGGATTGAGCATTAATAAATGCTATCAGAGATTGCAATGCGACATTTTATCAGTGTATTTCTGCCTTAAGCCTTTGATCAATGTCAACTTTTGGGTTTCTAAAAACAAAGATTGTCGTTTTATATTCTCTCGCTAATGGCGTGGTTATAGAGTCGGCCACAGAAGAGATTTCAAAAAACGGAGCTGTTTCTTCCAGTTCATTTTTACTTCCCAACGCATCTTTTATCCTTATCAGATTAATTGTCTTTTTATTAAAATCAAACCAGTTGATATAGTCTGCATTAAAAGAAACAGCCATAATATTTTTATTTTTCACATAATAGTTGATTGCTCCTGCCTGGCCGTAGTTGTCACATAAAACAATTGTCTTTTCAGTCTTTGGTAACTTATTATAGGCCGTTTCAACCTTAGCAGCCAATTCTTTCCAGCCAAGCATATCTGCAAAATCCTGAGGTAATTGATGGTCTTTGCCATCTTCCCAATGCAATAAGCCGGCTTTTTTATAAATGCTTTGGTGTTCTAGGATGTATGCCGGGTTTTTCATGGAGAAAATCACATTAAACAATAAAATATAGGAAAGCACCGGCAATAGTATAAATACAGCCTTCACATATTTTTTCCAGAGGAAATCTTTAAGATTGCCCAAGTAAACGGATCCAAAAGCAATGTAAACAGGATACAGGCCTATGGCATAATATCCTTTTGCTTTTAAATAAACGAATGCGAACAGGGTAAAGATAAAGCTGAAAAAGAAAAATCTATACTTTCGGAATGGAGGATACAATAAAAGGGCATATAACGATGCAAGTATTACGGGTAACGCGCCAATAAAAAAGAATAGCTGCTCTTTTAGAAAATCCAGGCGATTTACATATATTAATTGAGTGTCAGCCAATTCTTTAAGATGATGAAAAACAGGGTAATTATTATGATACTGCCATAAGAGATTTGGAGCAATCACAATCAAGCCTAACACTGCTGCTGCATAAAAGTGCTTTTGGGCGAGGAGTTTTCTGTGTTGGGATAATAAAATTGCAGGAAAGATCCCAATAACTAAAAAGATGATGTTGTACTTGTTCAGGAAGCCTATAGCAAAAACAAGGCTTGCAATATATAACCATTTTGCTTTTTGTGTGTGAATGTATTTTATAAGTGCAAAATAAAGAAGTGTCCAAAATAGTGTATCAAACGAGTTGGGTTGAAAAAGAAGATTTAGTCGTAAAAGAAATGAAAATGACACACAAGTAGCACCTAATACCAGAGCGTATAAATTGCCTTTTAATTCCGATATCATTTTCCAGACTATCACCATTGTCAGGACACCAAATAAAGCAGGAAAAAATCGTATCCAGAATACTGAATTCCCCAAGAGTTTTATGACATAAGCAATCCACGAAGTGACAGGTGGTATCGATTGGAAACCCCATGCAAGATGCCCGGCTTGGTCCAGATGTAAATATTCATCTCTTTGTAAATCGTAAAAAGGATTGTATAGCAGGTACTGTAAAATAAATTTTAGAAGAATAAATCCAAGTAAGATTAATGTCTTTTTTTTCATTAACTATAATAATTGCGTTATCTCCATAAAACCAAAATCAAAGTACAAGTTGGCTGGGTCAAAAGAATAGTATGGATTGACTACTAAATGTTTATGTTTTGCCAAATATACTATTTCATTTATGATTTATAAAGAAATGTAATTATCAGCTTTGCCTTTAAGCTGTTACTCGCTTTTAATTTTCTGCTATTGATATCCTAAAAAATAAATCACATTTTGCAGAAGCCATAAATGCTGTATTTGTTTATCATGTAGTAGTGTAAGTTTTACGATCTATTTTTAGTGCATATATCTAAAAAGATATGCTACAGAGCAATGCGTACATATGAGTTAGCAGTTATGCTGATTGAAAAATGCCGAGTGAGAATAAAGAAGTAAATATTGGTGTTTACAGCATATATCAGTACTATTTTTATCATTTATTCTCAATAGCAACATATTGGTATTTGCAACTGATTCATAATGGTTTACATTTGTGTATCCCAAATGAGAAATTATGAAATTAAAAATTACATTCCTACTATTACTACTTTCTTCTTTATTTGTAAATGCACAGGTTGAATTTGAAGACCATTTGGTGCTGGACAGCGCACTGTACGTGCAATCGCCAAACTCTGTCTTTCCTGCTGATTTGGATGGCGATGGTGATTCCGATGTTTTGACCTCTTCCTACTTTGGGAATAAACTCGTATGGTTTGAAAATTTGGATGGTACGGGGGCAGACTTCACGCTGCATACCATTTCGACAGCAGTTCCGACCCCATGGGGAGTATATGCTGCTGATTTGGATGCTGATGGAGATATGGATGTAGTTGTAGCATCTTTATCTGGCAATAATGTAAAATGGTACGAAAACACAGATGGCAACGGTACGTTTGTACTGAAACAATCCATTTATGCGCTTAGCGCTAATTTTGTCATGGCAGCAGATGTTGATAATGACAATGATTTGGATTTAATATGGTCTTCTGCTT
>Ga0247808_10001682_pt1 | contig 10702 bp, 10 predicted proteins | sample UWRJL089202R1_FD_179914 | JGI IMG/M metagenome (GOLD analysis project Ga0247808, IMG submission 179914) | Plant litter microbial communities from Arlington Agricultural Research Station in Wisconsin, United States - UWRJ-L089-202R-1 | ecosystem: Environmental > Terrestrial > Plant litter >... | reverse complement strand
TGGTTTGTTAATTTTTGTTGGTCTATTCCTTCCCGGTGCGTTATCGACAGTTGAAATGACCTCCGCAGCGCGAAGTGCTGCTTTATCATTTACCGACCCCGCAACCCTGGCCATCGCCAACCTGCCTTATTACGCTTTTCAATCGGCGATCTTCAGCATCTTTGGCATATCTGTCTTCACTATTAAGCTACCGTCACTCATACTCGCCCTGCTTTCGGCTGTTGGCTTTATTTTGCTTCTACGGCGATGGTTTAAACCAAATATCGCCGTGTTGGCGTCGCTTATTGCCATTACCACCGGCCAATTCTTGTTTATTGCCCAACAGGGTGCGCCAGGTATTCTATACGTATTTTGGCCAATTGTATTACTACTACTGGGAACTCAAATTACTCGTGGTAAAAAGTTTAGGTTCTTATGGAAAATTCTTTTTGCCGTTACTGCCGCTATAAGTTTATATACACCTCTAAGCATTTATCCGTTGATAGCGATTGGCCTCGCAATCATACTTCACCCTCATTTAAGAAATGCTATTCGGAAGCTTTCGAAGGTGCGGCTGGCTGCAGTGTTGATACTTTTCCTAGCGCTTATTACGCCGCTGGCCTATGGAATTTTCTTAAATCCACAACTTGGCTTAACCCTTATTGGGCTGCCAAGCGTCTGGCCCCCAGATTTCGCTGCCAATGCAATGACAGTATTACGACAGTACTTCATGTTCTGGGAACCAGGCTCAAGCGCCCTTATGACACCAGTCTTCGGCCTTGGTTCGGTCATCTTGATTACCCTTGGTCTTTACCGCATGGTTCGCACCCGTGAAACCACTCGTAGCTACCTGATTATTATTTGGATTCTTTGTTTAGCACCAGTACTGCTATTAAACCCAGCCTTCACTAGTGTCACCTTCGTACCATCAATGTTAATGCTGGCGGCCGGGCTAACCACTTTGATTGGCTTTTGGTACCGCCTATTCCCACTTAACCCTTACGCTCGTATTACCGGCTTGATCCCAATTGTTATTTTAGTCGTTGCCCTTAGTGTTTCTGGACTCGCTCGGTATATATATGGCTATCACTATAGCCCACAGCAGGCTGCCTTATTCAGTAAAGACCTAGAGCTATTGCCAAAGGATACGAAGCAATTAATCGTCTCTGATGATCAGCGTGGGTTCTTCAAGGCAGTTGCCCAGTACCGAAAAGACATCTCTATCGTTACCACGCCAACCGCCGATAGTTTTGTGGTTACCCGCGACGCTCGCCAAGAATTTGAAGGGTTCCAGATTAGCAAAATTATTACCAACGGTCACACAAGCGAATCGGACCGACTGTACGTCTATAAAAAGACAACAGAGTAACGTATAATTAAAGAAGTTTATAATAACAGTTGAGACGGAGAATAGACCATGGCTTTTGACCAAGTAAAAATGTTGAACAAGTTGCGTAAAGCACAAAGTGATTTGAAAAAAGAAATTATCGAAGTTGAAGCTGGTGACGGCGCGGTTGTCGTGCAAATCACTGGTGAACTTAAAATTAAGAAAATTAACATCGATCCAAAGCAAGTCGACCTCGACGACATCGCCGAGCTTGAACACTGGATTGAAATTGCCGTCCGTGATGGATTGGCTAAAGCCCAAGAAGTAGCTGCTGAAAAAATGAAGCCACTTATGGGAAGCCTCGGCAACCTAGGACTATAGTCCGTGCCACGCCTGCTACCAGTAGCACTCGAAAAGCTGATTGATGAATTAGGCCGTTTGCCTGGAGTAGGCCAGCGTACCGCTGAGCGCTATGCGTATTATTTACTGCGGGCCGACCAACGTATTAACGATAGTTTAGCCACGGCCGTGCACGATATTCACGCACTAGTGAAGACCTGCCCAATTACGTTTGCCTTAATTGACTCCGACGAAGAAGTCTCGGCGTTGTATACCGATAGCGACCGTGACAAAAAACTTATAGCCGTTGTCGAAGAGCCCTTAGATATTGTCGCCCTTGAACGTACCGGCCTGTTTAAAGGCACGTACCACGTACTTGGTGGCGCAATGAGCCCTATCGATGGTATCGGCCCTGAGCAGCTTCACATACCCGAATTACTCAAACGCGTTCGAGAAGACGAAGTAGGTGAACTTATTATCGCTACCAATGCCAGTGTAGAAGGTGAATCGACCGCACTGTTCTTACAAAAGCACATCCGCGATGCTGGACTTGATGTAAAAATGAGCCGCTTGGCCCGCGGTATTCCCGTTGGCGTTGACCTAGAATACGCTGATCAAATTACACTTGGTCATGCGCTCGACGGCCGACGTTCTTTCTAAATAGCCACTTTTAGCGAATAAACACGTTAAGCCACTATTTTGCTGATAAGTCAATGATTAACACCTTAGATTTTGATTTATTTTATAATATAACATTGACTTTTTGTCATAAAAATAGTATAGTTTAGTCAATATGAAGGTTTCAGAATACAATTTTAACCGCCGCTTACAATGCGCAAAACTGATTCCTACAGTGTTTCACGTTCACTTGCCAGTAAGTGAATTTTTATTTGAAGACATCGAAACCGGACCTAACTCTTACGCTGTGCTTTTTAAAAGCGGTAGCGATGCTTACGCGTTATTATTAACAGCAGAAGGCGATACTCAAACGCTTGCTGACGTTAAAAGCAGGGTAAAGCGCATGGGTCTCGAAGCCCAAAGGTTCTTCCCTCCGGGTGCAGACCCTCTGTACTTCTACGAGGAAGGTGTTAAACATTTCCTAAACGTTTTTCCTGGACGCAAACAATGGGCGAAAGAAGATATTACTTTTTACCAATCGTTAGCTTCTTACAATACAGCGCTGGTGAGAATTGCTTCGATAAACGGCGAAGTGCGTCGGTTTAACGCCACAAACGACAGTTGGCAAAAAGCCTTCAATTACAGTTTCAGAAAAGTTACGGTCGCGTAATGAACACTACTGAAAAAATATATGCGGTGAGATACCGCTCTATACAAGACGAAGCAACAAAGTCGCCCTTAACGTTTAGAAAAAAGGCCCGTCAAGCTTTGAGAGATTTTTCAGAAGTATCTCGAATTGAAAGTAATTTTTTACAAACTAAAGGTTCAACTGCAATGCACTTTTTCAATGCCTGGCAGTCAGAACTTGCGCCGAGTAAAGAAATAGTAAGCCAATCGATACAGAATAAACGCTTACTCAGCGAAGTGAAGAAAAGCTACTTATTCTCAGAAGATAATGCGCATAAGTTATTACGAAACATGGCAAAAAACCGAACAAACGAACTTGAAAAGGAATTTGTTGCATCACTTTATTTGCCATCTGAATCAACGGCCCGAAAAGTTGCCGCTCGTTTCGTGGCTCGATCGGCAGATTTGAACAGTCAACATGTAGAAAATTATGTGTCCTACGATTTATACGCCCAGGTTGCCAAGCAAAATAACATGGTCATATACGATTCAAATGCTTGGCTTTTAGCACGCATCTCCCAAGGCTTTCAAGAACAAGCACAAATAAAACGCTTCGCTCGGTTGGCAAATAAGCGCATAAAAAACATAAATACTTTGACGGCTGACTTAGAAGCCCACAACAATGGGTCGATTGCCTCATTGTTTGCACTTGATCTTAATTTGGTAACTATTCGTTCGAGCCACCAGAAGTACGAAAAGGCACTTACAAAACTAAGTGAGACTGATCGCAAAAGCGCAGCAAAGCGATACACCCTTTATAACGAAGAGACGTCTGCACTCCGCGCTGCATACCTCGATACTGTCGCCGGAATTGATAGCCTTCAGGATATTCAACAAGCGGCTAAAGAAATCGACACAGTTTTGATGCGAGTGTTTGATTTGAACACCCGCGAATATAATGCACTTATGGTGCGTTTAAAAGAATACCGCGACCTCACGCGTGAAAGATTACAGCTGAAAAAATCACTGCAAGTGAGTGCATAAAGCTTTTCGTAGATAGTTTTGGACATGAAAGAGCCCCGGCCCTCAACTGCATTTCTGCAAAAGAGGAACGGGGCTAGGACGGAGTTATTCCGTCGAGGTCTTTCGAAAATCGATGTACTCTCCTACGGACTTGTCGGCAACGACCCACCATGTGCACAAACGAAGTTCGTTCACACGGTTGTGACCTTCAATGACAACATGGTCATTAACGCTGCCGCGCTTGCCGTCGATAGTAACCGTTATGCCGACACGGACAATTTGACCTTGCAGGACTTCCGTGTAGTAGTAACCGATCATCTTTGCACATCTGTGCGTGATGATGGCACTGACGACAGCCACAGGCCCTGCCAAGATGAGACACCCGAAGATGAGCTCCCAGTCCGGAAGGACACGCGACTGACTGTTGATATCAACCATCATGAACAGACGGAGAGCGGCAAAAAACAATGCCGCTCCGAAGAGTGCTGTTGCCGAAACCGCAAGTAGAAAGCTGATGAAACGAACCGAAGAAAGCGTTGACTCGCTCGGCAAGCTATGCGTAGGTGCCGGGTAGGTAACTAATTCAGTTTTATAAACCTGTGCGTTCATTTACTACTCCGTTCGTAGGGGTGTATAGATTTTCAAAGACCTCACAAATCACATCTGATTCGTGATAACATTATAGCATAAACGCAATAGAAAGTCAATGAAAGAGCCCCGTCACCTCAACTACATCAGCGTAAAAGAGGGGACGGGGCTTTGGTTCTCATAAAGAACTGCGCGGTTATAAGCTTTTCTCTGCCTTAAGGCCTTGGATGCCATATTCCTTTTCAACCAGCAACGTGCTGAGAATGGTGTTCATGGCAGCTTCCGACGAACCGTGGGTTGAAGCAAAAAAATCGCTTGAAGACCTGAAGGTATTCGTCGTAGTCGTCGGTATGCCGGCAGCATTCCGATAGGTTGATTTGATTTGGTAGTCCCGACCACCCAGCGAAACCACTTCCGTAGTTGCCGAGCCGTAGCGACCACGAAAGGTGTAGCTGATAGAGCCACCCCAAACTGACAACGATGAGATTTCACCGATAACTCGGTTAATGTGGCCCAAAGTTTTCTTACGGTCAGCGTACTTAAGCAATAGCCGGATTGAGCAGTACCACAGCCCGACCAGGCAAACGACCGAAAGGCCATACAACTCAATCGGCCAAATAGCCGTGACGGTCTGTTCAAAACCGACTGACATGTACGCATACAAGTTACTTGAGAACGGCATGATGATTCGAAGGGCGACGACGCCCATCCAAAACAGCAAACCGAAAAAGGTGTAGACAAACAGGGCAGTCCACAAAATCGTAAACCCAACCAAGGCATTGAAATGCTTTTTATTAACAACGAACATCTCGCCACTTCCTTTCTTCGAATAGTAGAGGGCTGAGAGTGGCTGTACTATACCATTTTCATAAACGTTAATCAAATGAAAGAGCCCCGGCCCTCAGCTGCATTTCTGCAAAAGAGAGTCGGGGCTAAGACAGAGTTATTCCGTCGAGGTCTTTCTGAAATCAACGTAGCCACCAACGACATAAACACCGTTGTGCCAATCACCGGCGTTAACCGGTCGAATTTCAGTACACAGCTGGTTCATCAGGTTGTTGCCCTTAACGACAACGCACCACTCCAGCGGATCATCAGCGCCACCTCTAGTTATGAGCTTCAAGATTCGTCCCTGCGGAACGTCTTTGTAGAACTTCGTTCGATCACGGGATGCCTTGATAGCCAGGCGAAAACCCGACAATGACACCACCAGAGCAATCGTTAACATTACCGAGAGAATCGGCCAGATAACGACATACCCATAGATATCCATGAACAAAACGGGCCCTATGAGCCAGAACATAATACCAGCAAGAGTCCCGTACATCACAATGAACAGGGAGGTGGTGGCAATCAGCCATCCCAAAGCTGCCATTATCCGTAGCGTCTTTTCAGACGGTGCGCCGTTGCTGGGCTGAGGGTGAACCACGAGATTGGAATTCTGCTGAACTTTATTCATTTAATGCTCCATTCGTAGAAGATGGAAAGATGTAAAAGACCTCACAAATCACAATTGATTCGTATTTGCATTATAGCATAAACACAATGATAAGTCAATGCTCGACCCATCCACACCCCTGATGTGTTAAAATAAGACCTAATGTTTACACCCACCCTCGAACTCATCAAAAACGCCCAGCATATTGTCGTTGTCCAAGCCGAAAACCCTGATGGCGATAGCCTCGGCAGCTCTTTAGCTTTAGAAGAGCTTTTATCTGACGCCGGTAAAGACGTAACGCTGTACTGCGCCATTGATATCCCAAAATACATGCAGTACATCCAGGGCTGGGACAGGGTAGTGAAAGACTGGCCAAAAAAAGCTGATATGGCGATTATCGTTGACACTTCAAGCCAAGCTCTGCTTATTAAAGCCCTCAAAACTCCTGGCGTGCGCCACTTCTTTGAAACCAAGCCAACAGTTATTATTGACCACCACCAAAGCGAAGAAGGCGACTTGCCATTCGACACCACCAAACTTATTATTCCAACGGCTGTTGCAACCGGTGAAATTTTGTACAACATGGCCATTGAAGCTGGTTGGAGTATTAACCCACAAGCAGCCGAAGTTCTGTTTATTTCTATCCAAGCCGATAGCCTTGGCTTAACGACACAAAACACTTCTGCCGAAAGTTACCGCGTTGCCGCTGAACTTGTTGCCCTTGGTGCCGTACCAGCAACCATCGAAGGACGCCGTCGTGAGTATATGAAAAAGCCAGCTGATATTTTGGCATATAAAGGCCGCCTTATTGAACGCGTCGAATATTATCTTGATGGCAAGCTTGCGACCGTTCACATCCCCTGGGCTGAAATTGAAGAGTTTAGCGACCGCTACAACCCAAGCGTACTAGTGCTTGATGAAATGCGCCTGGTTGATACCGTGCAAATCGCTATCGCCCTTAAAACCTACCCTGATGGTAAAATAACCGGCAAAATCCGTGCCAACATCCCGATCGGTAATACTGTGGCTGGTTTCTTTGGCGGCGGTGGCCACGAATACGCTTCTGGCTTTAAAATCTACGAGAAATATGACACACTTATTTCAGAATTAGTTAATGCTACAGATAAGGCACTTACCGTTTATGAGTCTGAAATTTCACAACCAACTAACTAAAACAGTTGATGCGTTTACCGCAATTGAACCAGGCTACGTCCACCTGTACACCTGTGGCCCGACTGTCTATAACTACTTAACCGTTGGTAACTGGACGGCGTATATTTACTGGGATACGTTAGTGCGCGTATTACAGGCTAACGGCAACGAAGTCACCCGTGTAATGAACATTACCGACGTAGGACATTTAGTCAGTGACGCTGATGACGGCGAAGACAAACTTGAAAAAGGTGCCAAGCGCGAAGGCAAGACTGCTTGGGAAGTTGCCAAGTTTTACGCTGACGATTTCAAAGAAGGCATGAAGGCACTTAATTTAATTACTCCGACGCACATGCCACACGCGACCGACTACATCCCGCAACAACTTGAACTCATTCGTATACTGCAGGAAAAAGGCTTCACTTACCAAATTGATGATGGTATTTATTTCGACACCGCAAAATTCCCAACCTACGCTAACTTTGCGGGCCTTGATTTAGAAGCTCAAAAAGCTGGTGCCCGTGTAGAGTTCAATTTAGAGAAGCGGAACCCGAGCGATTTTGCACTATGGAAGTTCTCACCAAAAGGTGAAAAACGCGATATGGAATGGGATACGCCGTCCGACTTACTCGAAGACTCATCAAAAAAGAAGGGGTTCCCAGGTTGGCACTTGGAATGTTCCGCTATGGCAATGAGCTTACTAGGCGAGACGATTGATATCCACACCGGTGGCATTGACCACATTCCGGTGCATCACACTAACGAAATCGCACAATCAGAAGCGGCGACTGGCAAGAAATTCAGCAATTTCTGGATTCACAATAACCACCTCAAAGTCGACGGTACTAAAATCAGTAAATCACTTGGTAACGGCTACACGCTCAGCGACCTTGAAGAAAAGGGCTACAGTCCGCTCGATTTGCGTTTGTTCGTATTGCAAAGTCATTATCGCACCGAGGGTAATTTCACCTTCGAAAACCTCACCGCAGCCGCCAACCGTTTGCGTAACTGGCGTAATGTCGCCGCACTACGTCACCAAATTCACGACACCATCAAAGAAGATGCTGATACTGAAGAGGATAGTAAGACGGTTTCACTATATGCCGCTTCGAAGAAAATCATTGATGCTGTTTCGGACGATCTAAATACACCGGCAGCACTAGCTATTATCGATGACGCCTTCGACACTGTCACCAGCAGCAAACTCAATACACTGCACCAGCACGCCCTTGTAAGCTTCTTAGAAGCCATCGACGAGTTACTCGGCCTCGACCTATTAAAGAGCACGCCAGACGTTACCGACGACGAGAAACGTATCATTATTGAACGTAGCCGCGCCCGTGAACAAAAGGACTACGCTCGGTCTGACGAACTACGCGCCGAGCTCGAAAAAAGCGGCATCACTGTGCGTGATACCGCTTCTGGCCCAATTTGGGAATATAGCTCCGAAGAAACTACTTCTTAGCTTTTGCTAGAACAACAGCCTTTTTGTCAGCCTCTGGGTCGCGATGACTTTTCAAGTATTCATCAACCAAAATCCGAGCACTACCAGCAATTGGAATGGCGATAATACCACCAACGATTCCAAACATGTACAAACCGATTGTGACTGATGCCAAAATCATGAGAGCAGACAAGTTGATTCGCTTTGATTGAATGTGCGGTGAGATGAAATTGTTTTCAACTTGTTGGTAAACAATGAAGAATACGACGTAGATAATCGCCGCCGGGACGCTGTTGAGCGCCAATAGCAACGTGATGATCGCTCCACCAATGGTGGCACCGAACATTGGAATCAACGATAACAAGAAGGTAATTGCCGCAGTTGGGATGGCGAGGCCAGCCTCAACACTAGGGAAGATGAAGCTTAATACGAATACCGCTAAACCGGCGATAACACCACCGATAGTTGAGACGGTGAGCTGACCGGCTACGTAGCCTGTAACCACGGTATACATTTTTCCAGCCACACGTTTGTGCTTTTCCATCTTTTGTTTGTCGCGATATAGGCGCCACAAACGGTTGATCCACTCAGGTCCCTCAATAAGCATCAAGAAGGTTAGTACTAATACCAAGATGAGGGCAGTAAAGAAGCTAAACACTGAACCGATACTATTAACGACACCTCGGCCAACATTACTTGCCCAGCCAGCGGCGCTATTTTTAATTGATTCTACGGCACCATCAACTTGTGGTTGTAGGTGGTATTGGTCGACGAAGTCGTTTAGACCCTTCCACTGTGAAGTCGCCGAATCAAGCAAGGCCGGAGCGCTTTGCACAAAGCCGGCAGTCTGTTGAACGATTGGTGGAACGAGCAGCGTAATAAACGCGCTTAAGAATGTTACCACTAACACGTAGGCGATTGCAGTCGCACCAACGCGGCTACGGCCTGGAAGTCGCCGAGAAATTCGGGAGACTGGACCATTCAAGGCAAGGGCCAAGAAAAGTGATACACCAATAATAATTAAGGCAACTTGGGCTTTATATAGTAGGAATGCGACGATGGCGATGCCAAAGATGACAAGCCAAAAACGAACAAATGTACGGGTGTCGATATCAATTTTAGTACTCATACGGCGTATTATACATGCTTTTGTCAAAGAGGGCGAACAGATGATAGTTCTAGCATTCTGCTTATGGCTCACGTATAGTAGAAATATATGGATGATATTATCCCGAAACTACAAAAACTCCTTAAGGGAGAGGTAAACACCGACCCTGCGGCCCGTCAGGCAGTTAGCCGCGACGCCAGTGTATATGAAGTAACTCCAGAGGCGGTTATTAGCCCGCTAGATAGTGCTGATATCGAGAAACTGGTAAAGTTTGTCGCTAAAAACAAAGCAGCCTATCCAAAACTTGCCATTACGCCGCGCAGCGCTGGTACCGATATGTCAGGGGCTGCAATTGGTAGCTCGATTGTGTTAGACATGACCACACACTTCAACAAAATCAGTTCGCTTAAAGGCACGCTACTGACAACTCAACCGGGTGTGTACATGCGCGACATCGACCCATTACTCTACGATCAAAATTTACACCTTGGATGCGTCCCTGCCAGCCGGGCTATTAATACTATTGGTGGCATGGTGGGTAACAACTCTGGCGGCGAACGTTCACTGCAGTACGGCAATACCGAGCGCTGGGTGCGTGAACTAAAAGTAGTATTCGGTGATGGTAATGAGTATGTCGTAAAACCGCTTAATCGAAAGCAGCTTGCCTTGAAGTTGAAAGGGGATACGTACGAAGCCCGCTTGTATCGCCAAACCTACGAACTTATTGAAAAGCACTACGACCTCGTAAAAAATGCTCGTCCTCATGTCAACAAGAACTCTATGGGCTACAACCTATGGAGTGTCTGGGACCGCGATACTGGCATTTTCGATATGACCCGCTTAATTACCGGTAGCCAAGGCACGCTTGGGGTGATTACTGACATTACTATTGAAGCCGTACCGAAAGCGCCGCACTCTGGGTTACTACTAGTATACTTACCAACAATTAAAAACCTGGGCGATGTTATTGCGACAGTCATGCACCATGAGCCAGCGACCTTTGAAGGTTTTGACAATATCACCTTTAACCTTGGCCTACGTTATTTCAAAACGTTCCGT
>Ga0247808_10001681_pt1 | contig 10702 bp, 9 predicted proteins | sample UWRJL089202R1_FD_179914 | JGI IMG/M metagenome (GOLD analysis project Ga0247808, IMG submission 179914) | Plant litter microbial communities from Arlington Agricultural Research Station in Wisconsin, United States - UWRJ-L089-202R-1 | ecosystem: Environmental > Terrestrial > Plant litter >... | reverse complement strand
AATTGCCAACTCACTCAACATGGACGACACTATGCCGTTTACAAAGATGAGTGCCGAAGTATTGAAAAAACCTTACAAGGACCAATATTTGAACGTATATGAAAAAGGAGCCTTGATTGCAATGTGTCTGGACATCGAAATACGCGAAAAAAGCAACGGCGAAAGAGGAATACTAGACCTGATGCAAAAACTATCCAACGAGTATGGAACCCAAAAAGCGTTTGATGACAAGGATCTTTTTGCTAAAATAACACAATTGACGTATCCAGAAGTAGGACAATTTTTGAACACTTATGTTGCTGGACCGACTCCTATTCCTTATGAAACTTATTTTGCAAAAATGGGTGTTACAAAAGGAATCATGCAAGTGCCAACTAACATTTTCATCCACAATCAGGCACCCGTTCTTACGGTTATGGACCCGACAACAAAGGAGCTAATCATCATTCCGGGAGCTGAGTTGAATGAATTCATGAACACAATCGGAGTCAAGGGCGGAGATGTTCTGTTGGAAGTAAACCAAGTGAAATACAACCTCGATAACGTAAACGATATGATTATGATGAGCATGGGATTAAAAGACGGTGACGCAATAACGTTCAAGGTAAAACGCGATGGGAAAGAGCTGACCCTTAAAGGAATCACAAAAATCCCAACAGAGCAAGCCGAAGGATACCAAGCAACAGATGCTTCAAAAGCGAAACTAAAAGAAGCTTGGTTAAAAGGATAAGGAGCGAATCGTTAGGGCATTTGTGGAATTCATATTCCTGCCATCCTTCCAATCTTTTTTCAATTGCCTCGGGTTTTAACCCGAGGCAATTGAAACAAGGATTTTCCCTCCTGTCAGGGCTATCTGAGAAACCATAAACCTTTTGAAACTTCTTTAAAAAGAAAACAATATAAATCCCCAATTTAAAATATAAATTGGGGATTTTTTTATTATTTTGCCGAACATTAAAAAAACAACCAAAAACATTATATGAAAAACGCAGTCATTGCACTATTTTCAGTTTTGCTGATCATCAGCTGTAGCAAGAAAGAATCGGACAAAAACCTTCACATAACAGGAAACATCAAAGGATTACAGGAGGGGAAACTATACCTTCAAAAAATTGTAGATACTAATCTAGTAGCGATTGACTCGGTAATTCTTGACGGACAATCTCATTTTGAATGGCATTTGGACATTGAATCGCCAGAAATGTTTTATTTGTTCCTAGACCGAGGTGTCACCAACTCTGTTGACAACAACCTTCCCATTTTTGCCGAGCCAGGAACCATCAACATCGAAACCGATTTGAAACATTTCTTTGCCGAAGCCAAGATAACAGGTTCAAAAAACCAGAAACTCTATGAGGATTACAAGAAAATAAACGCGAGATTCATCAACCAAAACCTCGAACTCTCAAAAGAGCGCTTTGATGCTGTCAGATTCAACAGACCTGCAGATATTCCGGCAATCGATGAGAAGATAGAAGGCAATTTAAAAAGAAGGTATTTATATGCTATCAATTTTGCCATTACAAATAAGGACTATGATGTAGCGCCTTATATTGCTTTATCAGAAATCAGCAATGCCAATATCAAATATTTGGACACCATTAATAATTCATTGCCTGAGAAAATTGCAAAAGCCAAATACGGAAAACTCCTATCCAAGCATATTGAAGCTGTGAAGAAAGCTGAAAAATAAAAAAATCAACTATTATAGTATAAAACCATCTGCTGTTGCGGATGGTTTTTTTATGTTCAATCATTGAAATAAGAAATCCATAAACCAAAAAACCACCACATTACTGTGATGGTTTTTTTATTGAGCCGGCGGAGGGACTCGAACCCACGACCTGCTGATTACAAATCAGCTGCTCTAGCCAACTGAGCTACGCTGGCGACTTCAATACAAGTGCAAATATAAGACTGAATTTTTATTTTCCAAAAAATCGCGCCTTATTTTCTAGCTTTATAATTAAAAAACAAGAATGGGCTTAACCAAAACCAAAAAACCACCACATTACTGTGATGGTTTTCTTATTGAGCCGGCGGAGGGACTCGAACCCACGACCTGCTGATTACAAATCAGCTGCTCTAGCCAACTGAGCTACGCTGGCGACTTCAATACGGGTGCAAATATAAGCTTGAATTTTTATTTTCCAAAAAATATCTGCACTTTTTTATGCTTTTTTTTATTGTAAATCGTTGATTTTAGTAACCAATTGATTTGCAACTTGTTCTAATTCTGTATTGATTTGTTTGAAGTGTGCTTTTTTGTTTTCTACGTTTTTAGCGTTCACTTTTGCAATCAAAACATCAAAAGCAGCAATCGCTTCATCAATCAATGCGTTAGTTTCAGTAGTTGGTTTTCCTGTGCTTGTAAGTTCGTATAAGTAAACTGCTTCAATAATATCTCCTAAAACGTAGTTGATGTCTTTCTTTAAATTCTTAATGTTTGCCATTTTATTTTTAATTTTAATTTGCGCTTGCAAAAGTACACATAATCTTCTTATAACCCACTATGAAATGTAAATTTCTAAAATTGAAGCATTTCCACTGATTTTGAACATGTTCATACCTGCGGGAATCAAAACCGTAGCACCTTTTTCATAGGTATATCTTTCATTGTAGTATTCAATTTCAAAATAACCTTCCACACACATGTAAACCGTAAAGGATTCAAAAGTTTTATCAATTTCTATTGTTCCCTGAAGTGGAAGCACATTCGTTGTAAAATATGGACAATCAACAATTTCATTGAACACATTTTTTTGGGTTTCGTATTTTTTCTGGGTTTCAACAACATCATAGTTGATGGCATCCAAAGCCAAATCAACGTGAAGTTCCCTTGTATTTCCTGATGCATCTACTCTGTCAAAATCATAGATTCTATACGTAATATCAGAAGTTTGCTGGATCTCTGCCAATAAAACTCCGGCTCCGATGGCATGAACGGTTCCTGTTTCTAAAAAGAAAACATCTCCTGCTTTTGTGGGAACTTGCTCAAGAACAGAAAGCAGGTTTTTATTCTTTAAACTTTCGAGATATTCTTCCTGATTGGATTTTTCCTTGAAACCTACAATTATACGTGAACCCTCGTCGGCTTGCATGATGTACCACATTTCGGTTTTTCCGAAAGAGTTGTGACGTTCTTTGGCCAACTCATCATTTGGGTGAACTTGTATGGAAAGGTCTTCCCTAGCGTCGATGAATTTGAATAATAATGGAAATTGTTTTCCGAAACGTTTGTGCACTTTTGTTCCCAGCACTTCATCTGGGTAATTATTGATTAATTCTTGAAGCGATGTTCCTTTGTGTTCACCGTTTGAAATTATACTGACATCGCCTTCGACAGTTGAAAGCTCCCAGCTTTCTCCTGTAATTTTTGAAGTGATTTCTTTATGTAGGACTGTCTTTAGTTTTTCGCCTCCCCAGATTCTTTCTTTTAAGATTGGGTCGAACTGTAATGGATATAATGCTGCGTTCATAATGCGTTTTGTTTCTACAAAGTTGGGAAATTACTGCCTTTTTTCATTACACTATTTTGTCAATTGTTTACACTAATTCGCATTTCCTCAAAAAGATTCAAAAGGAATATGGATTTTCACATAGCCCCGACAGGAGGGAAAATCCTTTTTGTTTCGTTTCTTTAACGAGACAAAAAGATTTGGAAGGATGGCGGGAACATGGACTACAAGTATGCCCGAGAGTTTCGCTCCTAATTATTCACCGCGATAGGTAACGAAGTTCCTTGGCGTTTCGTAAAGTACAACTTCCAAATGGAAATCGGGATTGATTTTTTTTCGGAGCTTGTTCCAGATTACTACTACTATATTTTCGGCAGTTGGGTTTAAATTTTCGAATTCTGAAACATCAAGGTTCAGGTTTTTATGATCAAAAGGGACTTCAACTTCGGAATAAATCAAATCACTCAAATCTTTAATATCCATCACATAACCCGTTTCCTCATCAATTTTTCCAGTTACACTAACGGTGAGGTCGTAATTATGGCCATGAAAGTTGGGACTGTTGCATTTTCCGAAAACGGAATCGTTTTTCTCAAACGACCAATCTTTTCGGTACAACCTGTGGGCGGCATTAAAATGGGCTTTTCGGGAGATTGTTACTTTCATTTTGGTTATAATTTGTGTTCCTCAAGATAGTGATAAAATTCGTCAAAAATAATCTTGAACCAAACGGTGTAAATTTCGGGATGGAGTTGCATATCGCTTTTTACGTCTTCGATGCACATCCATTTCCAACTTTCAACTTCTTCTGGATTTATTTCTGGAGCTTCGTTGTAATAGCCAATCATGACGTGGTCGAGTTCGTGCTCGGTCAGGCCATTATCAAACGGGGCTTTATAAATGAAGTGAAAAAGTTCCTTCAACTCTGTTGCAAAACCCATTTCCTCAAACAAACGGCGTGTTCCGGCTTGGATATTGTTTTCGCCTTCGCGTTGGTGACTGCAACAAGTGTTGGTCCACAACAAAGGAGAATGGTATTTGTGAGAAGCTCGTTGCTGCAGCATTATTTCGTTTTTCTCATTCAGAATAAAAACAGAAAAGGCACGATGCAATACGGCTTTCTCATGTGCTTCAAGTTTTGGCATCAAGCCAATTTGTTCGTCTTTTTCGTTGACTAATATTACTTTTTCTTCGGTCATTTAAGTGGGTATAGCTCGTTCAAAGGTACTAAAAACTTGCGTTTTTTTGAACGCTTTTTAGATTTTTGGAAAGTTTAACGAGTGTTGAAGGAAGAATGTTTTAAATTTTTCTGACTTTATTTTGAATTGTAAAACAAAGCTTTATTTTTACCAAATCTCAAACTTACCAAATCAATGAAAATTAACTTTACTATTGCTCTGCTTTTTATTGGATTTCTTGCAAATGCAAAATACACCAATGCTACAATTTATTATACCGATGGTCAGTCGGAAAAAGGATTGATCAACTCCTTTCTGGAAAACAATTTGTTTGATTTTAATTTCTTCGGCACATTTGAAGAAGGATTAATTTATAATGACAAGTCTATTAAATTTAAAATCAATGAAGAGGCTGATGCAAAAAAAATACTTATCGGCGATATTGATAAAATTATTCTGCACTATGATGGTTTTGACAAAGAATACAGGGCATTATTTATCAGGAATATCAGCAGAAAAGGAGTTATCGAAGAAAGTAAGACCAGAATATTTTTACCTCTTTTGCGAAGCGGAAAAATAAATCTTTATGGGTTTTACCACAGGGAAACATACAGTAGTTATAACGGAAATAGAGCTACCACAAGCACCAGCATAACGGAAATATTTTACTTGCAAAATGCCAATGAAAACTACGCTATTGACTATTATAATATAGAATTGCAGGATGTTTTCAGTTTACGTGACCGTCTTGCAAATCCTTTAAAGGAGTTGTTCAAGGATTGTCCTGGGCTTGTTGAGAAAGTTCATAGTTCTTTTTATGAGGATAAAAATCTCTCTAAAGAAGAAAAAAAGAAAATGAAAGAACAAAGCAAGGCGACATTCAAAGCGTTACGAAAAGAGTATAAGAATATTCCTAAGGATCAAAAGAGAGGCGATTTGTTACTCTACCATCAGTATGGCATGAAACCATTTGAAGATTTTATTGCAGAATATGAGAGTTGCAACTAGGTTAAAGTAAGCTTTGCCCAATTTTCAACGCACATTTCTCCCCGTCGATTGCAGCAGAAATGATTCCACCTGCATAACCAGCACCTTCTGCACAAGGATACAACCCTTTTATTTGAACGTGTTCCAAAGATATCGGGTCACGAGGAATTCGCACAGGCGATGAAGTGCGTGATTCTGGTGCGTGAAGTATGGCTTCGTTGGTATAATAACCTCGCATCGATTTACCGAATTCAGTAAAGCCTTGACGTAATATTTGGGTAAGAAATCCCGGAAAAACCTGTCCTAATTCTACCGAAGTAGTTCCAGGAACATAAGAAGTTTTTGGAATATCGGCTGATACTTTTGTTTGGGTAAAATCGACCATTCGTTGAGCGGGAACTTTTTGAGTCTGTCCTGCAAGATGCCACGCTTTTTGCTCAATGCTTTTTTGAAACTCCATTCCGGCCAAGGCGCCGAACTTTGCATACGGCTTGAAATCTTCCAATTTTAATTCAACTACAATTCCTGAATTCGCTGTAACCTGATCCCTTTTTGAAGGCGACCAACCGTTTGTTACCACTTCACCCGGACTTGTCGCACAAGGAGCAATTACTCCACCGGGACACATACAAAACGAGTACATTCCTCTTCCATTTACTTGCTTCACAATAGAGTAAGGTGCAGGAGGGAGATATTCGCCACGGTAATCACACGAATATTGTATCTTATCAATCAGTTCTTGTGGATGTTCTGCTCGAACTCCCAAAGCAAATGGCTTTGCTTCTATAAATATTTTTTTCCTGTCTAATAATTCGAAGATATCTCGGGCAGAGTGACCAGTAGCAAGGATTAATTTTTTGGCATTGATGGTTTCGCCTTTTTGAGTGACAACTCCTTGAACTTCATTGTTTTTTACCAAAATATCAACAACCCGGGTTTCAAACAAAACCTGACCACCAAATTCAATGATCTTTTCTCGGATGGACTTGATGATTTTAGGCAATTTATTGGTTCCGATATGGGGATGTGCTTCAATCAATATGTCTTCGGAAGCTCCGAAAGCTACAAACAATTCCAGAATTCGGTCAACATCACCACGTTTTTTAGAACGGGTGTAAAGTTTTCCGTCCGAATAGGTTCCCGCACCACCTTCCCCATAACAGTAATTTGAATCTTCGTTTACGATATGGTCGCGGTTGATGGCTTTCAAGTCGCGTCTTCTTTCCTGTACATCTTTTCCACGTTCGAGTACTATTGGCTTCAAGCCTAACTCTATTAACTGAAGTGCTGCGAAAAGTCCAGCCGGTCCTGCTCCAACAACTAATACCTCTTGTGCCTTGGAAACATCTTTGTAATCTGGAAGTTCTATTTTTCGCTGTACAAATTCTTCTCCTTGGAAGAAAATCAAAACCTTGAGATTGATTTTTATAGCCTTCTGACGTGCATCAATGGAGCGTTTCAGAATTGTGATGTGCTGGATTTCTTGGACAGAAGTTTGAATCAATTTTCCAATATGTTCCTTCAGCAATTGTTCGTTGACAGCTACTTCGGGCGAAACTTGAATAAGGAGTTCTTTAGACATATTGAATTTTTTGGCAAAAATAAGGATTTGAAATCAGAAAACAGCATATCCCCTATTTTCACCAATCAAACGCTTTCTTTTTTGCTTTCACACAAATTACACAAATTATCATGAAATAGATTGGAGCCGGAATTCCACAAATCCGCACCAGTAAAATATTTTTTGGCAACCAATTTTACAACTCTTTTAATTTGTGGTAATCAGTGAATTTGTGTTGGATTATTTTTTAAGCTTTGATTTCCTATTTCCTAACTTCATAAGCTCGTAATGCAAACGAAGCCAGCCAATGTTCGCCTTCATAATTCCCATCAACAACAGAAGGTAATGAAAAATTCAAATGTGTATCAGCCAATGTTTTCAAGTGTGAAAATTGTTTTGGATATTGATTGATAAGGTAATATAAATTCCAAGCTCGGCTGAAATTCAATCCGTCGAGATGCACCAAATGACCATCGGTTCTGTCGGAAACTTTGGCCACTTCCCACGTAAACTTTTTATTAGAAAGTGACGGAGCAAATTTTTTCAACCACTTTAAAAATTCTTTTTCAGGCAAGACTCTTTGCATAATTCCAATTTCTTCCATACACGGAGAAAGAAAATCGGTTCCGCTTGGCTCCCAATTGAAGGGACAATTTTCATCGTTTTGAAACAATCTAACGGCATTGTCTTTTATGCTTTTTTGGAACAAAACATTATTAGAATAAACAGCATAATCCCAAGCGAAAGTTAAGCCAAATGCTGAATTGGCGTGAGTTCCGACTCTAATAGGATACAATAATTTGGGTAGAAATTCAATATATCTTTCGATAACCAAATCCGACAAAGGCTTTAAATTCTGAGCCAATTCCTTTGCAAAAGGTTCGCTTGAAGTTTCCAATTCCAATTGCAGTTTCAACAACCAAACCCAACCATACGTCCTTTCGAATGATTTTTCGTGTGCCTTTGAAAGATAACTTATTTCTGTTTGGATATTTTCTTTTGAAAGATTGATTTTCAATTTATTGATAATTTCTTCCTTCTTATCAAGATTTGGATAATGATTCAAGAGATACACCAAACTCCAATGCCCGTGAACGGATGAATGCCAATCAAAACAGCCATAAAAAGCAGGATGAAGTTCTTTTGGCGATTGAATTTCGGTACTGTCAATCAACAACTGACTTAATTTATTGGGATATTCCTGTTGAAGGCATTTTACAGGCAGTGTCGCCAGATGATTGGCTTTTTCGAGTGTTAGTTCTTGGGAAAAAACTATTGATGAAAAAAGCAGGAAAGTGTAGTTTAGAAGCTTCATAAGAAAAAATTTACCTTCAAAAATACTAAAAGCAAATCTTTTAATCCTTCAATCTGTAAATCTTTTAGTCTTTACATCCAATATCAATATCTTTGTAAAAAATAAATCAATGTCCAGACAAATAAAACTGATTTGGGATTTTCGAGGACCTGCTTCCGCAAAAACTGCCGAACACCACGAGATTCACCTTAAAGAATATATCCAGATTGAAAAACTACCTTTGAACATAACAGGTTTTGAAATTTTCAACGAAATGCACGCGATCGCTTTTATGATTGTAACCGACGATTTTATGGTTCCTGTTCGCGATGCCTTGAAACCGCATAGAGGGGAACTTTATGAGTCTTAAATTAAAGCCGAAAGTCTGAAAATACTACTACTTTCAGACTTTCGGCTTTAAACTTTTAACTTGAACCTAATTCGCTACTTCGCTGATAAATTTTATCCGCATCAATCGAAGCTCTTCTGTATCATAATCGCCATCAAATTCTTTTAAGGCATCCTTGATATTATCAGATTCTGCTTCCATAAAATAATCAAATATTTCTTCCTGTTGGTCGTCGTCTAAGATATCATCAATCCAATATTTGATGTTGAGTTTTGTTCCAGCATACACAATCATTTCCAATTCTTTCAACAAGGCATCCATATCCAATCCTTTTGCAGAAGCGATATCTTTTAGCGACAATTTCCTATCGATATTTTGGATGATGTATAATTTATTGGCAGAATTGGCTCCCGTAGATTTCACAACCAAATCATCTGGCCTGATAATCTCATTATCCTCAACATACCGACTTATCAGATCCACAAAATCTTTACCGTATTTTTTTGCCTTCCCTTCTCCAACACCGTGGATGTTTCCTAGTTCAGCGATAGAAATTGGATATTTCAAAGCCATATCTTCAAGAGAAGGATCCTGGAAAACCACAAATGGCGGAACACTTAATTTCTTGGCCACTTTTTTACGTAAATCCTTCAACATTCCCATCAAAACTTCATCGGCTGTTCCAGATGATTTTGCGGCAGTTACAATGGCCTCGTCTTCTGTTTCATTGTATTCGTGGTCTTCTGACATCATAAAAGAAGTTGGATTTTGAATAAAATGCAAACCTTTATCTGTAACCTTTAAAATTCCATACGTTTCAATGTCTTTTGACAATAAACCTTCCACTAAAACTTGACGGATCAAAGCCATCCAATGTCTTTCTTCAAAGGAAGCTCCTGACCCAAAAAACGATTGAGAATCGGTTCTATGTGCTTTTATAGTCGCGTTTACTTTACCTATTAAGGTATAAACGATTTCTTTTGATTTGTATAAATGCTTGGTATCGCGAACCACTTGGAGCAATTTAACCACTTGGTCTTTGGCTTCCACTTTGGCTTTTGGATTACGAATATTGTCATCCATATCGGCACCTTCGCCAGTTTCACTATCAAATTCTTCACCAAAATAATGAAGCAGGAACTTTCTTCTTGATATTGAAGTCTCTGCATAAGCTACAACTTCTTGCAACAAGGCAAAACCAATTTCCTGTTCGGCTACTGGTTTCCCCGACATAAATTTCTCAAGCTTTTCTACATCCTTATAAGAATAGTAAGCAAGGCAATGCCCTTCTCCTCCATCACGTCCTGCCCTACCCGTTTCCTGATAATAACTTTCGAGTGATTTTGGAATATCATGATGAATTACAAAACGAACATCCGGCTTGTCAATCCCCATTCCGAAGGCAATTGTTGCCACAACAACCTCAACATCTTCCATCAGGAACATATCTTGGTGCTTCGCTCTCGTTTTAGCATCCAAACCTGCGTGATACGGAACAGCACTGATACCATTCACTTGCAAAACCTGAGCAATTGCTTCAACTTTTTTACGGCTCAAGCAATAAATAATTCCCGATTTTCCCTTGTGTTGTTTTATAAAACGAATGATGTCCGACTCAACATTTTTAGTTTTGGTTCGAACTTCATAAAATAAATTAGGCCTATTGAATGATGCTTTAAAGGTATTGGCATCCGACATATCAAGGTTTTTCAATATATCTTCTTGCACTTTTGGAGTGGCAGTAGCGGTCAAGCCGATAATGGGAACGTCGCCCAACTGCTTTATAATGTGTCGTAAATTTCTATATTCTGGTCGAAAATCGTGTCCCCATTCCGAAATACAGTGTGCTTCATCAATTGCCACAAAAGAAATAGG
>Ga0247808_10001679_pt1 | contig 10709 bp, 10 predicted proteins | sample UWRJL089202R1_FD_179914 | JGI IMG/M metagenome (GOLD analysis project Ga0247808, IMG submission 179914) | Plant litter microbial communities from Arlington Agricultural Research Station in Wisconsin, United States - UWRJ-L089-202R-1 | ecosystem: Environmental > Terrestrial > Plant litter >... | reverse complement strand
TTTCGTACAGAAAGTCCGCGCGATAGGTGTTATTGGCAACAATGCCGCCAACCTTAGCTGCTGCAAGGAAAACATAGTCAGGTTTTTCTTCAGCAAAGAATTCAGATACTGCCTTTTGGTCACGTAAGTCAAGTTCCGCAGAAGTTTTGGTAATAATGTTGGTGTACCCTTCTTTGATAAGTTTGCGGTAAATTGCGGATCCAACCATGCCACGGTGGCCGGCTACGTAGATTTTAGAATTCTTTTCCAATGTGCTTGATTTTAATGCGAAAATACGAAATAGAACCGAAGATATTTAAAAGACTGATTTAATTGTATTTTTGCAGAAAATAATTGAGCATTGGGTAAAGATAAAATCAGAAAGTTCGCAGAGATCAATGACTTTGGGAATGTTTATCAGCTGGAAGAAGGCGAAGCTTTAAAAGGTAAATGGGCAGCACAGCATTTCAAAAATAACAATCCTGTAGTGCTGGAACTGGCCTGTGGAAAAGGTGAGTACGCAGTTAGCATGGCAAGATTGTTTCCAGAGAAAAATTTCATTGGCATTGACCTGAAGGGGAACCGTTTATGGCGGGGTGCCAGAACTGGCGTAGATGAAGGTATTTCAAACCTGGCATTTCTCAGGATCCAGATTGAGGATATCGTACAGTTTTTTGGCGCCGGAGAGGTAGATGAGATCTGGATCACTTTTCCTGATCCGCAGCCGCAGGATAGCAGAGAAAAGAAACGCCTGACTTTCCCTGGCTTTTTGAATAGGTATAAAGAGATCTTAAAACCGGGTGGGCGAATTAACCTTAAAACAGATAATGATGGTTTGTATCAATACACGGTTGATACCGTAAAGCAACTCGGACTTCCCTGCTACAAAAGCACGAACCAGCTTTATAAATCGGAGTTTGCTGATGAGGTGTTAAGCATCAAGACACATTATGAACGCATCTATCTCAAACACGATAAGAATATTAACTACATCCAGTTTTCCCTGGAATAATCTACATGAAATGCTATGAAAACTACATTTTACGAGCAGGTTTATGATATTGTCAGGCTGATCCCCAAAGGGCGGGTAAGCTCTTATGGTGCCATTGCCAAAAGTTTGGGTTCGGGCGGGTCAGCGCGTATGGTAGGTTATGCCATGAACAACGCGCATGACGCCACGCCTCCGGTGCCTGCGCATCGTGTAGTAAATAGCAAGGGCCTGCTTACAGGTAAATTTCATTTTAGTCCTCCTGAACTGATGGTGCAGTTATTGGAGAACGAAGGGCTGGTTATCGGGGATGACCAGGTTAAAGATTTTAAACAGGTGTTTTGGGATCCATTGATCGAATTAAATAAATAAATATGGGACAATTAGTAGAAGAGTTCAATGATTATCGTTCAAAAATGAACGATAGAATTATGGAAACAGCAAACACAAACATCAAAAGGTTTTTTGCACTGGATACCACAACCTATGCTGATGGCGCTTTGAATGTGAAGACGAAAGAAATGCTGGGCCTTGTAGCATCGATGGTTTTACGTTGTGACGACTGCATCAAGTATCACCTGGAAAAATGTTTTGATGAGGGCGTAACTAACGCAGAGATCAACGAGGTATTTATGATCGCTAACCTGGTAGGAGGTTCTATTGTGATTCCGCACTACAGACGTGCTGTAGAATACTGGGACGAACTGAGTCTTTAATTATTTGTGCATCGCATTGTAGGCTTTGACAAAAGCCGCAATGCTTTTAACATCAAAATCTGAAGTAGCGTTGATGCGTTCGCTTAGATCGTCATCGTCATTCAGTTTTGTGAGGAGCAGAGACTTCAGCTCCTGCTTATTACCCATGGGGATTTCGGTAATGGGGCCGGTTCCCGGGCGCTCGATAAAATAAACTGCTTTTGCTCTTGCCCGTCCGTTGCCAGAATTACGGCCGCCACCAAAAGATATACCGCCGCCCAGACCAACGCCTCCGAAACCTCCGCTGCCGATCCCCAAACCAACAGATGGCGTAATCCTTGGTCGGCTTCTTTTAACTTCAGTGACGGGGCCTTCTCCAATCGAATATAGATTTACGGTGCCCAACTCCAATGCCTTAAAAAATCTGGATTCCATCTTTTTATTGATCAGGATGCGTTTACTGATATAAGTTTCCCCATTCCACATAAATTCCTGAATATCACTTGCCTTGTATAACACAGGAGAAAGATCGTCTTTCATGATCGTGACTGCTGCGTAATCCGTACTTTGGATTGTGCCTCTGATATAATTGTTGGTGTCGATCACAACAACATCCTGCGCAGCAGCGCAAAGCGCAGACAGACTAAAAATTAGGGCAATAGTAAAGCATTTCATGGTTCTCATCGTTCAGCAAATAACGTAAATTATTGAATCTTTGATATAAAACTGCGAACATTAATTAACTTTGACTATGAAAAAATTGTTCCTGCTGGATGGAATGGCGCTGATCTACAGAGCGCATTTTGCTTTGAGTAAAAGTCCGAGATTTACCTCTACCGGTCTGAATACCTCCGCGGTAATGGGCTTCGCCAATACCTTGCTGGAAGTATTAAGAAAAGAAAATCCAAGTCATATTGCTGTTGTATTTGATACTGATGCACCAACAGAGCGGCACACCGATTTTGTGGCATATAAAGCGCACAGACAGGCTATGCCAGAGGATCTTTCTATAGCACTTCCCTATGTATGTAAATTGATAGAAGGATTTAATATACCCGTAATTACTAAGGATGGTTTTGAGGCTGATGATATCATTGGTACCATGGCCAAGGAGGCAGAGAAACGGGGCTTCCAGGTTTTCTGTATGACGCCTGATAAGGATTTTGCTCAATTGGTATCTGAAAATATCTTTATCTACAAGCCGGCGCGTATGGGTAATGATATGGAGATCCTGGGTGTGAAGGAAATCCTGGCCAAATGGGAAATAGAGAACGTTAAACAGGTTATTGATATACTCGGTCTTTGGGGTGATGCTGTTGACAACATTCCTGGTATACCAGGCATTGGTGAGAAAACGGCGAAGCTGCTGATTAAGCAATATGGATCTGTAGAAAACATCATTGCCAATTCACATGAACTCAAAGGAAAACAACGTGAGAATGTTGAAGCTTTTGCTGAACAGGGTATGATCTCTAAAAAGCTGGCTACGATTATCCTTGATGTTCCTGTTGATTTTGACGAGGAAGCATTAACGCTGACCGCGCCCAATAAGGAATTACTGGAACCGTTGTTTGCTGAACTGGAGTTCCGCACTTTAGGTAAACGCGTATTCGGCGATAGCTTTAGTGTTGGTGAATCACGCACTCCTGTTTCTATGCAGACTGATCTGTTTGGTAATCCTGTGGAGCAACAGGCCGAAAGAGAGAGCAAGATTTTTGTGGCTCCGCCGTCTTTATTTGAACAACCGGCAGCCAAAACGATTGAAGATATTACGCATGACTATCGTCTGGTTGATACACCTGAAAAGCGCGCGGAACTGATCTCAATATTACTTGAGCAGGAAAGCATTTCTTTTGATACTGAAACTACGGGTACAGATGCAAACCTTGCAGATCTTGTAGGTCTGTCATTTTGCATCCGTGTAAATGAAGGATTTTATATTCCATTATCTGATGACCGTAAGGCGACACTGCAGATCCTTGAAGAATTCAGGGTAGTACTTGAAAATGAAAATATCGCTAAAGTAGGACAGAATATCAAGTATGATATTCTGGTCCTCAAATGGTATGATGTGCATGTGAAAGGGAAACTTTTTGACACCATGCTGGCGCATTACCTGATTGATCCTGATACCCGCCACGGAATGGACCTGCTGGCTCAAAATTACCTGAACTACAGCCCGATTTCCATCACGACACTGATTGGTGCCAAAGGAAAAAATCAGGGAACCATGCGCGACGTACCGGTAGAAAAAGTAGTAGACTATGCCGCTGAAGATGCTGATGTGACTTTACAGCTGGCCAACGTGTTTGCGCCCATGCTGAAGGAACTGAACGCCGACAAGCTTGCCGAGGATATGGAAAACCCCCTGATCTACGTACTGGCGGATATTGAAAAAGAAGGTGTCCGTATAGACATAGAAACATTAAAGGCCTATTCGCTGGAACTGGAAAAAGACATTTCGCGTTTTGAGCAAAACGTTTTTGATAAATGCGGCATGCGTTTTAACCTGGCTTCACCAAAGCAGTTGGGTGAAGTCCTATTCGATAAATTACAGCTGGATCCTAAAGCAAAAAAAACAAAGACGGGGCAGTATCAGACCGGAGAAGACGTGCTTTTAGCGCTTGCCAATAAAAGCGATGTGGTACAGGATATCCTGGATTTCAGACAACTTCAGAAATTAAAATCTACGTATGTAGATGCATTGCCTTTGCTGGTTAATCCAAAATCCGGAAGGGTGCATACAAGCTATAATCAGGCTGTTGCGGCAACGGGCCGTCTCAGTTCAAACAACCCAAATCTGCAGAATATTCCTATCCGTACTGAAAGGGGCCGGGAAGTCCGTAAGGCGTTTATCGCCAGAGATGAAAACCATGTGCTGCTCTCTGCGGATTATTCGCAAATCGAGCTAAGAATCATTGCGGAAATCAGCAATGAAGAGAATATGCTTGATGCTTTTGCAAGGGGAATAGATATTCATACCGCTACCGCAGCAAAGGTATATGGCGTTTCTATAGAAGAAGTAGAACCTACACAGCGTAGAAATGCCAAGGCTGTTAACTTTGGAATTATCTATGGTCAGTCTGCCTTTGGCTTGTCACAGAGTCTGGGCATCCCGAGAAAAGAGGCAGCTGAAATGATTGAGCAGTATTTTACCCAATATCCTGGTATCAAAAGGTATATGTCGGAAACCATGAATTTTGCCCGTGAAAACGGTTTTGTTGAAACGATCATGGGCAGAAGAAGATACCTCAGAGATATTAATTCAGCAAACCAGACCGTACGTGGATTTGCAGAGCGAAATGCCATTAACGCGCCTATTCAGGGTTCAGCAGCAGATCTCATCAAAATTGCAATGATCAATATCCATCAGGATATGAAAGATCAGCAGTTGCAGTCAAAAATGACCATGCAGGTGCATGATGAGCTTGTGTTCGATGTGCTGAAGACAGAAGTTGAGGCCATGAAGAAAATTATTACGCACAGGATGCGTACGGCTATTCAAACAAATGTGCCTATAGAAATAGAAATTGGTGAAGGCGCCAACTGGTTAGCGGCCCATTAAAAAACTTACCAATAAAAGCAGGTATAACATGCCTGCTTTTATTGGTAAGTTGGTTTAAAGACTTATTGTTTCTCCAATGCCAGGAAGCAGGAGGGTCTTATTTTCTCTTTCAAATTTGGCAAGCGCAGCTTTACTGTCTATTTCGATCTGAGGGAAAGTATCATAGTGCACACCGATTACCTTATCGCAATTGATGTATTTTGTTGCCAGCAGGGCATCATCAACGTCCATGGTGTAATTGCCACCAATTGGCAGTATGGCATAGTCTAAACGATACAGATCAGCCAGTAATTTCATGTCATAATTCAGTGAAGTGTCACCTGCGAAATAAACAGTCTTTCCGGATAGTTCAAGCACGAATCCGGCAGGGTTACCGCCATAACTTCTGTCAGGAAGCGAACTTGAGTGTGTTGCCCACACCATACGCAGTTTTCCGAAATCGAATTGCTGTGTACCAAAATTCATGGGGTGTAAATTAGTCACCCCTTGCTTTTCAGCCCATCCCGCTACTTCAACCATCGCAATAACTAAGGCTCCGGTTTGTTTTGCCAGAGTAACCAGGTCAGCAACATGATCGCCATGTCCATGACTTACCAGGATATAATCTGCCTCAATAGTTGAGATGTCAATGTGTTTAGCCAAAGGGTTTGGCGTAATGAATGGATCAAAAAGAAACTTTTTGACATCTGCTTCCAACAGGAAACAAGACTGGCCGTAATACGTAAACTTCATGTGTTGTAATTTATGTGTTTAAGCGCCAAACATACCACCAAGCATATCTTGCGTGGCTGCCTGCATTTCATGTGCACTCACTTTTTCTGCCTGATCTAATGCTTTATTCACTGCTGTCAGTAGCAATTCTTCTATTTCTTCTTTATCTGCCTGTTTAAAGAAGTCTGCATCAATTTCAATTGCTGTAATTGCTTTGTTTGCCGTGGCAGTAACTTTGATAGCACCACCTTCAACTTCTCCGAAAACAGAAACAGTGTCCATGCGCTTTTTAATCTCTTCGGCCATTTGCTGAGCGGCCATTAATTTGTCAAACATATATGATGATTTTTGATTTTACTATTATCTTGGTTTAGCACGTTCATACTGTACTGGCCACTTCAGGTCTATCTCCAGTTCGGCTGCAGCATGTAAGGGGAAATAAGGATCACGCAGAAACTCACGGGCAAGAAAAATGAGATCTGCCTGCCCTTCTTTCAGGATTTCTTCCGATTGAACTGCGTCAGTGATCAGGCCCACAGCACCAGTGGGTATATTGGCTTCTCTTTTTATGGCTTCAGCAAACTGAACCTGATAACCAGGCGACAATGGTATTTGTTGTTCCAGTGCAAGTCCGCCCGAGGACACGTCAATCAGGTCAACGCCTTTTTCCTTTAGTATTGCAGAAAGTTTGACAGACTCTTCGGCTGACCAGCCTCCCTCTACCCAGTCGGTTGCCGAAATACGGACAAACAACACATTTTCTGTAGGCCATACTTCCTGAACAGCTTCAATAATCTCCAGTAAGAAACGGATCCTGTTCTCAAAACTACCGCCATATTCGTCTGTACGTTGGTTACTTAAGGGAGATAGAAACTGGTGGATTAAATAACCGTGGGCAGCATGAAGTTCAATGACTTTAAAACCCGCCTCGATGGAACGCTTAGCCGCAGCCCTGAAATCCAGTTTTACCTGATCTATGCCGGTTAGACTCAACGCCCGAGGACTGGTGTCCTCAGTATTAAAAGGAACTGCGCTTGGGGCTACCGTCTGCCAGCCACCTGCTCCAGGTTTTAGTTGTTGAGTTATTCTGGTCCATGGTGCCTGGAAGCTAGCTTTTCTGCCGGCGTGCGCCAGCTGAATTCCGGCAACAGCGCCATGATCATGTATGAAATCTGTAATCCGTTTGAGCATGTGTATATGGTCGTCATTCCATATTCCTAAATCTCCGGGGGATATGCGGCCTTCAGGTGATACACTGGCTGCTTCAGAAATAATTAATCCGGCGCCGCCAATAGCGCGGCTACCTAAATGTACCAGGTGCCAGTCTGACGCAAATCCATCAACAGACGAATACTGACACATTGGTGAAACAACGATTCTATTCTTTAAACGTAAATTTTTAAGGGTTAGCGGAGAAAAAAGTAAAGACATGTCTGGTGTTTTACGCAAAGTAACAACATGTAAATGGATTTGTTTAGGGGGCAATGTAATACAAGCTTCATATTATGGGTTGAAAGGCGAGGATGATTTAAGCAGTAGATGAAGCATAGTTCGCCCTACCTGGCTCTACTGTCGTTTACTATCGCTTTAATACTAAATTTAAAGCAGACTTGGAGTAGCATTTGCTATACACTTCATATAGCGTCTGCATGCTCGAAATTAAGCGCTTATACCAGTTATGCTTTCCGATATTTTGTAGGAAAATACTTAACTTGTGTCACCTGACAATAAAGAATAACTGGCCTGATTTATGTGTAAAGAATAATGGCTTAAATGTAAAAAAATAAAAAACGTATTGCACAACTCGAATTTTATTTAAACCTTTGCGCCTCAACTAATTTAAAACGGTATTGTATCCAGAAAATGAGTAAGCAAAATACATATAAACTTTCTATTCCTGAGGCAGCTTTTTTTGCCTCTAAAGGTCTGTTTATCGAGCGTTTGCGCCCTGTATTTTTTGTGATCACGAGCCGGCAAAATTACACACCACGTATTTGAGTTTTATCTTAACTCAAGCTAAGGAGTCATACTCTTTCAAAATCAATTAATCAGATTACTTATTTTTTTCGTTATCATATTAATGAATATAAACGATTTTATAGTGCAGGTTGCACTTCCTGAACATCGTGTCTTTGCAGAAGAGATCTGTGAAGAAATGGCAGAATCGGCAAAAGCTCGTGGTACGGGTATTGCAAAGCGTTCGCCTGAGTATGTTGCAGGTAAAATAATTGATGGTAAATCGGTTATTGCCTTTCATCAGGATGGCAGTTGGGCAGGTTTCTGCTACATTGAAACATGGAGTCACGGGCAGTTTGTTGCCAATTCAGGTCTTATTGTTAGCCCGAAATTCAGAAAAGCAGGTCTGGCACATGCCATCAAAGAGAAGATCTTTGAACTGTCCAGAATGAAATATCCCAAAGCAAAAATTTTCGGACTCACTACAGGGCTGGCTGTGATGAAAATCAACTCTGATCTTGGTTATGAGCCGGTAACTTATTCGGAGCTTACGCAGGATGAGGATTTCTGGAAAGGCTGCCAAAGCTGTGTTAATTTTGAAATCCTGAAAATGAAGGAGCGTAAAAACTGTATGTGTACAGCAATGTTGTATGATCCGGCTACGCAGAAACATGATGTGGCAAAGAAGTTTGCTGAGGAATTGCAGAAAAAACCGAAGCTTTACGAGCGTTTTATGCAGATCAAGCAGAAAATGATCATTAAAAAGAAACCCCTGATTTTATTTTCCCTTTTATTTAAATAGCCCTTTCAGTATCCCTGCGCTGGGATCTGATTTAAACACCAGATTATATGAAGAAGAAAGTCGTTTTAGCTTTTAGCGGAGGTTTAGATACCTCATTTTGTTGCATCTATCTTTCACAAGACCGCGATTTAGAGGTTCACTCTGTTATTGTAAATACCGGGGGTTTCTCGGATGAGGAACTGCAGGAAATCGAAAAACGTGCTTATGCGCTTGGCGTAGCCTCGCATGCTGTAGTTGATGAAACAACAAATTATTACGAAGGTTGTATTAAATATCTTGTCTTTGGAAATGTATTGAAAAATGCAACTTACCCGCTTTCTGTGAGTGCAGAACGTGTGAGCCAGGCTACGGCAATCGCCAATTATGTAAAGAGAATCGGTGCTGATTACGTGGCGCATGGAAGTACCGGCGCAGGTAACGACCAGGTTAGGTTTGATATGATTTTTAACATTATCATTCCTGAAGTAGAAATCATCACGCCGATCAGGGATCTCAAATTATCCCGCGAAGCGGAAATTAAATATTTAAATGAGCATGGTGTTGAGTATAGTGCTGAGAAAGCAAGATATTCTATCAACAAGGGCCTTTGGGGAACTTCTGTAGGTGGAAAAGAAACACTTACATCAAACCTTGCCTTGCCTGAAGAGGCATGGCCTACTCAGGTTTCTGTAACAGAGCCGCGCAACATTGAGCTCAGCTTTACTAAAGGGGAGCTAACTGGGATTGACGGAGAAGAACTTGATCCGGTACATGCCATTCAGAAATTACAGGCTATCGCCCAACCTTACGGCATCGGAAGAGATATCCACATTGGAGATACGATTATCGGTATCAAGGGCCGCGTAGGTTTTGAAGCTGCTGCGCCAATTATTATTATTAAAGCACACCATACCCTTGAAAAACATACGTTGACCAAATGGCAATTGTCATGGAAAGAGCAACTGGCTTCTTTCTATGGTAACTGGTTGCACGAGGGTCAATTTCATGATCCCATTATGCGTAATATAGAGGCCTTTTTACAGGATACCCAACATATGGTTACTGGAAAGGTATTTGTTCAGCTTCTTCCTTACCGTTTCCAGATCATTGGCATCGAGTCTGATCATGACCTGATGAGCAATAAGTTTGGAAGTTACGGAGAAATGAACAACACCTGGAACGGGGATGATGTAAAAGGATTCTCCAAAATATTTGGAAACCAGGTGATGATCTGGCACAAAGTGAACGGCGAAAATGATTAAGGCGGGTATCATAGGAGGTGCGGGTTATACAGGCGGTGAGATGCTCCGTATCCTGATAAACCACCCTGATGTAGAGATCGCTTTTGTACACAGCAGCAGTAATGAGGGCAACCTGATCTCAGCTGTCCACACAGATTTGTTTGGTGATACTGATCTGCGTTTTACGGGGACCATCTCGCAAGATATCGACGTACTTTTTCTTTGTGTTGGTCATGGAGACGCTAAAAAGTTTCTGGATGCCAATCCTTTTGAAAGCCATGTTAAGCTTATTGATCTGAGCCAGGATTTCCGCCTGAAGGCTGCAGCAGACGATCAATGGATTTACGGGTTGCCGGAATTAAACAAGGATAAACTTAAAACGGCAAGTTTTGTGGCTAATCCGGGTTGTTTTGCAACCTGTATACAGCTGGGTTTGTTGCCACTTGCCGCGAAAGGACTGATTCAAATGGAAGTACATATCAATGCAACAACCGGATCAACAGGAGCAGGACAAAGTTTAAGTGGTACTTCTCACTTCAGCTGGCGCAATAATAACATGAGCGTCTATAAGGCTTTTGAACACCAGCATCTCAATGAGATCGGTGAAAGTCTGGTTCAGCTGGATGCCAATCTTAATGTTCCTATCAGTTTTATCCCGCAGCGCGGAGATTTTACCAGGGGAATCCTTGCAGCAATGTATCTGGAAACGGACTTGAGCGAAGAAGGGGCTTATGCTATCTACGAAGCGTATTACGCTGATGCTGTATTTACGCACGTTAGCAAAAAGAATATA
>Ga0247808_10001678_pt1 | contig 10711 bp, 7 predicted proteins | sample UWRJL089202R1_FD_179914 | JGI IMG/M metagenome (GOLD analysis project Ga0247808, IMG submission 179914) | Plant litter microbial communities from Arlington Agricultural Research Station in Wisconsin, United States - UWRJ-L089-202R-1 | ecosystem: Environmental > Terrestrial > Plant litter >... | reverse complement strand
TAGACAAGGGGTCCGTCGGCACCGGAAACCCGATTCATTCGCCCGGGGATAACAACGCGCACTCCCCCGTCGAGCGCGTCAGAGATACGGTCGAAGTCGATACCGCTCTCGACGAGCATCACAATTGCCAGTCCCGCATCGGCAGCCATGTGGGTGCCGATGAGGGGAATGGAACAGGTCAGCGTCTGCCCCGTTGGTCCGGTCAGGATGAAGCGGGTGTGCGCCGTGGTGATTTCCACCACATCGATATGCCAGTCAGCTGCGGCTTCAGGGTTCGAAGTGACCGTGGCGACCGGCACCTGGGCCCGGTCTCTGATTTCTACGCCCGCCGCAGAATCGAGGAGGATAACGCCGCGACGCGAGTGCGCGGGAGTAAAGAGTCGCAACTTCGCGTCGAGGTACACACTCATGGACCCAAACTCGTCCATGTGGTCGTGACTGAGGTTAGTGAACCCCGCGACGTCGAATTCTGCTCCGTCCACCCGATGGTGGCTAAGAGCCTGGGCACTCACTTCAAGCGCGGCCGCCACGACGCCATCTTCGTTCATACGCGCGAGCAGTGCGTGCATTTCCGGCACCTCCGGTGACGTCAGGCGGCTGGCCACGATGGTCTGACCACTTCGGCGGTCGGCCGTTGAGCTGCGTCCTGCACGGATCCCCAGCTGCTCAAGCATCGCATCAAGCAAATGCACTGTGGAAGTCTTTCCGTTTGTGCCGGTAACCCCGAACATCAGTGGGTGCTTCTGGTCGGTTCCGTAGATGCGTGAAGCAATCGCGCCAAGGACCGCGCGGGGGTCAGCAGCAACGAGGATCGGCAAGCCGGAGGTGGGCAGCAGTGCGACACCCGCTTCATCGGTGAGCACGGCAACCGCCCCCGCCGCGATGGCGTGCTCGACGTGCCTGGCGCCGTGGTCGTGGTGGCCAGGTAACGCCGCGAACAGGCCGTTCGGCTGGAGCTCCCGATCGTTGACAGCAATGTTGGTGACCCGCACGTCGGCGGCGCTACCAATGAGGCGCACACTCGAGTCGCTCAGGCTCTCGAGGGATACGCCTGAATTGTGACGGGGTGCGAGAAACGAGAACTCGGACACGAGGGGGCTTTCTGCAGGTACTGTGAGTGACTAAGCGCCTGACAATAACTCAGTAATCCGGAGAGGTAGCTGAGAACTCAGTCAGTAGTTGGTCTCGTATGCGCTTGCAGCATGCGATGTTGTGTCTTCATCCGTGGTTCCCACGGGCCGAGGCTGCAACTCCGCGATTTTCTCCCGCAACTCAGTCACAACCTCGTCATCTGCGATATTGACAAACGCGATTGACACAGGCGAACACCAGATTTGACTATCCGGGCCCAGAAGAATTGTTGTATCAACACGAAGACCCGCGACGAGAGACGGAAGCGTCACAGTGTCCCACCGGCCACGCCGCGCGAGTTCCAATGCGTACTCAAAAAGCGCGGAGCAAATGTCCACGTCGATGGTGAATGCCCCACCTGCGTACCGGACTTCGCTGTAGACGGTGAGGTCGAGGGAGGAGTCGATTGACTCTGTGTCAGGTTCAGTGTGTTCGAGCATTGGATCCGCAATTCTTTGATGATCGTTCGAATGAGAGGATGATGCACTCATCGCTCGCCGCCAACGTCCCGGCTCACCGCGTTTACGTTAGTGCCTCGGCCCGTGAGCCGACTCAGTATTGACAAATGCGCAGTATTCCGACGTAACGTCGCGAGAGTTCACACCGTGAACGCTTGAAAGCGTTTGCTCCAATTGATGACGACAACTCCTGTCGCGAAGTATCAATAATTCCTCGCGTCAAAACCCCGCGTGTCAACTGTTTTACATATGTTGCGAAGTTGCTTACGGTGAGGCCTAACCCCTAATCGGAAGGAACTGTGTGCAACAGCGCAAAATTGGTATTCGCAGTGTCAGCGCGATCGGGCTTGGAGGGATGCCGATGTCGATCGAAGGCCGACCGGACGAGACTCGCTCCATTGCCACCATCCATGCTGCAGTAGACGGGGGCGTCACACTGATCGATACCGCCGATGCCTATCACCTCCATTCCACTGACATTGGCCACAATGAGGACCTAGTTGCCCGGGCTCTGCGTTCCTACGGTGATGCAGCGGCGGACGTTCTCGTCGCAACAAAGGGAGGCCATCTTCGCCCCGGGGACGGTTCGTGGTCGTTGAACGGGAGGCCGGAGTATCTCAAGGAGGCGGCAAGAGCATCGGCCCGCCGTCTGGGCGTCGAAGCTATTGGCCTTTATCAGTTCCACCGACCGGACCCTGAGGTGCCCTACGCCGATTCGATCGGCGCTTTAGGAGAACTTCTGGACGAGGGTGTTATTGCCATGGCCGGAATCTCCAACGCGACGGTGCACCAGATCGATGAGGCAAATGCGGTACTCGGTGGTCGCCTGGTCTCAGTTCAAAACCAGTTCTCACCTGCGTTCCGTTCCAGCATGGCGGAGCTGAACCATTGTGCCGACCTCGGAATCGCGTTTTTGCCATGGTCGCCACTGGGCGGCATTGCGCGTGCGGCTGACGTAGGTGAAACACACTCGGTGTTCCAGAACGTTGCGGATGCCCACGGAGTCAGCCCGCAGCAGATCGCACTCGCGTGGGAACTTGCCCTCGCTGATGTAGTGATCCCCATCCCTGGCGCTTCCCGCCCCGCAAGCGTGCAGGACTCGGTACAGGCCGCGACGGTGGAACTCAGCACCGACGAGCTCGCAGCACTATCGGCAGCCTGAAACCCTTTTCCCTCAACCCAGAACGGATTCATCATCAAAACATTTACGATGCCCGGCACCGATATCGTTGCGCCCAACATTGTGCTTGGGCTCATGCGTATCGCACAAAAGACCGACGACGAAGTTCGGGAGCTCGTTCACACGGCACGCGATGCTGGTATCGACTTTCTCGACCATGCGGATGTGTACGGTGACGACCTACACGGCTGCGAAACGCGTTTTGCGGACGCGATGCAGCTGAGCCCCTCACAACGCGACGAGTTCACCATCCAGAGCAAAGCCGGTATTGTCCGCGAGGGACCGTACTTTGATTTCTCCTACGAACACATCATCACATCGGTTGAAGGATCTCTCGCGGCCCTCCGCACGGACCGCCTCGACGTCCTTCTGCTGCACCGCCCGGATGCCCTCGTGGAGCCCGAAGAAGTGGCCCGGGCCTTTGACGAACTAGAGAAGTCGGGGAAAGTCCGCGCCTTCGGCGTCTCAAACCACACGCCTCGGCAGATTGATCTCCTCAAGCGCTACGTCCGGCAGCCCATCGTTGCCAATCAGCTCCAACTCTCGCTCACTCACGCTCCGATTGTTGCTCAAGGTGTGGCGTCGAACATGGCAGCCGAACAACAGTCGGTGACCCTCGACGGCGGCGGGATCCTCGACTACTGCCGCCTCCACGACATCACTGTCCAGGCCTGGTCACCGTTCCAGGCCGGCTTCTTTACCGGTGTTTTCCTCGGTTCCGATGACTACCCCGAACTCAACGTCGTGATCGATCGGCTCGCCGCGCAATACGACGTTCCCGCTATCGCGATTGCGACGGCCTGGATCACCCGTCACCCGGCTCAGATACAGGTCGTACTCGGAACTACCAGCCCGGAGCGCGTTGCTGGCGCCGCTTTGGGATCCGATATTCCCCTGACGCGACCCGAATGGTACGAGCTGTACCGAGCAGCTGGATATCTCGTTCCCTGAAGCAGCGGTGGAGCGCGTAGGCCGATGATGACCGCGCCGACTGCGACCGCGGCCTCGGCGGCCCGCAACGTGGTGAACCGGTCATAAACCGTGCCCACCCGGCGGCGATGTCTGTGCACCCAACAGGTCTCTATAGAACCGGAGGAGACAGACCCGTGACTGCGTGACCCGGCGTCGGGCGAGTACCGTCCAACTCGGGCGCGCACCGAGGCGTGGCGTCTCGTTGCTCCGCTGCTCTGGCTTCAATCCACCTCAGGAAAAAAGATATAACTTCGTCCACGACAGCATCCGAGCCAGAAAATCCACCGTCTCGGGAAAGTCAGCAATCCCGTGCGCTTGGCGTGGGTAGAGAACCAGTTCCGTCGTGCCACCCGAGCGTCGGATCGCTTGGTGAAGCTCCACGGCCTGGGATGGAGGAGTGCACTTGTCGAGCTCGCCGGCAGTTATCAAAGTCGGTGTATCGGACAGATGGGCACGCGAAAGTGGGCTGTGCTCATAGTAACGATGGGAGTCTGTCTCAACGCGCCCGGATACAAATAGCTCATCGAAAGACGGGATGTTCGACAAGTGGTGCTGACTGACGAGGTCGCTCGCCGGCGAGGTGACGATTGCGACGGAAAACCGATTCGTTGTGGAGGATAACCACGCGCTCATAGAGCCGCCGTAACTATTCCCGGTCACTCCGACCCGTTCCCTGTCTGCAAATCCAAGCTCGACGAGATGGTCAATCCCGGTCAGCAAGTCGTGGACGTCCGCGCCGAACATGTCTCCGCGGACGAGTTCAGTGAACTCCTGCCCTCGTCCGACGCTGCCTCGGGGATTGGGGTAGAAGGTGGCTACACCGTGTTCCGCCAAAAGTCCGGCGTACGGGTGGCGGTTTACATTCTGCATTCCCCAGCGCTCCCGCCACGCGGCGACTGGGCCCCCGTGAACGATCATCAGCATCGGGTGGGGACCGGGACCGTCGGGGAGAACGACTAGGCCTTCGATCTGACGACCGTCGGGCGCCTGCCACCGAACATCCTGACAGGTTCCGGCTGTGCCGAGCAGTGATCGAGCACCGTTGTGGGCGAAGTCGGTCAGGATCACGCGCCCGCCACGGTCAATCTTTTCGAGACGCGGCGCCATTGTGTAGGACTCGACCAATGCATAGATCGCAAGGGAATCGTCCATCCCGATCGTGGGCAATATCCCGGAGAACGTTTCGTTGCCGTCGAACAACGTCACGTTAGAGGAATCTGTGTGGGGAATGACGGTCCCTGCGACCGTTCGCAGACCGCGTAGCCCCGCCCAGCCCAGCGCCGTCCCCCGCAGAGTGATGTGCGTGACCTCTGCGCCAACGTCGAGAACTCGCGGTTTGTCGCCTGCGATTACGATTTGGCCGACTGTTAGTCCACGATCGCTGGAGATCCCTTCGACGATCGCGACCAGTCCCTCGTTAGCGACGATGTTGGCGAGTTGTGTTGTACCGCGCGGGCGGTAGATGACCTCGAGCGGGTCGGCGTGCTGCTGGTGAGGGTTCGTGTTGATTACTCCGACAACGGGGTAATACCAGCCGGTTTCTCCTGCGAGCGCAGAGGCGATGACCGCAACTCTGTTGTTGTCGATCCACGCGCATTCCCAAATATTCCATGCTCCGCAGTCAACCTTCGTGAAAGGGGCGTCTAGATTGCCGGGATCGAGGATCCAGAGTTCACGGGTTTGTTCGGCGCCACTACGGTAGACGTTCGCGGCATACGAGTCGCGGTCGCGCTCGGGGACCGGGGCGGGATCCCAGCTGTCTGTCTGATGCGGGCCAAGAACAATGGCGACCCGGCGAGAGTCCGGCGCGGGAGACAGCTGCTCTGCGGTTCCGCCCAGGTCCCACGTCGACTGATCTTCCCAGGTCGGCGCCACCCGCATCCTCACCGAGCGCGATGCCGTCACGAGGGACTCACCGACCCACGCGATTGCCGTCGCATCGTCCACAACGTCATGAACATCGCCTGTTCGGGGGGAGACGATTCGAATCCGTCTTTCCATTCGTTCGCTCGTCGACCGCAGGGCTGTGCCAACAACCGCGACCGCCTCGCCATCATTCCTTGCACTTACTGCTGAGACGCGTGTCATCACTCCGACAGAAGGACCTTCCGTTCGATCAAACCATGCGAGGACCTCGCTCAGTGCTTGCTCGTGGTCTGCCGTTCCTACAACGTGCATGTCGACTTCTTTCCAGCTGGACGCCACCGGAGGAGGTGGCGGGTGGTTATTTTTGGGTCGGACCGCACCTGATGCAGCCGACCGCAGTGGCCTGGCACATCAATGTTGGCCATTGTTCCGGAGGTACGCGCTCCACGTTCGTTGTGGGAAAGCCTTCGCTACTTCGACAGATGTCGGGGTAGCACCGTAGAGAGCGGTGCGGGGCGCGTCACCCGCCATTGCTGCGGTTTTGACGGATGACTCGTGCAAGCTTTCCACTTGGACAATCGACACAGCTGGGGATGCGGCCCCGAATTCGCTGCGGCGTAAGCTGAAGTAGCGTCCGCTCCCGCGAACGGTTCCACAACACAGTGGCTATGCAAGAATCCTCATTTCTGTCGGCAGGACCAGATAGGCGGCGGCGGGCAAGCGAATCTGCACCCTGTGCCGCGATCGTGAGGCGCCCGTGCGCGCGAGCCTCACCCAACCGAGGAGATACAAATGCCGCAGGATGGACCCTCCTTTTCTCCGGAACCGCTACAAAACATTGTCGAGCGGCTCGCGAGCATCATCCAGCGATCCGTCGCCGTGGATGACGCGGACTTGAGATTGCTGGCGCACAGCACCCACTTTGGAGACGAGGATCCGGCTCGCGTCCGCTCGCTGGTCGGTCGTTTTGTGACGGATGAGATCGTCGAGTGGGCTCGTCGCACCGGCGTTATGCGTGCCACGGCACCGTTCTTCACACCTAGTGCGCCCGAACTCGGCCTGCGTCCGCGGTATGTCGCTCCCATTCGTGTCGACCGCGAGTTGGCGGCCGTGCTCTGGATCATTGACGATGGCACACTGTCTATCAACGACCTCGCAGCCGTGGATAGTGCAGTGGACGACATCCGTACCGTTCTTGTCAGACGGGCGATGTCGTTTGAAGATGATATTCGGCAGATGGAAGCGCAGATACTCGGTCTTCTTTCTGATCGGTCGGTCGACCGACAAGAAGCGGTGGAGGAACTTCACGCTGCTGGAACATTTCGGGGATGTGTCGCCTATCAAGTCATCAACGTACATGTGAAGGCGAACGGGCGGGAACAGCGGTCAACCGGCTCGTCTATCCCCCTCCGCGTCATCGAACGCGCCCTCACCCAACGGGCATCGGGCACGGCAGTGGCGCGCACCGATCAAGCAACCGTTGTTGTGATTGGTTACGCTGCAGCGCCTGCAGCCGACCAGCTTGTGGGAGTCTCAGAGGCCGTGCTTCGCGCCGTCGACAGCGTGGGCGATGCGCTCGAAGGCATCGCGACCGTCGGGATGGGCGGCGTCGTGGCCGAGCTCGAGCGCGCGGTTGAATCACACGAGCAGGCGGAACTCGCGATCCGAATCGCACGGTCAACCGGGGCCCGCTCGTTCGATTGGGCGGATGCCAAATTGGATGGGATGATCGCGGCGTTGCTACCCGAACAAGTTCCTTCGTATCTGCTTCCGCGTCGAATGATCGACGCGCTAGAGAATCAATCCGAGGAGAACTTGCTCGCCATTCGCTCTTACCTCTACAACGCGGGCAATGTGGTGAAGACATGCGAAGAATTGCACGTACACCGGACGACGGTCTACTACAGGCTCACACGCTTCACCGAGTCCACGGGTCTGGATCTCGAGGACGGCGATACACGCCTGATGGTGCACCTGTGGTTTCGGATGCAATCTTTCGTCGATGTGAAACGGGCCTAGTCCGACAACCGTCGAGCTGCGCCTGGAAATCTTTCGACAGACTCAACTCCCGCTGCTCGATCACTGCGGCTTACGATCGGGCATGACGAAGATTCCTGGACCTATTTGTGTCATTGGCGCTGGCATCATCGGGGCCTCGGTCGCCCTTCACCTTCTTGAATCCGGCGCGCGCGACATCGTCGTTATCGACGCCGGGACGCCACTAAGCGGAACAACTGCCGCGGGCGCGGGGTTTGTCGCTCGCTTCGCGGCAGACTCCAATCGACGGCTCGGCGATGGAGCGATCGCCCTGGAGGACTATGGTCTTTCTTTCTACCGAGAACTACACGAGTCAGGTGTAGAACTTGAGTTCGCAAACAACGGCAACGTGGTAATCGCCCGGACGCAGTCAGTGCTCGAGACCCTGAGCAGCGGGATTCTGATGCATCCGCGGGCCACCGCCGGTACCCGACGTTTGGACGCTGATGAAGTCGAGGAGGCGATGCTGGGAGTAGTCGATGCAGGTTCCATCGTCGGTGGTGTGATGATGCCGGAGGCGATCCAGCTCACCACCGCCCTCGCTTTGAAAGAAATCATCGCTCGCCTCGAGGCCGCAGGCGTTAGGTTCCATTGGCAGACACCCGCGACCGGGGTCCGGATCATCGACGGCTCCGCGACGGGGGTAGAAACCACTCACGGCACGATCGATGCGTCCACGGTCGTATTCGCTGCCGGGGCGTGGACACCCGCTCTCCTCGAGTCAGTGAACAGGCAACTGCCGCTCATCCCCACCGTCGCAACACGGTTCGTTTCCGAGCCGGCAGGGCTCTCATCTCTGATGCCGACAGCGCAGTGTCTGGAACTGGGTCTGTGGATTCGCCAGCTACGGGGCGCATTTTCCTGGGGTGGAGGTTTCGCGTACCGTCGTCTCTCGGCATTGATGGCGGACGAGGGTCTGGAGTTCGGCTTCGACAGGCCCGTTTCGCAAGTACTCCTGGACCAGCAATACGCGTACCAGGAAAAGGTAGCCGAAGTTTTTCCTGCACTGACCGGACTTGCAGCAGCAGAAATCATTCAGGGCATACCGGTCTACACCGTCGACGGTGGACTCTATGCCGGAGCAGTGCCCGGGATCGCCGGCCTCTGGGCGCTCACCGGGGACAATGAGTCTGGCGTGACCCACGGGCCTGGCATGGGCAAACTAGTGGCGCAGCTGATTATGGGCGAAACTCCGTTCGCGGACCCCGCGCCGTTCCGACTCGACCGCATCGACGCTTCGCAGTATCCAGACGAAGCGTCGATCGTGGCAGCGATGCACAAGGACCGTGTGGCTTCCGCGATGAAGTAACTTCTTTCCTCCGCGCACCTAAAACCAGCTCGGAGATGATTTACGGAACTTCGAAGCCCAAGGCACCCAGTTCAGCGCATCCGTTTGGCACAAGCGAAGGTGGGCATAAGATCCTCTCACCCACAATGGGGGGCCGCAGAGCGCAATCCACATCCCGCGTTCGGTCGAACTTCGCCGGGCGCGACGTTGGCGTCAGCCCATCCCTTCGACAGTCTCGTTACGCGATTGACGCCGGTTCTCCGAGCCCTCGGAATCGTGCCGGCGCGGGGATGTCTTCGGCAAGGTCGATAAGCACTCGACCTATTGCCGGGGTGAACTTGAAGCCATGCCCGGAGAAACCTGCGCCGACAATAATCGGTCCGCTTCGATCGAGGATGAAGTCCTCGTTTGCCGTCATCGTGTAGGTACAGCTGATGACGTCAAAGCGATCTGGATCGACTCCTGGCAGCCACTCATCGGCGTATCGACGGAGGGCAGAAAGCTGAGCGGCGACGGGCATGTGGGGTCGGAGATCGGGGTCGATATGATCGCCAACGCCGTGCCACCCAGCTTTTATGCCCTCGCCAGGAGTGAGCATCCCGTACGCCTGGCTGGGCCAGTAGCTGTCATCCTCCACTTCCGGATCGGGAGTGTGATTGAAGCTTGGCCAAACCATGTCTAGAGATGTGGGGTGAAAGTGAGCCGGATGCTCCTCGGTCACAATCATTCTCGGCAGCGACACGAGCCCCGCAAGCACCTTCGACGTCCATGCGCCTGCGGTGACGACTACACGCTTCGCAAGGTACTCCTGTGCATCTGTCGTCACCACAACAGCGTCGGCACCGACGATCTCCACCGAGCGCACAGGAGAGTTGTAGACGAATCGTGCGAAGTGACGCTCCGCATTTGTCCGCAACGCGACAAGTGCGTCTGCGGCGCGAACGCGTCCGCTGCTCGGGATGTAAAGAACGTCGCTGCGAAAGCGGAGTCCTCCCCATCGGCTCGATGCCTCTTCAGGAGAGAGGAACTCGCTCGCGATACCGTTCCGCTCGTGGCCCGCGCGAACCGCTCGGAGCGGTTCGACCCAACCATGATTGACGAGTCCAACCTGGTCGATAAGCGGTTGACCTTCCTCGGAACTGAGCCAGTCCCACAGCCCACGCGCTTCGGTCACCAACCTGAGATAGTCGTCGGAAGGGTAAGCCTCGTTGAAGTTGCGCGTCGCCCCGTGCGATGCACCCTGATGGTGTCCCGCGGAAAATTGTTCCAAAAGGATCACGCTCTTACCGCGCTTGGCTGCCTGCCACGCCGCGGCCGAGCCCATCGCCCCGCCACCGATCACAACAATGTCGAATGATTCACGCATGATGATCCATTTCACGTTTGGCCGCTCGGCGCGGCAATGAAGTAACGTCATCAACCCTCGGTTAGTGGCGGAGTTCCCACAATCGACAGGTGGAGAGCGTACGTGCGCGGAGTCTCGGCAGAAGTCGAAAGCGTCCGAGCGGGCCTCCGCGCGGCAGGGCTATCGCTTCGACAAACGTCGCAGGGACCGCGATGAATCCGCGACAGCTAATGAACGACCACCGGGTCATCGCTCGTCACCATTAGGCATCAGCATTTATTCACAAACGTCATGTCCCGTTATCCCGCAGTTTCGCTTCGCGCGAATCTCAGAAGGAGTTCGCATGCACTCTCGTATCTTGGTTTCAATTGCCGCGGTCGCGGTTGTCGGCCTAGGCCTTTCCGCTTGTTCGGCTTCGGCAGGAACCGGCACGG
>Ga0247808_10001675_pt1 | contig 10714 bp, 12 predicted proteins | sample UWRJL089202R1_FD_179914 | JGI IMG/M metagenome (GOLD analysis project Ga0247808, IMG submission 179914) | Plant litter microbial communities from Arlington Agricultural Research Station in Wisconsin, United States - UWRJ-L089-202R-1 | ecosystem: Environmental > Terrestrial > Plant litter >... | reverse complement strand
TTAAAATCATAAAAAAAGAAAGGCTCAAAGTTGTAAAACTTTGAGCCTTTCTTTTAAACCTTTGAACCTTTGTTCCTTAGAACCTTTGTCCCTTCAAGAAGACTATTTATCCTTATCTTTTCTTTTTTTGTCTCTGGTTTTTAGCATATTTCGGTTGACTGATCCGTGGGTTTTCTTTTTGGTTTTAGAAGGACCTCCTAAATTGACTTTTTTATTCTTTTTAGCTTTTTCATGAAAAGCACCGTCGCCGTCCAGCTTTGGTTTCTTCATTAAAAACTTAATTGGCTGTTTGTCTTTTTCAGGTTCGATTAATTTAGTTGATATCTCAACTTCTTCCGGAAAATCAGCGATGTCAAGTTCCTGATTCATTAAAACTTCTACTTCTACTTTAAACTCTTCTTCACGAGGTGTGATAAAACTAATCGCAGTTCCTGTAGCATCCGCACGACCTGTACGACCAATTCTGTGCATGTACAATTCAGGAAACTCCGGAAGTTCAAAGTTGATGACGTGCGAGATGTTTGAAATATCCAATCCCCTCGCCATAATATCGGTTGTGATTAGTCCGCGAAGATTTCCTTCCTGAAATTCAGCCATCGTACTCAAACGATAATTCTGTGATTTATTGGAGTGGATTACACCAAACTGACCGTCAAAATCTTCTTCGATTCTGGTATGCAGCATATCCGAAATCTTTTTATTGTTTACAAAAACTAAAACACGTTCCATGCTTTCGTCTGTAGCTAATAAGTGCTTTAACAGGTTTACTTTTGTATTGAAGTTAGGAACATTATACGTTATCTGAGTAATTTTTTCAAGAGGCGTTCCTGACGCAGCAAGTGTAACTTCTTCAGGGAAATCAAAAAAGTCATTTAATACAGCATCAACTTCATCAGTCATTGTGGCCGAGAAAAGAATATTTTGACGTTTTGTTTTCATCATCGCCAACAACGCTGTTAGTTGTGTACGGAAACCTAAATTTAGCATTTCATCAAACTCATCAATAACTAATTTCTGAGTTTCATCAAAACGTACCACAGCATCAAGTGCTAAGTCCATTGTTCTACCAGGCGTTCCTACCAAAATGTCGACACCTTCGTAAATGGCTTTTTTTTGTGTATTGATGTTTACACCCCCAAATATTCCAAGTGTTTTAACCGACATGTATTTGGTTAATTTCTCTACTTCTTCAACTACCTGAACTACTAATTCACGTGTTGGAACCAGAACTACAATTTTTGGTGTATTGGTTGGTGTAAATTTGTATAATTTTAAAAGCGGTAATAAGTATGCAAATGTTTTTCCGGTACCGGTTTGCGCAATTCCCATCATATCGCGACCTGACATAATCACAGAAAAGGATTTTTCCTGAATTGGAGTTGGCGTAACAAATCCTAATTCGTCGATTGCTTTTTGTACTGATTTTGGAAGATTGAATTTTTCGAAAGTGCTCATTTACATTAAATTTTGTGCAAATGTACATTAAATTCACGGTTAGATCACTAGATAAATAGAATCATCTAACATTCTAATCATCTAATGTTCTATTATTCAGTATTAAAACCCTTCAAATACACCTAATCCAAACAAGGCAAAATCATATTTTACAGGATCATTGGCATCCATTTTTCGGAGAGCAAGGTCTAATTCGGTTAGTGCTTTTCCGTCGTTTTGCTTTCGCGTTAAGATGTTCAGTTTTCGTGCTACGTTTCCGGAATGCACATCAAGCGGACAGGATAGTGCAGCGGGAGATATGGTTTTCCAAATTCCTAAATCAACTCCTTTTGTGTCCTGACGAACCATCCAGCGAAGGTACATGTTGATTCGCTTTGCAGCAGAATTGTTCAGCGGATCTGAAATGTGTTTTTGCGTTCGGGGTAAATGATCGATTTCGAAAAATATCTTTTTGAACTCATGTATGCTTTTTTGCAAACTATCTTTTTCCTGATGTTTAGCAAAAACGGTTTCAAGACCGCCATGATTTTGGTAAATATGCTGTAATCCTTTGATGAAACCACCAAAATCTTTTCCGTTAAAAGTTCGATGAACAAAGGTTTCTAGTCTTTCTAAGTCTTCGTCTGAATGCGACATGACAAAATCGTAGGGTGTATTGCCCATCAATTCCATCATGCTATGGGAATTTTTGATAATCATTTTGCGATTTCCCCAAGCTATTGTTGCGCTTAGAAAACCTGCAATTTCGATGTCTTCTTTTTGAGAGAATAAATGCGGAATTTGTACAGGATCACTTTCGATAAAATCCTGATTGTTATATTGAATGACTTTTTCGTCAAGAAATTCTTTGAGCTCTTTTTGGTTCATGTTGAAAATGAATGTTCTTATTGTTCAGAAGTTCTAGCCCTGATGGAAGCGGCATCCTTTTTCCTGCTTCTTTAGCAGGGAAAAGATATAGCGGACAGCAGGAAGTTGCTCCTAATCCTAATTACTAATTTGTCCGTCGACCATAATCAATTTTCGATCTGCCATATTAGCCAATTCCTCGTTATGTGTTACTATAACAAAGGTTTGTCCGAATTCATCGCGGAGCTGAAAAAATAATTGATGCAGATTTTCTGCAGAATGCGTATCAAGATTTCCGGAAGGCTCATCGGCAAAAATAACGTCAGGTTTATTGATTAAAGCTCTTGCAACCGCCACACGTTGTTGTTCACCACCCGAAAGTTCGTTGGGTTTGTGATGAATTCTGTGTGATAATCCTAAATACTCAAGTAATCTTTTGGCTTCGGCTTCTGTTTCTGCTTTTGGTTTGTTGGCCATAAAAGCGGGGATACAAACGTTTTCTAAGGCGGTGAATTCAGGAAGCAATTGATGAAATTGAAAAATAAATCCCAGATTCAGATTTCTGAAGTTAGATAAAACTTTGTCTTTTTTGCTTTGTTTTTTAAAGTAGCGGTTCATGTAAATAGCAACCAATACTAACGGAAAAAAAATGATGATATACGTAAACGTGCCTATTAAACCTGTTTCTATTGTGTGTCTGAAAAATAATAGAAAGAAAATTAAAATAATGGTATAAATACCTCCTGCCCAGGAAAATATCTTGAACGTTCTTTCTTCTTTTGAATTGTCTTTTTCTACATCTTGCAGCTGAAAAATATTGGCACCATTTATGCTTAATGAGGATTCAGTATTTCGTTCGGGTTTGTCAAGTGTTCCCAGAATTTGTAAAAGTGTCGTTTTTCCGGCGCCTGATGCGCCAACGATCGAAACAATTTCGCCTTTTTTGATATGTAAATTAACTCCTTTTAGAACTTCGAGCTGATCGTAGAATTTATGTATGTTTTTTGCGTGTATCATCGATGGAAACTGTTTCTACAAAGAAACAAAGATTCTGCCGATATTAAAATGGGTTGTAACAGAATTTTAGGAAGAAAAACGCAAATGGGAATTTAGAAACAAAATTATGCCGACGAATAAATTTGATATACTAATTTTTTTTAAATTCGAATAATATCTAAAGCAAATTAAGATGCAGGAAATTAAAGCAGTAAACGACGATAAAATGAAAAAGCTTCTTTTTGGGGTGCTTTTTGACGCTATTGGAATGGTTTCATTTTCGATTCCGGTATTGGGAGAATTCGGTGATGTGATCTGGGCGCCAATAGCTGCTTTTATAATGACGAGAATGTATAAAGGAAGAGTAGGGAAGGTTGCCAGTATTTTAACCTTTGTCGAAGAGATTCTTCCGTTTACAGATGTGATTCCGTCTTTTACAATTACATGGATTTATACTTACTTTTTTTCAAAGCAGGAAGAAGAAATCTAACTAAAGAATTTAGTCTTTAAACAGAAATCCTAATCCCATGCTTTTGAGCATTTTCTTTTCGAATTTCCAGAAAAACTGAAATTGTCCAAACAAAGTTCCTATCGCAACCAGTAAAACCTGATAAATAGGGAAAATAATAATTAAGCGGATTAGGGTAAACCATCCGCCAAAATCTTCTTTGGTAACACCTAACCATTCGCAAAAGGGTTTAGACAACCATGCCGACGATGATCCTGTGATGGCAAAAACGATAAAAATGATGATAAGCTGAAAATTGGAGGTAATGCCCCAGCGTTGTTTTAATTTATTCATTTTGACTTATAATGATTACAAATATAGTAACATTATCTTGAAGGAACATACCCCCAAAGCTTTTGTTTATAAGTATTTTGGAAATAAATCATATAATTATAAATCAGGTAATTTACTTCGTATCCGTAATCGATTGAAGGCTCGTAGTTAATATTCATTTCATACAAATTTGGATCGTAGCGTTGTGGTTGGAGTACGCGGCTATTCCATTCTGTTACGTATAATCTATTTTTGTTTTCGAGGTAGCTTTGTGTGTGGTAATTTCTAGGAAAAGCTCTTGAATTCAGCCATGTACTAAAACCATTATCGATAATAATTACTTCATATTCAAGAGAATCGTTGGCAATTCGAATCGTATCATTTAAGGCAACGTTTTGTTTGTCAACAGTTGTTTTTTGTGACGTCGAGCAGGCAAGTATAGTAAACAGGATGATTAGTATGTAAATGCAATGCTTCATATTGTCGGGAGTTAGGTGTTTTCGAAATCTAAAAATACTAAAAAATCAACGGGAAGCGTTGTTATTTAACAGTTTATATTATTTGAAATTTTGAACAAGATAAAGGTTTGCAATAAAAAAAGCTGCTTACAACGTAAACAGCTTATGACACTATATTTTTAATTAAAAAAAATATTATTTACTAAATAATCTTCCGAACAGACCACCAAGTCCGCCTTTTTTGGCAATGGCAGCCACATCGGCTTCATCGATTTTGCCGTCACCGTTTTGGTCTAAGCCAAATTGAGTTCCGTATTTAGAAATGGCATCCATAATTCCGGAAGCCTGACCGCTGTTTCCGGTAATAGAACTGATGATGTCTGATATTTGAAAACTACTATCTTTAGGATCTTTTGCTTTGTTGACTAAAGAGTTTAAAACCTGTGGAATTAAACTTGCAGCAACTCCAGACGAAGCTTCACTGCTTATTCCAAATTTATTACCTAATGTTCCGGATAATTGCTCCGTTATTTTTTGAACAACAGGATTAGAACTGTTTATAGCTGAGTTTCCGTTAAATAAAGCGGCTAATTGATCTGTACCGCCTTCTGAAGCGATTTTTTTTAATCCGTCAAATATTGAGTTGCTGGTTTCGGTTATTACCGCCTCATTGTGTTCGTTGGGAACAGCTTGGTTTTTAACTACTGTATCACCACTGTACTGCTGTACTAATTGTGTTAATTGTTCAAACATGATGTATAGGTTTTTTGGATTAGAACTCAAATTTAATCAAAAAATAAAAGGGATTTATTAAACAATGTTAATAAATCCCTTCTGAATAATTTTAATTATAGTTGATTAGCTCAACAAAGTAATAATTTGTGATGCTAATTCAGTACCAATTCTGTCTTGTGCTTCTCCTGTTGCAGCTCCGATATGAGGAGTTAGAGAAATTTTTGTGTGCATTAAAATTGCCATTTCCGGTTTAGGTTCGCTTTCGAAAACGTCTAATCCTGCAAAAGCCACTTTTCCTGAATCTAAAGCTTTTACTAAAGCTACTTCATCGATAACTCCACCACGTGCACAGTTTACTATTCCAACACCATCTTTCATGATTTCGAATTCTTTCTCACCTACGATGTACCCATTTTGAGCAGGAACGTGTAATGTGATGAAATCAGCTTCTTTGAATAAAGATTCTAATGATTGTGAAACAATAGTTGTAGTGATAGACTGACCATCAAAAAACTCCACTTTAATGTCTACCTGAGGAATAAAGCTATCAGCAGCGATTACTTTCATACCTAAACCAAGCGCCATTTTTGCAGTAGCCTGACCAATACGTCCAATACCAACAATACCAAGTGTTTTTCCTCTTAATTCAATTCCGTTTGCGTATGCTTTTTTCAAGCCTTCGAAGTTAGAATCTCCTTCAAGAGGCATATTTCTGTTAGAATCGTGTAAGAAACGAACACCTGAAAATAAATGTCCGAATACTAATTCAGCAACAGATTCTGAAGATGAAGCAGGCGTGTTGATAACGTGAATTCCTTTGCTCTTTGCATAATCTACATCAATATTATCCATTCCAACACCACCACGACCAATAACTTTTAGTCCCGGACAAGCGTCGATAATATCTTTACGAACTTTAGTTGCGCTACGTACCAAAACGACGTCAACATTGTTTTCATTCACAAAATTAGCTACTTGTTCTTGAGCTACTTTTGTAGTTATAACTTCAAATCCACCTTTTTCTAAAGCTAGAATTCCACTTTTTGAAATTCCGTCATTCGCTAATACTTTCATTTTTTTTTGATATTTAAAGATTGAAAAATTTAATTATTAAAATATCCAATCTGAATTTTTTTGAATAAATAAATAGAATGATTTAGTATTTGTGTAAATCTTTAAATCATTTAATATTTTAATTTTTAAATCTTAGCTTCAAGCGCTTTCATTACATCTACTAAAACCTGAACACTTTCGATAGGCATAGCATTGTAGATAGAAGCTCTGTAACCACCAACAGAACGGTGTCCTGGCAATCCTGAAATTCCTGCTTCTTTCCATAAAGCATCAAAAGTAGCGGTATGCTCGTCATTGTTTAGCAAGAAAGTAACATTCATTTTAGAACGATCTTCGACAGCTGCAGCACCTTTGAATAATGGGTTTCTGTCAATTTCAGCATAAAGTAAGTCGGCTTTTGCGTCGTTTAGTTTTTCAACTGCAGCAACGCCACCTTTACTTTTAATCCATTGTAATGTTAGTAATGAAACATATACAGAAAAAACAGGAGGAGTATTGTACATACTTTCTGCTTTGATATGTTTAGCATAATCCAGCATGCTCGGAATTGTTCTTCCGTTTTTCTCTAAGATTTCTTCTTTTACTACTACAAGAGTAGTTCCTGCAGGGCCCATATTTTTTTGAGCTCCGGCATAGATTAAATCAAATTTAGAGAAATCTAAATCACGTGAAAATATATCAGAACTCATATCGCAAACAACAGGTACATTAGTTGTTGGGAATTCTTTCATTTGAGTTCCAAAAATAGTGTTGTTACTGGTGCAGTGAAAATAATCTGCATCACTTGGTATTTCGTATCCTTTTGGAATGTGATTGTAGTTTTCTTCTTTAGAAGAACCTACGATTACCGTTTCTCCAAAATATTTTGCTTCTTTGATCGCTGCGGTAGCCCATGTTCCTGAATCCAGGTAAGCGGCTTTTCCGTTTTCTTTCATTAAATTATAAGGAGCCATCAGGAATGCTGTGCTGGCACCACCTTGTAAAAACAAAGCCTGATATCCTTTTCCCTGAAGTCCTAATAACTCTAAAGCAAGGGAGCGAGCTTCATCCATAACGGCAACGAAATCTTTGCTTCGGTGCGAAATTTCAAGGATAGAAAGTCCTGAATCATTAAAATCTAATATAGCTTTTGACGCTTTTTCAAAAACTTCTTGAGGTAAAATACTTGGCCCTGCGCTGTAGTTGTGTTTTTTCATGGTTGTTGTTAATAGTCGGAAATTTTAAAGAGGCAAATTTCGGCAATAGGAGCTGAAAAAGCGTTAAATTATTCGAAATAATTAAACATTTTTTTACTTTGTTGTTAACAAAAACGATATAGTATCCACGTTATCTGCATAATCCCATAATTGCGGATTTTGTGTTTGCCCGAATGCGATACTATTTTCTGTTAGATTATTACTTACAATGCATTGAATTTGCTCAGCTTCATTCTCAAGACGCGCTTTTAATTCGTTAATATTGTCGTAAAATTCATAAAAAACGCTCGAAATCGGAGAAGCATAGCTTGAATCTTCTTTCAAAGTAAGGAATCCGTTGTCTAATAATTTAAAATTACTCATTAAAAAAACAGCTTTGTTATAGTCGTAATTGTTAGCATATTTTTCGTAGTGAATAACATCCTGATACTTAAAAATAGCCTGAAAAAAGGCATCAAAAGAATAGCCTTTTGGTACAAAAAGTTTAGAAACATTGCGGCATCCTAAACCAAAATACCTAAAAATATCTTCGCCTAAAGCTTCCAGTTCTTCATGTGTTTCTTTTCCGTTTAAAATAGCAACTGAATTTCTGTTTTTACGAATTATAGAAGGTTTGTCTTTAAAATAGTATTCAAAATAGCGGGCAGTATTATTGCTTCCGGTAGCGATTACAGTATCAAAATTTTCCAGTTTCCCTTCCACGAAAGTGATTTTATCTTTTAAGCTTTCATCAGTAAAAATTAAATACTTCGCTAAGAAAGGCAGTAAATGCTGATCGTTTGAAGACGTTTTGATTAAAGTTTTGTTTCCTGTTATTAAAACAGATAAAAAATCATGAAATCCAACTAAAGGAATATTTCCGGCTAAAATTAAAGCGACTGTTCGTTCTTTTTTATTAGTTTCAAAGTCAGCTTCATAAGCAGAAAGCCATTTGTCTATGTTTTCTTCAGTAAGGGCATTTGCCCAGGATTGTATAGCAAAATAAACCTGTTCAGGAGTATACCATCCGTTATGGGATTGCGAAAGCTGAATAAGTTTTATAAAATCATCAAAAAACAGGTCGTTGCCTAAAACCGATTCATTACGAGTGTTTTCTGCTTCAGAAAACTGATTTAAAAATCGACCTAGTGCTATAAAAGACTGCTTTTTTTCGTTTTGTAACATAAGTAATTTGTTTATGAAAGGTTTTGATTGTAATTTTGCACAAAAATAAGCATAAATAACTCGAAAGTCAAAGGTCATTAAGTCAAAAGCTTGGAATGTCTTTTTTGATTTTAGAACTTTGGGACTTTTAACTATTAAGACTAAAAAGCAATGGCAATAATTATAACTGATGAATGCATAAACTGTGGGGCTTGCGAACCAGAATGCCCAAATACAGCAATTTATGAAGGAGCTGATGACTGGAGATATAAAGACGGAACAAGTCTTTCTGGAAAAGTAATCCTACCAGACGGAACTGAGGTTAATGCAGAAGATGCACAAACACCTATTTCTGATGAAGTCTACTATATTGTTCCTGGAAAATGTACAGAGTGTAAAGGTTTTCATGACGAACCTCAATGTGCTGCTGTGTGTCCGGTTGATTGTTGTGTACCCGACGATAATCATGTAGAAGACGAAGAAACTTTATTGAACAGACAAGCCTTTCTACACGGCGAATAATACATAATTTCGTAAAATATATAAAATCCTAAGTGAATAGCTTAGGATTTTTTGTTTTTTGAATTTTATTATTAAAAATCAAGCTGTTCAATGCTTTATTTTTATTAATTTGCGGAAAAATTTAACACTTATCTGATAATGTTAAAAAAATAGCCCCCTATGAACAAATTAATAATTTTGCTTCTTAGTTTTATAAGCTCTGTAGGAATAGCTCAGGAAGCCGAATACTCAATTGTGGTGAAAGATATTGAAACACTTTTGCCGATAGAAAATGTTACCATTGTAATTTTAAAAACCAAACAAATTTTATTAACGAATCAGGAAGGTAAAGTAAGTTTTGTATTAAGTGGCGGATCTAACGTTCAGATTTCTGAAACGAATTATGAAAATATAACCCTTCGCTGGGCCAATCTTAAAGAAAGCGAATTTGTGGTTTACTTAAAAAGCAAGCATAACAAACTAGATGAAATTGTGGTTTCTAAAGAAAATCCGCAAAAAATATTACAGCGAATTGTATCCAATTCGGCTAAAAATTTAGCGATGCCTTATCGATTAAAAGTTTATGTGAGAGAGTTTTTTATGCTCAATAATAAATATTCTTATTATAATGACGGATTGGTAAATTTTCAGTTTTCAGGAGGTCAAAAGAATGTGAATACTACTTTACTTGTAGAGCAAAACAGATCTTACGGATTACTGGAAACCGATATAAGTGCTGATTTAAAAGGATATGATCTGAATAATATTATGGAAAATTATTCTAATTTGTCTTATTTTGATCCTATTCTGGATCCAAAAGCTAAAAAAGAATATAACTTTACGACCAAAGGACATCCTACCAATGCAGCGTACTATATTATGTCAGTGGTTCCTTTGGATAAAGCAAAAGAAGCCGTTGATAATTTTGAAATTGTTTACGATCCGGAAAAAAAACTTATTATTGAATTTACTATTAGCATTGCTCCCGGCGTTGTAGCAGAAATCGTTGAAAAAGCAGCGATTGGTTCTAAAAATATTACAAGATCTGTTGTAAATGTAAATTACAGAATAGAGGGTACAGATTATTATGTGCTAAATTCAAATGAAGAAATTGGTTATGATCTTGTGATGAAAGACGGAGTAAAAAATATTCAGGTTCGAAATAATTTTATCACAACCCATTTTGATAAACAAAAATTTACTTTCAAGGATAGTGACGTTTTTAAAGACAAAACGCTTTTCAATAAAAAGAATAAAATTATGACCAACTATTGGAATATCTCCGGATTTACCTCCACAGAAGAAGAGAAGAAAATTATAGATTCTTTAGAATTTAAATTATAAATAAAAAAAGGGTTGTCAGCAATGACAACCCTTTTCATTTATTAAGGTATTCTAAATTAGAATTTGTAGTTTACAGATAAGTTAAACATAGTTCCTAATTGGCTAAAGTGAAAACCATCGTACGTCATTCTTGAATAACGTTGGTTGAAGGTAATTAAGTTAGATTGTGTTTTAGTTTCAGCTGG
>Ga0247808_10001674_pt1 | contig 10714 bp, 14 predicted proteins | sample UWRJL089202R1_FD_179914 | JGI IMG/M metagenome (GOLD analysis project Ga0247808, IMG submission 179914) | Plant litter microbial communities from Arlington Agricultural Research Station in Wisconsin, United States - UWRJ-L089-202R-1 | ecosystem: Environmental > Terrestrial > Plant litter >... | reverse complement strand
GGAGCGAACTTGTGAAGGCAAACGATAATGTCGTGTTCATTACTCCAGAGTATAACCACACACTTTCTGCTATTCAAAAGAATGCCCTCGATTCACTTGGCGCTGACTGGTTTGAAAAGCCAGTAACTGCCGTAGCCTACGGTTGGAGCGGTGGCTCACTCGCTGTTGCGACACTTCGCGAAGTACTTGGAAACCTTAAGGCTGATACAAAGCAAAATATCGCTCAGCTTGCCTTCATGAAAGATTTGAACCCAGATGGTTCAATCCTTGACGAAGCCAGTGTTAAAACGCAAATCGCTGCTGCCATTGACGAAATTCTTGTGAAAGAACCTCAGCTCGTTTAGCACGACTTGTTATAAAAAATAGAACCACGATTGTGGTTCTATTTTTATGTAGCGACTTTAGTTTTGTGCTTGAAGCACCGCCTCGTGATGCTTGCTTGCAACAGTATCGCGGCCATGTTCCAATACCTTCGCCATCCAAATAAGTTCAGCTTGGCTAGATAAGCTTATGAGAGAAGCAGTACTCAACGGCTTCCTTGTAAAAAGGGCGCAATTTAATTGAAGTCATCAACTCATTTAATGGCACCCACCTATACTTTGAATGCTCCCAGCTAATTATCACTTCGGGCGTATCTGTCAAATACACCAAGTACAAAAATTTTGAAACCGATTTGTTTTCCTTTTCGAAAAATTCAGTTTTGGCATACGCCAGTAAAAACATATCAGGACTAGCAATAATGCCAGTTTCCTCCATTAGCTCACGAACAACTGCAATGAGTTCAGTTTCGCCCGGGTCGACCAAGCCGCCGGGAAGATCAGGCTTGAACGATTTATCGGGACGCTCTTTATATTCACCGACAGTCAGAATCAGCGCTTCATTGTTTTGGTTGATAACCAGCGCCTTAGAAACAGATTCAGTTTGAGGAGCGTTAACTCTTCACCTCAACACCACCAAGCGCAACCGTGCCAGTAATAATAAGCAGAGGGGATTTGTCGTTAGCCTTTTCGCTGTGTTGCTTGCTTTCAATGCCGCCCATAATTGGCGTAACGTGGTATTCAACCCGCCATTCTCGCGGGATCCGAATTTCGATACCACCGCATAACGCAAACACATCAATAGTAGCTGTTTTGACGATATTCGCATCGCGCAAATCGATACCGACGCCACCAAAAACGGCGGTGATTTTTCCACCTTGGTAGTTTTGTGTTTTGTTTATTGTTTCGCTACCGGCAAAGACGGCTGAAATGTCGTCGCGGCCTTCTTTACTAACATTCTTTGGGCGGCTGGTGTGATTAAACAGAATCGACACACCGACGGCAATAATAGCAGCTGGCCAAATAAGGCTCCAAACGTTCACCTGTAGCATATCAAGTCGATTCAACTGCAGGATACCACCAACAGCAATCAATATAACACCCGTAAGATACTGGCGAGTGTTAGCGATAATAGAAAGTACACCGGCAGCAATAACTGCTAATGGCCACCACGTAGCGGCATACTGCCAAAACGAAAAGATATCTAGCGAATCAAGTAATGCCCCAACGCCTACGAGTAGTATTAATATGCCTGCGAGTATTCTTGATAACGATTGTGTATTCATACATTAATAATAGCTGAACGCTACCTAAAACAGAAGCCAATCAAGTAAAATAGAATAAAGGGGGTGTATGATTCGAAAGTCGCTTAAGCGAAAGGTAACAAAATTTTTAGCTCGTCCGTCCGTAGAGCGTAATGCCTATATAGTCGCTACCATCGGCATTATTTTCGTAGTATTCTGGATTGTAATGCAGACACCTAAAACTATTGCACCCGCAGCTTATACTCCACTGCTTAACGTAATCGCAGAAGGTGAAAGCCACGGTAATTATAATGCGCATTTTAGCAATGCAGCCAATAGAAGTCTTAAATTTACCGACATGACCATTGCCGATGTGTTGGAATGGCAAAAACGATACGTCGAGCAGGGCAACCCCAGCAGCGCCGTCGGTCGCTACCAAATTATTCGCCCAACACTACTTGGCTTAGTGAAACAATTAGACCTGAATTTAAATGATCGTTTTGACGAACCGATGCAAGACCGGCTAGCAATCAGCCTTATGGAACGGCGCGGTTCAATTGATTTCGCTAAAGACGAACTGACGGCTGAAAATTTCGCCCACGAATTATCAAAAGAATGGGCAGCATTACCAAAAGTCATTGGCGAATCTCCAGAGAGCAGTTACTATGCCGGTGATGGGCTTAACCGTTCGCTCATTGATAGCAAAACCAGTTTAACAGCTATTCAAGAATTTAAACGCTTGGCAAAACCAATGTAACGACCAAGAAGGAGCTCTTATGGACAAGCAGCCGTCGTATCACAATTCACTTAGCCTCACTAACACTAGTGGTCATCCACAAACGGTTGCTATTTTCCAAAAGCTAGCTGAAGGGTTCAATGTTGAGGTGAAGCCAGACCATACGCAGTACTGGCGCAGTATGCTGACAGTCGCGCGAGCGCTCGATACATTGGTTGATACCCATACACCCACCTCAATCCAAACGGAAGCCCGACAGCTCGTCCAGGGCGTGCCTATAGATGGCATCACCAAAGATGAGGCACAAGAGTTTAGTCAAATATTTCAGGTGGCTTCGCCAGAGCGCCAAGCGGCCATTCAACAAGGCTTATCAATTAACGATTATGCGATTGCGATGCGCCAAGCTACTACCTATAGCGAGTTCGTCGACTTACGTGTGGAAGAGGCGGAATTATTTGGTCACGTTATGCAACTCGACAACCCAAACGAACATGCCACAATCAACACTTTCAATACATGGTTGCCAAGTTTTGCCCGTGCAGGGTATTTAATTGATTCCTTTGGTGATTTTTCATCCGATTACAAAGAGGGGATTATTGGGCTTGAGCCAACAGTTAGTCGTCGTATAAAACTAGGTAAGCGCGCACTGAGCGAAACATTCAACGCTGGCTCTCAATTGCCACCTCGAACAATTGCTTTTTTAGCAGCCGCTTCACTTAGTAAAATGGCTCGCAACGGCCTACGAAAAAAATAATATAGCAACCAAAGAAAAAGCCCTGCAAACGCAGAGCTTTCGCTCAATGCTGCTTACAGGACGTGAGTGTCCTTGTAGGACTTTATGAGAACATCATTCACATGGTCGTTCGTGGGCCACCACTTGAAGAATGTTCTCGTTTCTAATCGCCAAGCTGACATCGCCAGTTCGTATTCGGGCCATCCACTCTCCTTAAGTTCTCGGCTCAAAGCCTCACGCTTGCGCTTGACACGCGCAAAGCGGATTGCGTTACCTAACATTGGAATAGCCATCCAGAAGCCGTCAAATTGCTTCTTGTACACAAACCTGATTTTGACAGGTTTAACCGGACGTCTACTTAGCCAGTCATCCACAAGTCGATTTTGCTCGCTTGCGCTGACGGTCTGTCTCATTTCCACGAACCACTCAATTCATAGTACATACGCAGTGTTGCGCAAGTAAATAATTATACACGAGCGGTATGACTGGTACAACCTTTTGCCAACATGGCTTAAATATGATAAAGTATGTATTGTTTTACTCGACACTCATTGGAAGGTGTAGGACATGGACCTATTATTCAGTATCGTGGTAGTTGTCATCCTTTTGGTTGTCATTGCCATTGTTGTATGGATTCTCAAGAAAGCAGAGCCGAACTTTCGAAACACAGCTAAGTCGGAGGCTTTCACGGAATTCAGAAGCGTTTTCTCATTAGACATAACCCGCGAGGAGTGTGTTGAGAAGCTGGACGATATCAAATCGAGAGCGTCTGATTTTCAGAAGGAAGATTACGACTGGCTCGTCAGAGATGGTGAACGTCGCCTACGTGAAATCGACTCCATCGAAGTGGAGAGAATCGAGACCGAACCGCGGCTCAAGAACTATCGAGCCTTCATCGAGACCGCCGCCAAAGTAAAGCTCTTCAACGAGTTGCATCGAATCAAGCTAGGGACGAGTAAAATCATCTCCTACGCCGACATCGAATGCTTCGGCGCAAAAGGAGAACTCGAATGGTTCAAACGGACCTACGACGAGCTGCTGGTGCCACGGCTTCGGCAGCTCATCATGGCGGCCCGTCACGGATCAGTCGCTCACTACCAAAGAGTTATGGCGCTCCGCAAAGAGCTCGATAGCTATGAAAGCAGCGAGCGAGAAGACATCGAGGATTTCATTGCAAAGCACCTGGCCTACGAGTGGAACGAAATGATAGTGCGTTTCAAGCGCAACCCAGACTGGTACGATGACATATTCGGGTACGAAGACCTCACCAGTGAGGACTACACGCGAATTATCACCAAGGCCAGAGGCGAGCACGATCTCCTCAACCTGCTAGTGCTCATCAAACTAGTAGAGGACGGTAACTACAACTTCGTCGACGCGTTGGTTGCAACCGTTGTCGAAGAATTAAAAATCCAGCGAGATGCCCAACAACTCGAACTCGGCTTCAAACCCGGCGAAGACGAACGGAGCATCGCAGCTACTAACTAACACCCACGTCAACACGTGTCGAGCACCCTAGGGAGCTCCGCGTCATCGACGTGGGCTTTCCTTTTAAAAAGATTAACTAGTAGGTAACAATTTGAGGAATGGCATACGACCAGCGCATATTACCGGTGGCAAAATAACTCGTGCCAGTTTTTAGGCTTACCGTATTACAAGCATTTGAACCGTATTTACCAGCAGGGTCGGCATTGGTGATGGCGTCAGTCCAAACCATCGGCGTGGAGCCTTGAGAGTCGTCCGAAGTTACGTAGTACAGCATTGGCGATGACGTATCTGTTGCACTTTTTTCGAACTTACGGCTGACGATAACGTATCGTTGCGGGTTTGTTCTAGTTGGCGTACAGAAAATGAATTCTTTTTTCTGGTTTGGGCCTCGAGTGCTATCAAATAATTTGGTAGTTTTTAAAATCTGCTCAAGGTCAGTCAGCGGCTCACCGTATACAGCCGGGTAGACAAGAGGGTACTGCCCGTGATCTTGATAGAACAATTGCATCTCATCAGCCAAAATTCCTAAATCGGTTGTAATAACCGCCACCTCCGCTTTTGATTGGATGCCGTTGTAGCCGATATATATAATTGCCGACAAAATTGCGATAACTGTAACAACTATCAGTAGTTCGACAATCGTAAAAGCGCGTGAGAATGGATTATTTTTATGCATAAATTTTATTCGTTCCGTGGTACATCAAAAGACCAACGCACTACATACGTATTGAAGTAGGCCGTACCTGTTTTTAATTTAATAGTATTGCAGGCATTTGAACCATACTTAGAAGCAGGATCGGCAGCAGTAATAGCATCATCCCAGACCATCGGAGTAGAACTTGGCGCGTGTTCGGAGGTTACATAATGCAGCGTTGTCGCAGTCGACTGTGATCCTGAATCATCGGTAGATTGTCCAAACTCTCGGCCAATAATAGCGTACTTTTGGGGATCAGTTTTCGTAGGCGCACAAAAAATAAATACTTTCTTAGGGGACGGGAGGGCGTCACGAGTGTCATCGTAAAGCTTGGTTGTTTTAAGAATCGTCTCAAGCTCTGGTAAGTAATTAGTCGTAGCCGGGAATACAAGAGGGTACCGCCCATTGTCCTTGTAAAAGAACTCCATCTCGTTCGATAGATTTTTTAAATCGGTCATAATACCCACAACCTCAGCCCGGTGCTGAACGCCCCTATACGAAATGAACGTCAGTGTCGCCAAGACCGCTATGACTATAATAACAATTACCATTTCAACAATCGTAAACGCACTACTAGAGTGGTGAGGGGTGTGTGCTGATTTCTTATACATTAGGGTTTATTATAGCATGAGCGGAATCTGGTACCGATGAGATTACCACTATATTACTAGTGCTATTTTATTGGTATAATAGGAATATAACGAAAGGATATGTATATGTCTAAAGGAACTGGCGCAAAAAAAGCTGTAAAGAAACCGAAAAAAGATAAAACAGCTGTTTCTATCTAACAATACTTATAAAGTCTCCACAACGGAGGCTTTATTTTTACGCCAAGGCGAATTGATCGTGAGCCGCTGGCTGCAACAAAGCAACGGGTTGCAGCTGGTAGGTGAGTTCTAAGGGTTGGTGATCTGAAACAATTTCGGTTGGCACGGTAAAATCTACTACCTTGATAGCAGGGGAGACAAACGCGTAATCGGCGTGATACTGGATATTGTCAGGGTACCGTTCGTAGGTGATATGGTTGCGCGTAGACTTTATGCCGTAATCGGCAATAAGGTTTCGATAGCCGTGCTCAGCGAAGGTCTGGACACTTTGTGTTTGAGGCAATAGGTTGAAATCGCCGCCAATAATCACAGCATTGTGGTCTTTAAACGTGTCAATAATAGTTTTTGATTGGTACAAACGGGCGGAGGTATCAAGTTTATGCCCCGGCAGTGGAGCGCCGTGGATGTTACAAATGGTCAACTCCTCGGCACCAAGTTGTAGCGTCACAAATGCCGCGATACCCACTGCAGCCCCGTTAGGATTTGTCGTAAAAAGGCCACCGTTGTTAATAATAGGAAGTGCCTTACGCACATACATGGTGTTACTAAACCAACTGCCGTCGTCTTCTCGACGCTCGGCATTGAACATCTGAAAATCATTGGCGAGTAAGGCTTCGTACACACTGCGGTTTTCAGCGGGTGATTCCTGGAAGCAAAATACGTCAGTTGTCTGCTGGTGCTTTTGAATATAGGCACTAAGTTCATGTTTCATTTTCCCGTGCCAGGTGTTAAGAAATATAACTTTCATTGCTCTTATGGTATCAAAAAAATACTTCTAAGCAAATTGCCCCACACTCTACGTAAGACAAATGCTTAAACGCAAAGCGCGGGGCGTTAACCTTCGCGGTGGGGCCGGCTGACAATGAGTTCCTCGGAAAGTTCTAGGTTGGTAATCATGGTGTCGTGGGCTGGCCCAATGGAATCGCCTTCGGTTAGTCCGTGATGGTGAGCACACCGCCACGAAATGTCTCCGTCAGAAAATCGAACGGTGGTTTCGGCCAACCTTAGGCACCGTCTTGTCGTATCGGGTTCCTCGGTTGGCACTTCGTACATACATCCGTAGTACATATCTTTCACAAGAACTTCTTTAAGCTCATCGCCCATGGGGTGCTCCTCGCACTGGAAGGTTACTCAAAAGTTTGAGTATGTCTATTATATCATTGTCATTATTTGTGTTTTATTCTACTGTATATTTAGATTTGTCATAGCACCTCTCAACTCGGAAGGAAGCTCTAATGTCTCAGACTAAGGTACACGTCAACCCCGATGGCACCACTGTCAACATCCCCCTGGATGCCACTATCGTTATCGATGAGGATGTCTGGATTGGTCAGAAAGTGTTTATCGGTTCAGACGTCGTTATCCAAGGAAACTACACCACAATTGGCGAAAGTGCCGAAATCGATGACGGTGTCAAAATTGGCGCTGGCGCCGAGCTCGGTAAAGGCATCAAAATTGGCAAAAATGTCCGCATCGGTGCCATGGTCGTAGTTGGAACCGAAGCCGATATCGGGAGCGGCGCATTAATAGGTGACCACGTGGTTATTGGCAACAACGTCAGTATCGGCGAAGCTGTCATCATCGGTAGCGGTGTATTGATTGGGGACGGTACGGTTGTCAGCCCAAGGGTGCGTATCCCTTCGTACTGGCAGATTGACGCCAATAAATTCATCAACCCCGGCAACAAAGCCACCGGCTTCCTGCCACAAATCCACTAAGGCAGATCGCGCCCTAACTATCGAGATCATCAATGATTGATGCTCCAACGCAAGTTGGGGCATTTTTCATAAACCATCAAAACCATCCATTGTATGAATACCTTTGGTAGCTCCCCGAGCATTCTCTCAAGTAGCCAGGCTACGAGAGAATGCTCGGGTGGGGGGGGAGTTCAGATGGTGGCGGAGAGCGGGAGCTTTCCAAACTTGAACCAGGCCACGACGAGCACGGCGAGCGACGAGACCAAGACGAGCAACAGCGCGAACTCGAAAGCGACACTGGTCGGTGCTTCGCCCATGGCGACTGCGGGACGGTTGAGGTTGATGGCCAAAAGCCAAACCCCACTGAACAGGGCAAAGTAAAGCGCACTCAGGCTGCCAAACAGCAGACGAGCATTTTTGGTTTCGAAGCGGACCTGCTCGGCGGTGATTTTTTCCATTTTGAACTCCGGATTGTCAATTGGCCTTACGGCCGGGTGGGCGCTTCAAAATGTATATGAAGCTGTATATACATTAGCACTTTGTGCGGTTTTTGTCAATGTTTACCTCTGTTGAATAGCACAAGCGTATTGACATTTTGAGTAAGTAACTCGTTAGCGCAGGATCAGCGCCCCACTGTATTTATACGGTTGGGGCGCTTTTTCTTTGGGGAGGTGAATATGACTAACGTATAAAAATGCGAAAGGCCCAGTATTTCTACTGGGCCTACGCGACGTGCATGAGTTAAGCGGTGAAGCCTTCGGGGAAGAGGTAGAAGGACAGTGCCTTTTTGTCTTCCGAGAAGTGAACCTTCTTGTAGTTAACGAGGCTGCTCCTCCGGGTTACCGCATCGAAGATGAGCGGGCGATCGTCTTGCTTGCCCCAGTACTCCGGGTGCCATTGCTCGAACTCTTCAATCAATTGCTGAATAGTTGAACCATCCTGCCTGTAACTCTTTCGAGCTCGAGTACAGGGAAGTTCATTACCGCCGATGTGGGCGTAGACAGTGTACAAGACATTGACTTCGCCATCAGCGATGAGCTTGTAATCACCTTTCAGGTTGAGGTCAAGCGATGTCCAGGGTCGAACGGCAACGTATTCCAGCTGCTGCTGGACAATGTCTTTAATTCCGTACTTACCAGCGAACGGCACAAGCTGTTCGTTGAGGCAAGGCGCCAAGTCGAGGTGAGTTGCAACAAACGTTTCAAACTTTTCCCACTGCATTTTTAATCCAATCGTATAGATGGAATGTCGCGCTAGGGTATACCTAGATAGAGTGATTATAGCATAAACTGCATAGAAAGTCAATCTAACTTAGTCCCAGCTTACTTCGAATCTAGTGAATAAATATACTTCGAAAGCCTGCCGCATACCTCTGTTAGATAACAGCTAAATTAAACCTCAACACTAGCCAGCAAAGGAATATGATCTGAAGGGCACAGTTCATTGGGTATGTGAGTCGGTAGGTATTCAGTTTCGATGCGCCTACCCATAACACCGCGAATCGCTAATACATCAAGCGATACCGCCCGCTGGTTTACTAGTGCTGTTTCATCCGTATCAAAAATATTTTCAAAACCAGCCTCGCTCACAAGGCTCCTTACCGGACCGCCTGGCTCATCATTGAAATCACCGAAAATAACCGCCGGTTGTTGCGGGCCGATATTTGCTAATAATTCTTTGGTTTGCAACACACCAGCATGGCCGGGGTCATTTTGCGGTGCCCATCGGATGTGCGTGTTGGCAAATACAGCCCGCCCAATTCGTACCGATTGCATAACATGGCCAGAGCCATCACTATATTGGTGACTTTGAAAATCGCTGACTTCAATTCCATTACGTACGAGCAACAAACAGCCGTCGGGCTTATCGTTTCCCTTAGGTGTCCAAAAGGATTGCCAAGAATCAGCATCTTCCAAAGCACCCAAAAGGGGGCGCTCGACTTCTTGCAAACCAATAACATCAGCTCCTAGAGCGTGAATTGTGTCTACCACACCAGCTGTGCGTGCACCAGCAACCAATAAATTTGGATTGACCTGGCTATAATCACCGTTCTTAATATAAGCATCGGCGAGGACATTAAAGGTAGCGGTACGAAGTTCCATAAACTACTTTCTATTATAAACAATCAAAACCATTTACCTAAGTAAATACCTTTGGTTACTGCCCGAGAGTTTTTAGGCTCTCGGGCGGGGGGGTAGGAGTAGCCGAGCTACTTTTTGGAGAGGAGCTCGAGGTACTTGTAGTGGAGGTAGACAAGAGTACCTACCGAAACGATCGCGGTGTAGGCAGATAGCACCACCCATTTATAATCCTCTTTGACGGTGTCTACCAGTTCGTACGTCAGGTGGACGTCTAGCAGGTATGCGTTGAATGCACACAGAAAGAGGGCCATAGCCAGAAGAACACTAAAGAAAACAGACAAGGTGCGCACGTGGGCGATGGCCTTGTCGGCCTTGATTTCGGCCTTTTCGGTTTCGTTCTGCTTCGACTCGGTGTCGGTCAGTTCGGTCTTCGTTGCAGCAGTCATAACTACTCCTTTTAAAATTCCAGCCAAGAGCTGGAAAGCTCGATTGGGCGGAAGGCACTCGCTAGAAGGGTTCTATTGAGATATATACATTATAGCATAAACGACATAAAAAGTCAATCTAACTTAGACCCAGCTTACTTCGAATCTTCTGCCTATAAATATTCCACGGCGCCATTTTTGGCCAATGAATAAATATACTTCGAAAGCCTGCCGCATACCTTTGGTTCATTTTCGCAATCGAGCGGAAGGGTCGAGCGGACATTGGCATTAAAAGCGTTGGGTCGTACAGGCGCTCGCCAAGGTCATTTAAATGAAAGCTAATATCAATATCATCATGGATGTCTTGGTGCGAACTTAAATGAGTACCGGTAGCGAGCTGCTTCCAAGCCGATGCCGAGATAGCCATATTTGAACCAAACAACGGCGGTTGCCCCATAGCCAAACCGACGAA
>Ga0247808_10001668_pt1 | contig 10726 bp, 20 predicted proteins | sample UWRJL089202R1_FD_179914 | JGI IMG/M metagenome (GOLD analysis project Ga0247808, IMG submission 179914) | Plant litter microbial communities from Arlington Agricultural Research Station in Wisconsin, United States - UWRJ-L089-202R-1 | ecosystem: Environmental > Terrestrial > Plant litter >... | reverse complement strand
AGAAACTTAAAACGGGAATTCATTTTAGTTGTGGTTTTCATAGTGCCGTGATCATAGCCTACTAGCATGAAAAATGCAAACCACAACACACCCATTCTAGGGCATAAAAGAAGCCTCCATATGGTAGTGAAATGGAGGCTTCTTTTGAGCAGTTACGGGGTTAGATGCTGCTCGTGATGTAGATAAGGAAAGCCGCTGTATCCTCGTCGTCACCAATCTGACGGATGGCGATGGAGATATTGCGGTCTTCACCGACATAGACTCCGCTTACCGTGTCGTTGCCTTCCTCGGCTTCAAGCTCAACGTAGTCCTCAGCCCAGCCTACAGCCTTCTCATAGGCATGATCTTCGTCACTGCTTCCCAGTACCCAGAGACGTGTGTTGTTCTGAACGTTGATGTCGGGAATGGCTACAAGGTCGGTGACATCGAACTCAGGGAACGCATCAGCGAATTCCTCGGGAGTCACATCGCGGTTCCAGTTCTCGTCATCGAAGTCAACAACGGGAGGAACCGTTACCTCTGTCTCAGCCGGAGTCGGCTGTGGAAGGAACGTGGAACAACCGCTCAGTCCTACAGTGGCGGATACGGTGAGGGCGATGGCAATGAGTAGCTTCTTCATGGTTAGAATGTATCACCGCAATAGAAGCCACCGAACGTTTTAGACTTCATGCAGCGCATCCAGCAGAGATATGTCTATACCGTGATCAGCAGCCGCTTTGAGCGCATCCACGTCATAACCTTCGTGAAGAAGCCTTATGCTTTCTTGAAAGTTGTACCTGTCGCCCAGCCACAGGAACTCTTCGAGGGGGATAAGCCTCCCGCCATTCTCATGCATACCGCGTATTATCGCCTCAGAATAGTAGGCTTTGATAACGGCACTTTCAGAATACTCCGCACTCTCGCCGTTGCGGTGTTCGATGGTGTAGAAGCAATTACCTTCACGCTCCACATGCGCGAATCGATCACGCAACTGAGCAACAATCGCGTCATGCCCGATTGTCACGGGTGCGTCACCATCATGTTTACAACCATCTTAGAATTCCGAGATGATTTCGAACTCAGAGATGGGGAACTCAATCATTTCCTCGATGTCTGCCTTGTCGTTGCGATCACGGCGACCACCCTGTATCACCTTGTATTCGCAGAGCAGTGGCAACTGCACGATACCGATGGCATCAGTCCAGCGGATAGCGAGGAAGGCGTAGTCATAGCGGTTTTGGAGCTTCAGCATCTTGTCGTACTTCTGGCGAGCGATGATGTACGTCTTGTACTGTCCAACCTTGGCTGTGCGTGTCTTGATCTCCACAATCGACTCAGCGCCGTTACGCTCCGTCACGAGGAAGTCAGCGCCGGAGTGCTGATCCATTTTCTCAGCCGGGGCACCATCGAAATACTCGGCAGCAATGATGTCCATGACCGCCTTCTCACGAGCGAGGTCTTCAGGACGTTCGTACATTGGTCTACCCATGTCGGGCATTATAGAACGTCAATGAGTGGAAATCAAATAACGCTACTCGACTGCTGCGAAAGCTTCCTCAAAGGTATCGAACTCACCTAGGTCGAAGCCGTTGTCATCAGTCGCGTTCCAGCCATCACCAGTGGAATCCGGCGCGATACGCTGACCGCGCTCGCCTTCCATGTACGCGCCTTCGTAGCCGTCATCGGGGAACTTAGTCCAGCCCTCGGGAGCTTCTACGTTATCGAGAGCGATAGCAGCCGGGGTGTCGAGCAGACGGGGGACACCGGGTGTAGCCTCGCGTAGACCAGCGGAGAAAGAGCCAGCAGCACTAACCGGAGCGGGTGTGGAGGCGATACGTGAATTGCCACCAGCAGCGTCCTGACGCTTGTGAACGGTAGTCGCCTTGCCGTTCTTGTCAACGATGGGGGTTGGCTGTAGATTGCTCATAAATAGATGTTACCGCCCTAGTGCGACATCCAACAGAGAAAGGGCATGAGCCGAAGCCCACACCCTTCCCGAAATCGTTGGTGACTAGTCCTCGATCAGGACAGCCCAGTAAGCAACCATGTCGAGGTCTTCCTCGATGCCGCCGATGGTGACGGTGCTGCCGTTGACGGCTTCAACCTCGCCGCTGTACTCGACGCAGCCACGGCTATCGCCCTGATCTACGAGAAGGTACTCACCCACGAGCGGGTAGACGATGGTGGTGCCGGTCATGTCGCGCTGGATGCTGCGGGGGACGTAGGGTGCCGGTGTGGTATCGGTTGCAGTTGACATTTCATTTACCTCGTTTTGTTCGATTCGGTTGATAACAAATTCAACGTAACACCAAAGCGAGCAAGATGTCAAACTTTATTTTTGGGGCGAGTAAAGCTTCGAGCTTCCGCTCTCTACAGCGATAAGTCGTTCAGCCTTGGCGAACGTAAGGATGTATGGCATACGGCTGAGTGAGATACCGATCACCCTTGATGCCTGAATAAGCGCTGACTTCTTCTCCATGCCTCCGGGCTTACTGGCAACAATAGCGGTCAGCGTTAGGGCATTCTCACGAAGCTCTCTGGCTTGTCTGTCCATGTCTACACGTTCGATGACTATGCTCATATTCGAAGTATATGGCATTCTCATCTGTTCATCGGGGTTACGTCGTGAGCAGCCGATATCATCGACATATGAGCCGACCGACCGTAGCAACTCCCATCGTTGACAAGAACGGTAAAGTGACTACGGTTCACCGCGCGGTAACTCCGGCTGTGAGTATCCGCATCAGTGACATCCAGCCCCGAAAGGATGATGAGTCCACATGGGCGACAAACGGCAACCGATACGCCAGCGACACCATGTTTAGCCTTGAACGCTACATCGATGAGTGGGGTATGGACGGAAACGATGACCCATTCGATTCCAGCAGCGACAGTAAAAGCGAGTACCTCATTGCTGCGAATGAGCTAACCCGCGCCTTCGGTAAACCCCGCCTCGGAGGAACCAGAGCCGTATGGGACATGGGCGACTATGTTGCGAAGCTCGCCTTCAACGATGTCGGGATGAGAGCCAGCGAGAGGGAAGCCGAAGCCTCAGCCAGCAACAACGACATCCCGGTAGCGAACTGCTACTTCACCGATGAGTTCGACGCGCCAGTCCTCATCATGGAAAAGGTAGAGGAAATCCGATGGGGCTATGAAGTACCCGGACAGGAACACATCAACGAGAACGACTATCCGTGGCTGGATGATGTCGAGGCGGATCAAGCCGGAATAACCGCAGACGGTCGAGTTGTCGCTTTCGACCTCGGTGAATTCTGGGACGGCATCTAGCCCTTGTAGAGAGACTGGAATAGCTCGGCATCGATACCGTTTGCTATCGCTTTGTCTATCTGCAAGATATCCCTGAAGCCATAAGCAATGTACGGGATACGAGCCGGACGTGATACAGCGGCACGCAGCAACGCTTTCTTCGACTTGTTTATTGACCTGCTGGCATAGTCGATGGTCATTCCTCGCCGCGCTTTGTCACTCACCGCGATACCGTATCTGTGCAGCCAGAAGTAGAGTTCACCGATGGCATTCTCTTTGAGAGTGAGAACCCTACCTCGGCTGATGTCCTCTGTCTTCCTCATGTGTTCGGTAGTAAGTCTAGAGATAAGGGCAAAAGCTTCCCCGTCCCACTCATCTTCCTCAGCGATGAGTTGTGCATAGATGTATGCCAGAAGCTCGGTATCAATAGCAAGAACACCGATAAGCTCACGGTCGAACAAAGCCACCCTCGCACGAGTCATCTCCATAGTCTCATCAACAAGCCTCTGAGCTTCTTCTTGACTCATCGGATGGCTCCGAACTGGGTTGCGGCAGCGATGGATGCGTCCAGACCCTCGGTTATATAGAGGTCTACGAGGTCGAGATCCCAGATTCCAACAGCAAAGTAGTTGTGAGCATGTCCGTTGTCATAAATGGTCTGGTATCGCTCGATGGTTTTAGAAACACCCAGAATATGCTTCTTGATGATTGCGCGATGATCTGCGCGCTCGCTTTTGGATAGCCAGAAGTACAGTTCGGACATAGACTTGGAATAGCTTCCATCGCTGACACCGTTGTTGATGTCGTGGTTCTCCGGCGATTCCTCATCATTGATGATCTCGTAAAGTTCGCTATCGTAAGGAACCAGCCGGTAAGCGTAAGCGCAAACCAGAGCTTTGTCGTTGACAGCAAATATCCCGAGAGGGTTCCTATCCAATGCGGAAACCCAGTCCTCTGCTTCCTTTCTGAGTTCTAGATAGTTACCATCGAGCGTCATTAGACACCCACAGCTAGTTCCGAAGCCAGAGAAACGTCGATTCCCTCATCCAGACAGCGCCATACAGTCTCCGGGTCAAGAATCCCTGCTTCGAAATAGGCGAGAGCATTCTCCGGCATGTCGAGAATAGAACAGATGAGTTCGATGCGAGCGGTCATCACTGGGTCTATAGGTGCCCTACTGAGCATCAGTGTGGTATCAGGATGATTGGTGTGCTTCATCCATGCGACACCCTCAGAGAATACGTTCTCAACGAGGTGCTCCTGTGATTTAGTCCCTTTGAGATTCTCGAACCTCACACGGAGAACTTCACCATCCAACTCACGCCGGAGATCCTCGATATCTTCCTCGGTTACGCTATCCCGAAGTATCCACATCGCCATCCACAGCGCGTGTGCGGAGCCGACCATAGAGCCATCGCCAGCGAATGAGCCAAGCCTCTTAGTTCGAGGAAGACCCATAATCCATTCATCAGACTGCCGTGATATGCGTGACCCTATTCCCATCAGCAGCCGGGATCTCTTCCATACCGATAGCTGACACTGAAGTCGCTACGATTCCTGCCAGTGTGCTTGCGGATGAGGTGCTCGCACTCGTTATGGAGACGCTGCGCGCGCTCGTCAACGGGGTTCTCCTTCGCTATCTGAATAACAAAGGAAGTGCCGTCCTCACTCACCTCATCGAGGTATGTTGACGATGAGTGGGCGGGAAGCCGATGCTCGCTCAGGTGGATTCCCTCGCCTTTGATGTCGATATCAATAGAGCCGTCATCATCCCTGATGAAGACATCGTAGTCAGCACGGCTCTCATCCCGTGATTCACCGGAATTGAGGTCATCCATCAGAGAAAGGTCGATCTTGTGTACTGCCGCGCGGTACAGGGTGCCGAAGTCCCACGAAAGCTCGCCATCGAGCGTAACTTCGTCAACAAAGCAGAGAAGGACAGCCGGATCTACCTCACGGAGATCCGCGAACGCTACGGTCTGCGTTACGGACAAGTCCTCGACCATGCTGATTCTCGTCCAAGCGATTGAGTCAGCGAGTGAGTGACCAGCGGCGATGAGCGCTTCCAGACGAAGCATCTCCCGCTTGAAGGCGAAGTGGCGCGGTGGGTGGTAGCTGTACTCGAACTCGTCAAGATCAGCCTTTGAGTAGAATACCCTCAGAGCCTCCTGATATCCCAGCCCCAACTCACTGAGACGCATACCGAAGGCGAAGTTCTTCTCCGTGTTGTCTGTGTGAAGAACGTAGTCGAACCAGTCCCATGCAGGATTGGAAAACTCAACCATCTCAAGCTCAGCCATTGCAGTGATCGCAATCGTAGTCGCAGCCCATGACAGACTCCGCTGCGAGACGTACCTGTGTGGTAGCAAGCCTATTGGCGAGATAGGATATGTCATCCGAAGAAATAGTCTCACCGGCATTCACACGGGCGATGATTTCCTCATCCTTGCGGTACTCGGCAATACGGGCGTAAGCCTCATCGATGTACCGCTGACGCTCAGCGAGATGAGCCGTGTCATTCGAGTAGGCGGGGTAGGACTTAGCCCAATCGAGATGAGCCTTCGACTCAACGATGTATTCCTCTTCCTGCTGGATGAGTGTAGGTGAATCAGCCATTTTTGTCCCTTTCACCTCGGCAGAGGTACATAACAATCATCCCACTGAAACAGTCTGGTTGTCAAGCGGCAGTAGGAGAGTAGAGGTCTATAGCAAGGTCTGCGTCGATGTCGTCAGAGAGGCATCGGGCGATGAAATCCACATCACGCATACCTATCTCGGCAAACGCCAGCGCGCGCGGGTTGTCGAGTATGAAGGACAGGAACGCGCCCCATTCGCGTAGAGGTATCAGCGGAAGATCCAGCCCCATGCGCACTCGCCACATCTCGGCTTCTTGAACAACGCGCTTGTTCATCAGAAGCATGTCTTTCTCGCCGTCGTGGGTGTTCGCGTACTCATCGCATACGGCAGATGAAAGCTCTCGGAATCTAATCTCGATGTGTGTTCGAGAGCCAATGGTGTATCGGTACGAGATAAGCGCGTTCACCGCAACCATCATCTCATAGTCGCCGCTCAGCGAGCCAAGCAAGTGACGGGGAAGCGAGTCAATGAAAGCGGTGGATGACTTGTAGTAGTCAGCGATGAGGATATCGACATCTGAATCGACCAACCTCATCACGCTCCTAGCATCATCTCCGGGGAGGCAAAACTAGACCATCTGCGCACCTAAGTCAATGATGTGGCTTGGTCGGGTTGTTGTTCGTTAAAGGGATGATAGGTATTAAGCGGCGATCAAGGAACGGGCAATTTCGGCATCTACCCCGTCTTCTACGCAGCGAGCGATGAAGTCCAGATCCCAGATTCCGATGAAGAAGTACGGAACGAAATCGGGGTACCGGTAAGCCATATACAGGATGCTCTGTTTTGATTTCTCGGACAGACGGAGGTTGCTATTGCCCTGTCCTGTATATGGGCGGAGAGGTGTCTTTTCGAAAACTCCTTCATCGACATCGCACCAGAATGTGAACTCCCGCTGTACATCATTGAACTCGCATTTGATGCGTTGTTTCAACTCAGAGACAACAGCGTCCACAAACCTCGCCTGAACGACAGGGAGGTCTTCTGATTCCATATTGCCATTGAACGCGAGGTTGAAGGCTGTGTAGGCGATGAAGTCAGAGTCGGTGACACCGAACACACCCAGCACAGAGCGATTGAGAGAATCACACCACTCGGCAGCATGTTTCGTGTAGACATCGACCTGTTCCAGCACCCGATTATCGAACTCGTACAGAGCCTTCATTATCCGATTACCTCGATAGCCAGTGATGGATCGACATCATCAACGAGCAAGCGCTCGATGAGAGGAATATCCCGAATGCCGACATTAATGTACGGGAGGTATTCAGGATGTTCCAATACGGCACTCAGGAATATCCGCCAGTTGACAATATCGCTCCACTGCTCCTTTCTATACCGGCTATCACGACCGAGCCATTCACTCTTGTCGAGAAAACGTCGCCACAACGCAGCCTCGGCAGTTGCCCGATTCAGCAGAACATCAATTTGATCCAGCCCTTTCAGGCGGTATAGTCTGCTAATAGCAGCGTTCATAGCTTCGGATAATCTGTCAGCAAGGATTGCGCGGGTTTCAAGAGTTACGCTTCCCTCGGTGTACAATTCCCGCATGTCGGTGTTCTTTACTGCTTGACGCAACTTGTTCACCGCGTCGATCACAGACCAGATCAATATCGGATGCAAGAACGCCAATACTCTTCACCGGAATGATAGAAAACTCTTGCTTACTTTCGGTAGTGAAAGAGTCTGCGTACTTCAAAGCCTTACTATGAATCAAAGCCTCGTCTTTGGCGGAGTCAGGAACAGCGTATTGATACATCAGGCAACCGCCATATCCACAGCCATAGCGACATCGATGTCCTCGGCAATGCAATGTTCAATGAACTCGACATCCCAGATTCCCGCCTCAAAGAAGGGAAGAAGTGAAGGACGGTTGTAGGCGTTGTTCAGGCGCTCGACCCAGAGAATTACGCTAGGCGTGATGTGGGAGTGGTTGGTGTTGGCATAGTCGATGAGTGGAGTCTCATTGGACAGAAGCCACCACAGGTGAACCTCGGCAGTGAGGCGGTCGTATGACTCACCCATAATCCACGGCAGGTCGTGAAACTTGGTGTACTCGTCTAGATGACCGGAGAAGTAATTCTGGGCATCCAGAGCTTCTTCCATACGACGAAAGCCTTCCATCGCAACCCGCTCATGCGCCTGCTGTATCACAAGGCATTCCCTCGGGGCGGCTAGTGAGCCGAGACGTGACCTATCCAGAGCGGTAACCCAGTCAACGGACGCAGCGAGAGCAGCATTGACTCTATCGCTCATCATCACTGTGTCAACCATCAGGCTAGCCATCATCATTTCCGCAGCAAGAAGCGTGCCTTGCTTGCTCATAGTATTACAACAAACCTACCACCAGTACAGTACCGATGTCAACTTGACACACCCGAAGAAGACCTTGATTGTTCACCTTCAAAGGGCTAACATCTGCGCATGTCATTTGAGAAGCTCGCGCAGCAGTTCCCACTCTGCTACCACCCCACCAGCGCCAACCGTGAACTCAGCCAGTTACGAGCAGACCCCAGCGCCGCCTTCCTCAAAGAGAACCTCACGGGTGTAACCCACGGCAGCTTCCTGTACCAGATTTGCGGTCACGACCACAGCCAGCATCGCTCGCACAAGAAGAAGACAAACCCGAAGTTCAGTCAGGCAGACCTCAATAGCTGTAGAGCCACAACAGCCGTCATCGTTCCACAGCCGCATGGCAAGGATGTGGAGAACGACATCGAGCACGCCCGTATCGTTGCTGAGTCCTACGGAGCGCCGGTCATCATCGTCAAGCACGAGCCGCATGATACCCAGAACCGGCTCATCACGATCATCACGATCACCAACGGCGTAGAGTCAGTGATCCCGAACACCGACTGGGATCACCTCACACGCCTCATGCGCTCGCTACAGAACACACACGAGCACCTCGTTCACCGCTGCACGGTATCGCTCTCACAGCCGACCATCCCCGCAGCGTTTATCGCACCAGCCGTACAAGCGGAACGTGACAACACTCCCGAAGACGCACCGGAAGACTACGCCGACCTGACCGTCTCAGCCGTAGCTCGGACGGTAGCCGGAGCGCGTCATCTAGACATCGATGTATCGCTCGCCTGTGATGAATGTGGCGCACCCATCGCCCTCATCGAAACCAGCGAGAAGAAGAACATATCGGCAGCGATGACCATTGCACTTGCCAACAACCTCGACGTTCCGGCATACCGAATCCGTTATTCACTCAACTCCTTGGGCGAGATGACGGCAAAGAGCACGCTATACGAATACGAGAATGAAGTAGCTTCCGACCTCGTTGCACGCAACAACACCACTTGGCACGCCAGCGCTACCGACCCGCAGAGTCCCCGCTTCAATGACATCCCTATCGAGGACATCGCGGCGGAGCTACAGCGAATTGTTAATGAGCACCACGCTACCCATCAAGTTACGACGGAGACAAACTCTACCATCGCCGCCTAACAATCAAAATTCCAATTTTTTCGTTGGGCTTGGTAAAGCAATCATCAGTCACTATTGACTAGACAGCAACCTCAGCGACCGTCATAATCTCTGGCTTTGAAATGGGAGTACCCGCCTTAACGTGGATGCGAGCACCGGTCTTTGTGGTGAATTCGAAACCAGACATGAGCCAGACTGCCGTGTCATTAGCAATCTTCTGACCAAATATGCGAAGCACTTCCGCCTTGACCGCATCACGACCAATGGCTACTGAGTGTCTCCATCGGAACTTCTCAAGCGCAGCAAAGAAACAGGCGATAACCAAGACCAATATGATCGCAACAGTTCCAAAACCCCAGATTGCATTACCGGTTGCAAATTGCGTAGTGGCAACAAAGCCGGAGAACACAAGGATGAGAAACGCCATTATGAACGTCTGGCTGGAGGCGACATCATGCGAGATGGGAAATTTTGCAATGGCGGGGTCGATTGCTTTTGTATTGGTCATAGTTGATAGATTATCCATAATGCAATATATTGTCAAGTATCTAGCCACGGTATTATCACGCAGTAGAGGACAGCCTTACCGCTTTTATCTATCGCCGCGAGTTGATACAGCAAGCTCTGCGTCAATACCATCGGCAATGAACTGATCCATAAGCTCGATGTCTCTGAATTCAAGTTCCGCAAACGGCAGACGTTCGGGACGTTCGATAACAGCTTCGAGCAACTTAGCCCTTCCAGTTACTCTATTCCAATTGATCTTCACAAGTCCATTAGGGCGTGATACCCACTTATATCCCCGTTCTCTTCGCCACACGAGAGACTCGGCAACGGCGTTGACAATCAGATCGTCGCGCTCGGCATACTGCATGTAGTTCGCACGCTGGATATTGGTAGCAGCCTCATCGACGGCATAATCCAGTTTGGCGAGAATCATAGACGGAACCTTCTCATCATATGACTCGAATCCTTCATAGAGAAACAGGTTTCGGGAGTCCACGGCAGAGAAAAGCTCCCAGTCAGAGGCAAGGGAGCCGATACGTGAAACATCTATGTCCAATAGGTCGAATATCGTCCGGGCGGAGAGGTTGGCGACTGCCTTGTTGCGCGTACCTATCTGAGTTTCGTACTCGTAAATAAGTGTGTTGACCGTCTTCTCTATGGTCATGCGCTGACCACATCGACCGCGAGAGACGGGTCTACGCCATCAGCGATCAGCCTCTCAATAAGCTCCAAGTCCCAGATGCCCACCATGAAGTACGGGATGGCATGGGTATTGTTGTAAGCGAGTTCTAGTTCCTCGGCATCCTCCCGCAACCTTCGCTGTGCGGTAAAGCTCAGGGCGGCATGTTCCTCGTACTGCGGAATCTTGGAAAGACCCATCCAGAAGAAAACCTCGGCA
>Ga0247808_10001667_pt1 | contig 10732 bp, 7 predicted proteins | sample UWRJL089202R1_FD_179914 | JGI IMG/M metagenome (GOLD analysis project Ga0247808, IMG submission 179914) | Plant litter microbial communities from Arlington Agricultural Research Station in Wisconsin, United States - UWRJ-L089-202R-1 | ecosystem: Environmental > Terrestrial > Plant litter >... | reverse complement strand
ACGCAATTCGATCAATCCTTTCGGGATTACCGGGAAAACCACAATAGAACAGAAGATACCGTAGTTCTCACGAAGATCCATTGTCAATGCCGTAGCATCAAGCAACTCACCTTTTAAGAACACAGGTGTTACCATCGTATTCGTAATACCCAAATCAAATCCTCGCTCGCGTAAACCTTTCTGTAAAGTCATAGCAACCTTCCACAACTGTGTTCTCAACTCAGGATTGTTTTTAAGCAATTCTAAGCGCTTCAGCAAACCAACCACCATTGGCATAGGCAACGCTTTCGCAAAGGTCTGAGAACGCATGTTATACCTGAAGAAATTGGTAATGTCTTCACTCGAGGCAACAAAGGCACCAATACCTGCCATAGATTTGGCAAAAGTACCGAAATACACATCTACACCTTCAATACAATTCTGCTCTTCATGTGTACCTGCACCTGTTGGGCCCATTGTTCCAAAACCATGTGCATCGTCAATCAGCAAGCGGAAGTTGAATTCCCTTTTCAGATCAACAAGTTCTTTCAGTTTACCCTGTGCACCCGACATACCGAAAACACCTTCAGTAATCAATAGGATACCACCACCAGTCTGCGCTACCAACTTGGTTGCACGTTCCAGCTGCTTGCGCGCACTGTCAATATCATTATGCTGGTAAACAAAACGTTTACCCATATGTAATCTCAATCCATCAATAATGCAGGCATGAGATTCTGCATCATAAACAATCACGTCATTTCTATCAACAAGGGCATCAATGATAGAAACCATCCCCTGATAACCGTAGTTCAGCAGGAAAGCATCAGGCTTACCTACAAAAGCAGCAAGTTCCTGCTCCAGTTGCTCATGGTATTTAGAATTACCAGACATCATCCTGGCACCCATTGGATAGGCCATCCCAAATTCAGCAGCACCCTTCGCATCTGCTTCACGTACCTCGGGGTGATTAGCCAAACCCAGGTAATTATTCAAACTCCAAACCAAATGTTCTTTTCCACGGAAAATCATATGAGGGGCAATTTCACCTTCCAGTTTCGGGAAAGAGAAATATCCGTGCGACCATTTGTGGTGTTGTCCCAAAGGACCCATATGTTTTGCTATCTTTTCAAAAATATCCAATGTAATCTGTATTTACGGTGATTTAAATTTTTTGCGAATTTACGGTTATTATTTAACAACGCCATTTTTATGCCAAAAAAGCCTTAATGAGGGTTGTCATTAAGGCTTTATGGGTAAGAATAGCTTATCTAGTCCACATTATCATGCAGGAAAGAGTTGTTCGGTCTGATCTCTGTTGAGCCATCTTCATCGTTGCTTAAGGTGAATCTCGACACCTGTGATTCTGAAGAATGCTGTACCTGTTGCAACTGCATTTGCTTGCGTTTGTAAGCAGGTTCATTTTCCAGTTCCTGCAAACCATTTGTGGTGCGCAGTTTCATGCTCAGGTCTTTCAGTCTCAAAATCCTTTCTTTAGATTTTTTCAGCTGATCTTCGATAGACTCATCATTTTTATCATCATCTGCACCTACTTCTTCCACCTGCTCTTCCTGATGGGCATCAGCAAAATTGGCAGCGAAATCAGGCACCGGTGTTTCAAAAGTGAAATCTGTTTCAGAAACGCGTACTTCAAATTCAAAGTTAGGCTCAGCAGGCTGTTGCGCCTCGCTAACCGTAGTATTATGTTCTTCTTCTACAAGCGTGTGCTTGATGAAGTTATTTTCAGATTCTTCTGTTTTCTTTTTATTGTTGTTGAACAGGTCGCCAAAAAGATCAGACTGTTTGATATCAGATTTCAATACCGGCTCAGTTGAATATACTTCAGCTTTAGGCTCGATAAATGAATTGATCTGCTCTACTGGTCTAACCAATGGTGCTTCCTCAGGTGTAAGTAAAGAGATTTTCTTTACGTTCTTCTGTTCCTGAGCACGTTGTTCTGTTGTCTGGAATCCTGTTGCAATAATCGTCACAGAAAGTTTATCTTCCAGACTGTCGTCGCTGCAGTTACCCCAGATCAGGTCGGCAGAAAGACCTGCTTTATCCTGGATGTAATCAGTGATGATCGCAACCTCATCCATAGTCACCTCACGTACACCTGAACTGATGTTCAATAAGATGTAACGTGCACCTTCAATTTCATTATCTTTCAGTAATGGAGATGCCAGAGCGCCTTCCACAGCTGTTAAAGCGCGGTTTTCGCCACTTGCAGAATAGCTACCCATGATAGAGACACCACTGTCTTTCATTACGGTACGCACATCCTTAAAATCCACGTTGATATAACCCGGAACGGTAATAATCTCTGCAATGCCTTTAGCGGCAGTTGTCAAAATATCATCAGCCTGTGCAAAAGCAGAACCTAAGGTCAGGTTACCGAAGATGTCTCTTAAACGGTCATTTGAAATAACCAGGTAAGAATCTACATATTTCTTCAGTTCATCCAATCCATCTTCAGCCTGCATCTTACGACGCTTTCCTTCAAAAGAGAAGGGCGTAGTGATGATCGCCACAGTAAGGATATCAAGTTCTTTTGCCGCCTGCGCGATAATCGGACTTGCTCCAGTTCCTGTACCACCACCCATTCCTGCTGTGATGAACAGCATTTTTGTGGTGCTGCCCAGCATGGTTTTGATATCATCAATATTCTCTATAGCCGAGTTCTTGCCAACTTCAGGAATTGAGCCTGCACCCATTCCTTCTGTCAAACTCGCGCCTAACTGCACCTTATTTGGGATAGGGCTTGATTCCAATGCCTGCGCATCCGTATTACAGATAATGAAGTCCACTCCTGTAATTCCCTGACGGTACATATGGTTTACCGCATTACCACCACCGCCACCAACACCAATTACCTTGATGATTGATGACTTATCTTTTAACATTTCGAATTGCATATCTTTATGAATCAGTTATTTAAAAATAGGTTTTACCTGTTCATCTCTCCTTGTAATATTAACACTTTTTCAACAGACGTTTTCCACAACTGTTCATAATGTGGAAAAGTCACCTATTGTGGATAAATATTACGGTTTGATATAATCTTCATCGCTCACGTTCATGTCGTCTTTGATGAAATCCTTGGTTTTAGCCAATAACTTATCAAACAGACCGCCTCCGCTGCGTTTAACTTTTTCTTTCTGTGCTTCGGGTTTTTCAACATATACACCCGGTTGCTTCATCTCTTCTATCAGCTCTTCTGCTTTCTGAATTCCTTTGATCAGCAAACCAACACTGGTTGCATACATCGGACTTTTCAGGTCGTCATAAATGGTTTTAGGCATGTCTTCATATTTCGACAAATGCTCATTCGGATAACCTACACGGCAATCCAGACCAGTTACATACTCTACCAGTTGCGCTAAGTGTTTCAACAAGGCACCACCACCGGTGATCACGACACCACCAATCAGTTTTTTCTCGTATCCTGATGATTTGATCTCATAATACACGTGCTCAATGATCTCTTCCATACGGGCCTGAATCACATAAGCCAGGTTTTTTACAGAGATTTCTTTGGGCTCGCGACCTCTTAATCCCGGAACACAAATAATTTCGTTCTCTTTATTTTCCTCAGCCAATGCAGAACCAAATCTGGTTTTCAACAATTCAGCCTGATTCCTCATTACTGAACAACCTTCTCTGATATCTTCGGTCACACTGTTTCCTCCAAAAGGGATAACCGCTGTGTGACGGATAATGCCTTCATGGAAAATCGCGATATCTGTAGTACCACCACCTATATCTACCAATGCAATACCTGCTTCTTTTTCTTCGTCGCTCAACACCGATTCAGAAGAAGCCAATGGCTCTAAAATTAATTCCTGAGTTTGTAAACCGGCATTGCTTACACACCTCATGATATTTTTCACGGCAGTTACCTGTCCGGAGATGATGTGGAAATTGGCTTCCAGACGCACCCCTGCCATACCGATCGGATCTTTGATCCCCGGCTCATTATCGATGGTGAATTCCTGCGGCAGTACATGGATGATCTCTTCTCCCGGGGGCATAACCAGTTTGAACATATCATCAATTAACTTGTCGATGTCTTTTTTACCGATCTCATTGTTGAGTTCCCTGCGCGTCAGGATGCCGCGGTGCTGCAGACTCTTGATATGCTGTCCTGCAATACCTACGTTGGTCACGCGTATCTCTACGTTCGACTGCCCGCTGGCAATTTCAACAGCCTGGGCAATGCCCTGCACTGTCTTCTGTATATTGGACACCACGCCTCTTGTTACGCCGGCCGACTCAGCCTTGCCAATGCCGAGTACTTCAATTTTGCCATGCTGCGTTCTGCGACCAACGATCACACATATTTTCGTGGTTCCTATGTCTAATCCTACTACTATTGGTGATTGAACGATAGTTTTTTCTTTGCCCATAACTGTACTAATTTGTTGAGTTTAATATTATTTGTTTTTCTTGGTATCTGTCTTTGTCTTGTCTTTTAACTTTGCCGCTGCCGGTGTTTCTTTAGCTGCTACTGTCTTTTTCTCTGCAGTAACCGGTTTAGCGGTCGCAGGCTTTGTTGTTGTTGTTTTTGCAGGAACTTTAGTCTCCGTGCTTTTTGTTGTTTCCTGTTTAGTTGTTACTGCCGGTTTTACTACCTTTTTCACTTCTGGTTTAACTATCGGCTTTGCTACCGGCACTTTTGGTTTTGCAATCACTGTCTTTGGTTTTGCAACCGCAGGCCTTGGTGTTACGGCCACAACCTTCGGCGTTTCTGCCACTTCTGTTTTAATCTCTTTAGCGATCTCATCTTTAACGATAGAATCAATCACGTTCGTGCCGGCAGGAACTGCTTTCTTCACCAATGGTGCCTTGCCAGCCTCAACGCGATTGGCAGAATCCAGTTCATTTTTAACGCAAACCACCTGATTTGTGTATTTAATATTGATGGTGGTATAGCGCTCCCAGCCTACTTTGGGCATAGCCTGCTTATAAAATGCCATCAGGTTACTCATTTTGACTTCCAGCGAATCTGCATTCCCCAAAATGATCCGCTGATTACCTACTCTCGGAATCAGCTCAATATCTTTCTGCTCGTTCACAAAGATCTGCTCGATCTGCGCATCCCAGAGACTATCCTTCTTAATAAATTCTGCAGTCTTATACAGATCTACCGCCAGCTGTGTATGCAGCGTGTCAATTCTGCCGCTGAAGTTCTCCATAATCGTCCCGTTGGCCACCAATACATTAGCCGTAAAGTTCGGCGATACGGGCATTTTCAATCCTGTGCGGTCAATATAGAAATCCTGATTCCCAGCATTGATCACCCTCAATATCGGCTGACGCTGCTTAACCTCTATATGGATCACTCCATCCATATCGGCATACACCTTAGCTAACGCGATGTAGGGGTTAGACTTCAGCTTATCTTCTATCTCATCCAGGTTGATCGTCTCCAGCTTCTTGCCGATCAAAATACCCTGGTTTTGTTTCAGTATGGCGTCTATCTCTTCTCTCTCAATGAAATTATCTGCCCCCGGAATCAAAATCTTTACGTTTGTACAAGTCACCGTTGCCTTTTTAACACCAACAAAACTCATCAATACCACCACCCCGCTCAGGCAAACTACCCAGGCAAACGTTTTAAATATTAATGTCCAGGCGATCTTTTTAAGCATGACTCATTACATTTTTTAAGGGTTGAACCAAAGTATCAATATCACCGGCACCAACGGTAACCAGCAATTCCGGCCTTTTAGCCTTAATCAAATCCAGCACCTGTGCTTTTTCACAGACCTGTTTACTATCCAACGTAATCTGATCCAGCAGAAACCGGGAATCTATCCCTGGTATCGGCAGTTCGCGTGCAGGATAAATCTCCAGCAACAACAAATCATCCACAGTACTCAGCACAGAAGCAAAATCTGCAGCAAAATCCTTTGTGCGACTAAACAGATGCGGCTGAAAAATAACCGTCAGCTTCCTGTCCGGATACAATTCGCGCACCGCTGCAAAACACGCCTTCAGCTCTTCAGGATGATGTGCATAGTCGTCAATATACACGTGTTCAGCAGTATTGACCTGTTGCTCAAACCTGCGTTTTACGCCTTTAAAGGTTCCTAATGCAACCTTGATGGCCTCAGGAGCTATTCCCAGCTTCAATGCCACACCTATGGCAGCTACCGCATTTTCAATATTATGTCGTCCGGGGAGCGCCAGCGCTATTCCTTCTATAGTTACCGCTTCACTTTGATAATCAAAAACAAAGCGACCTGATTCAATACGGATATTCAGTCCTTTGATATCTGCCCATGGATCTAAACTGTAGGTCACGCCTTCACTTATCGGCAAACCGGCTCTTAAAAAGATCGTGCCTCCAGGTTTAAGCTGACCGGCAAACAATCTGAAAGATTCCTGCAATTGCATGCTATCCCCGTAAATATCCAGATGGTCTGCATCCATTGAGGTAATCACCGCCAGATCCGGATGTAAAGTCAGGAAAGAACGGTCATACTCATCAGCCTCTACCACCACAACGGGTTTATCACTCAATAAAAAGTTAGAACCATAGTTCGTGGCAATGCCGCCCAGAAAAGCAGTACAGCCATAGCCGGTATCGGTCAGGATATGTGCAACAATGGATGAAGTCGTTGTTTTGCCATGCGTACCCGCAACAGCAATACAGAACTGTCCTTTGCTGATAATTCCTAACACCTCAGAACGTTTCTTCAGGGCAAAACCATTTTCCTGAAAGTAAGTTAAAATCACGCTGTTCTTAGGAATAGCGGGCGTATATACAATCAGCGTATCCGGATTTTTGTCCAGAAAACATACCGGCAAGGTAGCGTCATCATCAAGGTAAGAGATCAGGATACCCTCATGCTCCAGACCAATGGTCAGCTCAGTACGGGTCTTGTCGTAACCGCAAACCACAGCACCGCGTTTTGCAAAGTACCGGGCAAGGGCACTCATGCCAATCCCGCCGATTCCTACAAAATACACCCTGTTGATTGCTGCAAGTTCCATTATACTGTTCTCCCCGCTAGTTTAAACACCTCGGCTGCGATGATATCATCTGCTTCCGGCAATGCCATTTTACCTATATTTTCTGCGAACATTGCTGAACGCGTTTCATCCTTTAATAAATCCAATGCTTCAGTTACCAGGGTATCTTCAGCAGATCTGTCGGTGATCAGCAGTGCGGCATTATTCTTCACCAGGGCCAAAGCGTTTTTCGTCTGATGATCTTCAGCCACATTTGGCGAAGGCACCAGGATTACCGGTTTCTTAATCAGACACAATTCTGCAATGGTACCCGCTCCTGCTCTGGAGATGATCACATCTGCAGCGGCATAGGCCAGATCCATCCTGTTCAGAAATTCGAGGACACGCACATTGGGATGAAAATTCTGCCCAAGACGCTCCATGATCCCCTGATAGTAGAACTTACCCGTTTGCCATACCAGCTGAACATCCTGATCCAGTATTTCCTGCAGGTGTTTTTCTATGCTTTTATTCAAAGTACCTGCACCCAGACTCCCGCCCGTAACCAGGATGGTTTTCTTCAGCGGATCCAGCTTCAATAATTCAGATCCTGCAAAGTGCTTGTTGTAAACATCAACAACCTCTTTACGCACAGGATTTCCTGTTTTCAATATTTTCTCTGCAGGGAAGAAGGCTTCCATGCCATCAAAGGCCACGCAAACTTTCGCCGCATTTTTACCCAGACGTTTATTGGTGAGACCTGCATAGGAGTTTTGCTCCTGTATCAGATAAGGCACATTTTTCCAGGACGCCGCAAAAAGAATCGGACCTGAAGCATAGCCTCCTACGCCAACAACCACATCGGGTTTAAAGGAAGAAATCAGTGCCAACGCCTTACGCATGCTGTCTACCAGTTTAAAGGGCAGACTCAGGTTTTTCGTAATCGAACCACGCTGAATACCGCTGATGTTTAAACCCACAATTTTATAGCCTGCCGCCGGAACCTTTTCCATCTCCATTCGACCCATTGCGCCTACAAACAAGATTTCACAAGTAGGCTCCATACGCCTGAGCGCATTGGCAATGGCAATCGCCGGGAAGATGTGTCCTCCGGTACCGCCGCCTGAAATGATTATTCTTGTTGATCTCATACTATTTCTATTTATGCCATTGCAGGAATCTCACCCACAACAACTTTCTTATTATTTTCTTCTACATCCCTGCTTACGCTGAGGATAATGCCAAAGGCGATACTGGTAAATATCATTGACGTACCACCCATACTTACCAATGGCAGGGGCACTCCGGTTACTGGCCCTAAACCTACGGCTACCGCCATATTGGCAAACGCCTGAATCGTCAGACTAAAGCTTAGTCCCGCGGCCAGCAGAGCACCAAAGGCTTTCGGACTCTGGGTCACAATGCGTACACATCGATACAGCAGCATCAGGTACAACATGATGATCACCATCGCACCTACCAAACCATATTCTTCAACGATGATTGCGAAGATAAAATCTGAGTACGGATGCGGCAGAAAGTTCCGTTGTGTACTGTTTCCAGGACCCTTTCCGAATATTCCGCCATTAGCCAGGGCAATCTTAGCCTGATCTGCCTGATAGGTTTTATCTGAGTGCTGCAGCTCGGGATGCATAAAGGAATTGATCCGTGATCTGTACGTCTCTCTCCTTGGCCCAAGAAATACAACAAACATCAGCAGGACCATCCCACCGGCACATACCATCGCAATTTGCTTGATGCTGATACGACCAATGATCAGCAGTAAAATACTTACCCCAAATAACATCAGCGCTGTAGATAAATTGGCAAGTGCAATCAATATAAACACTACACAAACCGAGCCCATAATCGGTATAAAGGCCTTTTTAACATCTTTAATATTCTCCTGCTTTTTGGTCAGCATCCTGGCCAGAAATGTAATGAGTGCAAGCTTGGCCAAATCGGAGGTCTGGAAGGTCAAACCAATGATTGGGATCTTTACCCAGCGGGATGCATCATTCAGACTCGCACCAAAAATCAACGTATAAAACAGCAGAGGTATCGTGATAATCATCAATACTTTAGAAATACCTGCATAATATTTATAATCCAGCAAATGGGCAATATAGATCATCGCAATACCCATCAGCACAAAGATCAAGTGCTTAGTCAGCAAAATCTTCTCTACCGTCTTTCCCTGTTTGTACGCAAGTGTGCCAGTAGCGCTGTAAACAGCGAGAATGGAGATGAGTGAAAGCAGGATGATGATCAGCCAGATCCAGCGGTCTCCCTTGGTTTTTTCTAAAATTGCGCTTACAAACATATTATAGCTCTTTTACAGCCAGTTTAAATTGGTTACCACGGTCTTCATAATTTTTAAACAGATCGAAACTAGCACATGCCGGAGACAATAAAACAGTATCCCCTTTTTTGGCCAGGTGATAGGCTACCTGTACGGCTTCATGTGCAGAAAATGTATTCACAATCACGTCTACATCATCTTCAAAAGCTTCGTGAATGCGCTTGTTGTTTTTACCCAGACAAACAATTGCTTTGACCTTGCTTTTTACCAGCTCTTTCAGCATATCATAGTCATTGCCTTTATCAACACCGCCCATGATCAACACAACTTCTGGCTGCACGCTTTCCAGCGCATACCAGGTAGAATTCACATTGGTAGCTTTAGAATCATTGATGTAGTTTACACCAGATATCTTGGCTACATGCTCCAGCCTATGCTCAATATTTTTGATATCGCCCATACTCTCACGGATGGTAGCATTGCGGATATCCAACACTTTGGCAACTATGCCAGAAGCCATAGAGTTGTAGATATTATGCTTGCCCTGCAGGGCTAACTCTGAAATTGACATAGTGAACTGGTCTAATTGGTTGATATTGATATGTAAATTATTTCCTTCTAGGTAAGCCCCATCCTCAATCTTTTTACGGATAGAGAAAGGATATTTTTTTGCCGACACTGAGGTATGCTTCAGTGCCTTTAATGTTTCTTCATCGTCAGCACAGTAGATAAAGTAGTCTGCTGCCGTCTGATTTTGCGTAATCCGCATCTTGGATGCCGCGTAGTTGTTCATTTTATAATCGTACCGGTCCAAATGGTCCGGGGTGATGTTTAACAATACTGCCAGGTCTGCTTTAAAGGCATACATGTCATCCAGCATAAAGCTGGAGATCTCCAGCACATACCAGTCAAAGTTTTCTGTAGCTACCTGCGCAGCGAAACTATGACCAATGTTTCCTGCCAACCCTACATTCAGTCCTGCTTTTTTCAGGATATGGTAAGTCAGCATCGTGGTTGTGGTCTTGCCATTTGACCCTGTGATACAGATCGTTTTGGCCGTAGTATATCTTTTGGCAAACTCAATTTCTGAGATTACCGGTATGCGTTCTTTTTTGATGGCTTTAACTATAGCCACATCGTCGGGTATACCCGGACTCTTAATCACTTCAACCGCATTCAGGATCAACGCCTGCGTATGCTGCTTCTCTTCAAAAGGAATCTGCAATTCAGTAAGCGTTGCTTTATAGCGATCAGCAATAGCTCCAAAATCCGATACAAACACATCGAATCCCTGCTTTTGCGCAAGCATCGCAGCACCTACGCCGCTCTCACCAGCTCCTAAAATGACGATCCTTCCCTTTTCCATTATCGTACTTTTAAGGTGATGATGGTAATGATGGCCAGCAAAATGCCGATAACCCAGAAACGCACAACGATCTTAGCTTCATGGTAGCCTTTTTTCTGGTAATGGTGGTGTAATGGCGACATCAGGAA
>Ga0247808_10001665_pt1 | contig 10740 bp, 8 predicted proteins | sample UWRJL089202R1_FD_179914 | JGI IMG/M metagenome (GOLD analysis project Ga0247808, IMG submission 179914) | Plant litter microbial communities from Arlington Agricultural Research Station in Wisconsin, United States - UWRJ-L089-202R-1 | ecosystem: Environmental > Terrestrial > Plant litter >... | reverse complement strand
ATCCCTTATTTCCCGTGCCCAAATGTTTGCTCCAATCAGAGATTACCGTTAAAATTACCCCATAACTGATATAGCTCCACAAAACGATTAAAGCAGCTGGTATCACTTGCCACTCTATAATATCCGTTTTTTTTATTTTTAAGTGGGCTGGGCTGAATTTCTGCCTGCCGACAAGGGTTTCCTTCATGTTGGCTAAAATGACGATAGAGAGCAGCGCAAACAGCGAAGAACTATAGAACAAAATATCTATTGAAAAATAAGCGGTAATGGCACTACCAATTGCGGGCCCGATGGCAAGACCCGTACTGAAACAAACCCCATGTACACCCATTGCTTCGCCCCATCTATCAGACGGTACTAAGTCTGCAACATAAGCTGATGTTGCTGTAGGCTTAAATCCTGTAGAAAATCCATGGATTAACCTGATGAGCAGAAAACCTGCAACTGTTGTTAAGATCGGATATAAAAATCCGCATAAAAAACAAACGACAGACCCGACGGCCATTACCGGAATCCTGCCTATGGTATCGGTAAGTTTTCCACTAAAAGGTCTAGAAATACCTGCTGTTAACGTGAAAAGTGCAATGATTAATCCTTTGTATTCAGCGCCTCCCAATGAGCTTAGATAAGCAGGCAGCTCTGGGATCAGCATGTTAAAACTTGCTGAAAAAAGAAAAGAGCTTAGACAAACCAAGCCAAATTGTAAGGTATAAATTCTATGGGGTTTTTCTTGCACTTTAACGGCTTCCCTATTCTTTTGAGTGATGCGCTTCTCCGTAATGGGAGGTTTTTACATCAACCTTATCCCCTTTTATTGTTAATGTAAAAAGATAATCATAGTCATCGTCAGTTAATTCTTTAAGTGGTTTTTGACCACCAAAAGCTTCAATAACTTCTAGTACGGTATTAGAGTGTCCGATTATTAAAATGTTTTTGCCTTTGGCGCTTTCTTTCCATTGCTTGGCTAAGATCTTAATTTGGGCAGGATCATAGGTCCTGATAGAAATGCCAATTTTATCGGCCAATGGGAACCCAGTCAATTTTGTTCTTTTATAATCCGTAGAAAATATAGAATCGATCTTTTGCCCCTTCAATTCCTGTAGAAGCGCTGTGGCCCTTAATTTCCCTTCTTCGGATAATTCGGGATCTTTATCTTTTGGATCGATCGTTACTTTCTCTGCATGTCTTACTATCCAAACTTTTAGTACTTTTTGAGCATTCACATTCTGCTGTCCGAGTAAAACTATAAAGAAAATAAAAATTAGCTTTTTCATGTTGATGATAATGAGGTGATCAGTTGATGAATATCATTTTTAGTGTGCCAACTGCTTAAAACAATTCTATTTAAAGTTGCTCCATCTTTATCGGGATATGGGAATGAAGAAACTAAAATCTGATGTTTTAATAATCCGGCGCTAATGTCTGCATTTTTAGAGAAAAAGACAGGAAAATCAGGAATAAAATGCCAATCGGGGCTATCTTTTAATTCGGCACTTAACAATAACATATTTTCCTTCAGTTTTTTAAGTGCTGCAGCGTAGATATCTTCGCCCTGCATAAAAGCATATAATCCTGCAGCAGCCGGAGGCGAGGCGCCTAAGAATGCGCTGCCATTTTTAAGGGATTCGATTAATTTTTCTGGACCTATTACCATTCCCGCATCAACGCCCAAAGCTTTCGCCATAGAAGCGACTATCAGCACTTTTACGTTTTCTTGAGATGGGATGCCTGCCAATGCCGTTAAACCATTGTAATTAACACCAATACCATGAGAGTCATCTACCAACAAAATCACTTCTTTGTTTGGAGCTATGCTCTTAATAAATGAAAAATCATAGATCTCTGGACAAAGATTGTTCATTGAATTACTGATGAGTAACCACTTCTCTTCGGAACTCGAATTGATTTCATCCACAATTTGTATTGACCAATCGTTGAAAGCGCCTTTGGTTGCTGGGACTTCGTTTAGCCAAAGCGCTGGATGAGTGGCTGGAGCGTAACGGGTTTCTCCAAAATGGGACAGGTTTTTAACAGCGATCTGAGCCGCTAAAAATCCGCTCGAGGTAATCATGGCACTTTCGGCCCCAAATCTTTTTGCAGCATATTCCTCGACTTCGTCATAAATAGCCAATTGTACATTATTGCCTCTACTTGTACCATTATTTAATCCAAATTTCTGGATGCCTTCTAGGTAAAACGTTAAAAAATCTTCATTTTGCGGAATGCCCAGATAAGCAGTTCCGCCAAAATAAAGATAGTTTTCGTCACTACTTGATACCCATGCATCTAAAGGATGAGCAAGTTGACCAAATTTGTTTTTATCACTCATTAATACCCTCTTCCTAATTGATCATTAGCGGCTTTTATTAAGGAATTTGAAGTATTTGAATCATGACTAAATTCCCAGAACATAATGCCATTTGCCCTATCTTTGGCCATCTGAGTTTTTGCCTTAATTAAAGTGGTTCCATTATAACCATAGGTTACGCCATTAACGGTAGCTACATTTAAGGTTACATCTGCACCACTGGCTTCAATATCTCTATAACCAATAGAGGCAGATCCTGCTTTGCCGTATAATGGCATACCTAAAACGGCTTTCTCTTTGGGCATTGATTTTGCGTTTAACCAAACGTTCAGGCTGGCTTCTGTCATTTTCATTGAAGCATGGTTTAATGGTTCGGCAGAATCATATCCTGCTCCATCATATTGCATGATGTTAAAGAAATCTACATAAGGGTAAACTGCGGCCTGTATGGCATCTTTGTTTGTTGATGCATACACAGCGGGGGTAATTGCTGCACTTAAAAATTTGTTTGCTTTATGTAGCTCGGTTGAAAGTTCTTGCATTAACAATGTAAAGTCTGTATTAGCTGCACCTCCTACCGTTCTTGGGTATTCCCAGTCGATATCGATGCCATCCAACTCATTTGCCTTTGCAAAATCTACTACATTTTTGACCAGGTTGGTTCTTGCTGCAGCTGAACCTGCTATGGTAACGAAGATTGATTCCGCGCCAAAAACAGAAATTCCGAACTTTACATTATTGGCTTTCGCCTTACTTTTTATCACAGCAAATCTGGCGGCCTCTGTTGCTGTTAATGGGTTTAAAGTTCCATTACCTGCAGCATTTACGTTTAAAAAGGCAAAAAACAAGTGGGTTATCATTTTGTACTTGCTATCGCTAACCGTTGCAGGGTCTCTATAGCCTGGCATGTAGGCAATAATCTTAAAGCTGTTATCTGCCACATAGGGTGTGGTAACTGGTGGAGTAACCGGAGGTTCTGGTGTTGGTGTTGGATCAGACTTCTTGCTACAGGCCGCAAAAGTTACGGCGACGGTTAATGCAAATAGTAGATTTTTTAATTTCATAAGGATGGTTTAAGTTGATTTTTAAAGAATTCGAATTGTTGTTTAATTGATTTAGTCCAATAAGCCTTATTATGCCCACCAGGTTGTGAAATATAGGTTGCGTTTAGTTTTAATGTGTCGCATTTCTGCTTTAGCAGATTATTGGATACATAAAACATATCTGATGCTCCGCAGTCAAAAATAATGGGTTTTGTATTGCCTTTTAATTGATCAATATTTTCGTAAACGGAATACTTCTTCCATAAATCACTGTTCTGAGGAGCATTTCCCAATAGCTCTCCCAAGCCAAACTTTCCAAATCCATCTGAGAGCCTGATCCCTCCGCTTGTGCTTCCGGCGCCGCTAAATAATCTTTCGTTTTTGATAAAAAGGTAAAGTGCGCCATGGCCTCCCATGCTCAATCCGGTAATAAAAATGTTTTGATCATCCGTTTTATATTTCTTTTTAATGTCTGGATAAAGTTCGTTAACGAAAAAGCTCTCATACTGCCAATCAGCTTTTGCTGGACTATTGAGGTACCAACTGCTGAACAATCCATCTGGGCATACAATGATAAATCCATATTCGTCCGCATATTTTTGGGCATCCATGATGTTGTGCCATTGTTTATAATTTCCGCTATAACCGTGCAATAAAAATATCACCGGCATTTTTTGCAGTTTTTTATAATTTTTAGGTTTAAAAACCCAGGTGGTATCCTGCTTTGGCAAGTTTTTACTCTCATAAATCAACTGATCTTGAGCAAAAGAGGTTAAGGTAAAAGCAACAAATAGAAATAGTAAAAATGATCTTTTCATATTAAAAATTTTCATGGATATAGGTCATTACTCGGACCATTTCTTTTCTTACGTCAGCAGTAGGCAGAACAAAATTATTGTTCATGAAAGAAAAGACGAGCACCCTTCCCTTTTTGGTAAGCACATACCCACTCTGGTTGTGATTATTAGAAAGCGTACCGGTTTTTCCAAAAACAAAGGGCGCATCAGTTTTTGGATAGGCATTCCTTAACGTTCCGGTTTTTCCACCTGCAGGCAGCATATCAAACAACTTTTTTTGATCTTTAACCTCAGTATAAATGAGTTCAAGTAACCTGATCATATCTCTTGGGGTAAATAAATTACCTCTTGATAATCCTGATCCATCAACCCATCGGGGTGGATCTGGCAAAGTTGACAGATATGTTTTATTGACATAATCGATTACTTTGTTGGTGTTTAATTCCACGCCCAATTTATTGGCGTAAACTAGCAACAATTGTTCAGCAATGAAATTATCGCTGGGCAACAGCATCTGTTTAAACACCGAATCGCTTTTAACATTATAAATTGTTTTTGCTGATTGAGGCATCTTCATGTCTGTAATTTCGATGTATTTTTGCAGGGTGTCAGACAGTAAATTCACCGTTGTTAAAGCGCTTACTTTATAAGGGATTTGTTGCTCATATTTGGCTGGAATAATTGATTGTGGGTAGGTAAATCTATTGGTCGTAAAATCTCTGACTACTCTAAATGGCTTTGTATTTAAGCTGTCTTTCACAAAACAAGTGGCGAAGCTTTTTGGTAAAATGTTCATTGATCCAGCAGTTGCTGAACTTACCAATACCACATTGTCCATTACTGGCAATTCGTTTATTTCAACCTGATAATAATCATTATAGTCGTCCCACTGCCAGCCGTTTCCATAAAAATTCCCGGTATATCTGCCTGGGGCGAAGAAAAGCTTCTTTTTGGTCGATTTTAAGAAGTCAAATGCTTTTGTTCCTTTAAGCGTTGTATGTAAAAATGAGGGATCTCCCGTTCCCCAAAACACAACAGAATCTCCATTTTCTATATATCGCAGAGAGGGGATTGAATCTGGCATCATCTTCAATCCGGCATAAAAGGTATAAAGTTTTGTATTTGAAGCAGGGGTGTAATATTTATCCGCGTCTTTTTGAAAGATCATCTCCTTTTTGGCCATGTCATAAAGGGCAAAACCAACCTGATATTGTTTAATTATCGGGGAGTTTTTAAATTCTTTTTTTACTTTTTTGGCGATGATTTGATTTGGAGCACAGGCTGAGAGACAAATTGCGAGTAAGACCAAATATATACCTTGTTTTTTGTAGCGCAAAGCTGCGATTTCCATTTATAGCGAATTAGGTGATAACAATGTGCGCCCTAATTTATTAATTTAGTTTCATGAAGTATTGGCAATGGGCAATAAAATTCCCACACATTGCATTTTGGTTGGACTATTTTATCATAAGCATGCTTTGCTGAACATTCTTTTGCCAGAAATTTACTTTGATGCTGGAAAGATAAGAGAAGGAATGGATTCTGGGTTCATCAGAAACTCAATCATCATTCCTCTTTATATCGAAAAAAAAGGCTGGATTTAGATGCGATCATATCTATTAATTTGAAGTTAGCAGAAGATTATACATTAGAAGGGATTGACAAACTCCTTAAATCATAGGGATGCAGAACCATTTTGATTGAGATTGCTAGGAAAAAGAAGAATTCATCAAGTTGGTTAAGCTAAAACGGAGGGTTTAGCAACATTTATTTGTAATATTTATCTTACTAGCAGAGATTTCCAAGCCCACAATTCTATTTTTATCGGTTAATAACCCAAAAACTATTTATAGCACATCAAATGATTAAAAACCCTAAATTATTAGCGATTGCTGGTATGGTATTTTTATGCGCTACTGGCAGCAATGCCGCATTTGCGCAAAACAAGAAAAAAACCCCAGCAACAGCTACACCAACAGTAGCTGCACCGGCTGCAGCACCGAAAAAGGAAGGTATCAAACCTTTTTCAGAAGTAGTTACGAATAAGGCGAAAAGCAAAACCGGCCTATTTAAAACCCACAGAGTTGACGACAAATGGTATTTTGAAATTCCTGATTCGATGTTAAACCGCGAAATGCTGGTGGTAACTCGTTTGGCAAAAGTACCTGCAAATGTAAAAGTTGGCAACCAACAATATGGTGGGGAGCAGATCAACGAGCAGGTTTGGCAATGGGAACGTAGAGGAAAACAGATTTTTATCCGTGTCCCTAGTTATTCCATTCGCGCTGATGAAAATACAGATATGTATCAATCGGTTAAAAACTCAAATCTTTCAAGTATTCTTGCAGCTTTCGACATCAAGGCCTACAATAAGGATACTACAGGCGTTGTGATTGATGTCACTGATTTTTACAATGGTGATATCATGGCCATCGGTGCATCAGATGCATTAAGAAAAGCATATAAGACAACGATGTTTGATGCAACAAGATCTTATGTTGATACCATTAAAACATTCCCTATCAACATTGAGGTGGTAACGGCTAAAACTTACCGTTCTGCTGAATCACCTATTGACAATACCATTGCTGCTGTGACTTTCGAGTTCAACACTTCGATGTTGCTTTTACCAAAAACACCAGTAAAAGCACGTCATATGGATGCAAGGGTAGGTTATTTTGGCCAAGGCCAAACAGATTATGGTACTGATGCGCAAAAGGCAGAACGTACTGCTTACATCCACCGTTGGAACTTGGTTCCTAAAGATACTGCTGCCTATAAACGCGGAGAACTTGTTGAGCCGATTAAACCGATTATCATCTATATTGATCCGGCAACACCTAAAAAATGGGTTCCATATTTGATTAAAGGTATTAATGACTGGAATGTGGCCTTCGAATCGGCAGGTTTTAAAAATGCGATCATTGGAAAAGAGGCTCCAACGCCACAACAAGATCCAGAATTCAGCGTAGATGATTCTCGTTATTCTGTAGTGCGCTACTTTGCATCTGATATTGCGAATGCTTATGGTCCGCATGTTTCAGACCCTCGTACCGGACAGATTTTGGAAACCCACATCGGTTGGTACCACAATGTAATGAGCTTATTGAGGGATTGGTTTTTTATACAAACCGCGGCAATTAACCCAGCTGCGCGCAAAGCTAAGTTTAGCGATGACCAAATGGGAGAACTGATCCGCTTCGTTTCTTCGCACGAAATTGGCCATACTTTAGGTCTTCCTCACAACTTTGGATCAAGTTATGCCTATCCAGTAGATTCCTTAAGATCTAAAACATTTACTGATAAATATGCTACTGCACCATCAATTATGGATTATGCTCGTTTCAATTATGTAGCGCAGCCTGGAGATGGCGTTGTGAGGATGTTTCCTGGCATAGGCGAATATGATAAATGGGCAGTTAAATGGGGCTATACCTGGTTTCCTGGAAACCTAACACCTCTTCAAGAGAAAGCAGGTAATCCATTGTATTTTTATGGACGCCAAGGTAATTCTTATGATCCTCGTGACCAGAGTGAAGATTTAGGTGACAATGCAATGAAAGCCAGTACCTATGGCATCGCAAATCTAAAACGCATTTTACCTAATATCGAAAAATGGACATACCAATCAGGAAAAGATTTTACTGATTTAAGTCAGCTTTATGGCGAAGTAATTGGCCAATTGAGCAGATATATGGGCCATGTTACTTTCAATATTGGTGGTTTAAGCGAGAATTTTAAAACTTATGATCAAGCTGGTGCGGTGTATAGCTATATCTCAAAAGCAAAACAAAAAGAGGCTGTTGCATTCTTAAACAGTCAAATTTTTACATCTCCGCTTTGGTTGATCAATAGTGAAGAATTGAATAAGTTTGATAATGGTGCTATGTTGACCAGAATTAAAAGTGTTCAAACAGGTACGATCAATAACATTTTCACTGCTGCAAGGTTATCACGTATGTTAGATAATGAGGCAAAAAATGGTGCTACTGCTTACACGATGCCAGAATTGTTTAGCGATTTACGTGGAACGATCTTCGCCGCTACTAGACCTGATGCCTTTAAGCGTAACCTTCAAAGAGGATATGTGGATAGATTGGGCAGCTTAATGGTTGATGCGCCTGCTCCTGCAGGATTGCCACCGGGCTTCGTATTTACTCCGGTTAACATTTCACTAACTGACATTAGACCTTTGGTTAGGGTTGAGTTAAAAACGTTATTAGCAACAGCTAAAGCACGTGCAGTTGCTGGCGACGCAAATACCAAAGCCCACTATGATGATTTGGCTTTTAGAATAAACGAAATCTTAAATCCTAAAAAATAATTATCTTCAACCCGTTCTTAATTAGAACGGGTTTTTTTTATTCCTTTATGAAACTAAAAAGCGTATTATTTTTTTGGTTGGTTGTAGCTAGCCAACAAATGTTTGCACAACAAAGGGACATTGATTCGATAACCGTTGTGAATGCTAATTGGGAGAAGCAAGAAATTGCCCCTAAAACAAAGTTGATTACCCATCATTTTGATCAGAAGCAATTATTTGCATCCAATCAGTATATCTCCTATATCGAAATTAAGCGTAAAGGAAGTGCGCCTGTATTTGCAATTGCAAATGAAGTTAAAGAGAAAAAAACTACCTCAACATTTGGAGTAGAAAATCAAGCGATAGCTGCAATAAATGGCACTTTTTTCGATGTGGCCAATGGTGGGTCTGTAGATTTTATCAAGATCAATGGTCAGATCATCAATCAAAATATTTTAGACAAAAATGGAAATAGAGCAAGGCATCAAAGAGCAGCAATTGTAATTGATGAAGGGAAATTGAACCTTAAGAAATGGGATGATACACCAGCTTGGGAAAATAATCTGCCCGAAAAAGATGTGATGTTAACGGGCCCCTTATTGGTTTATGAAAAGCATATTGAAGATTTGGACACCACTTCTTTTACGAAAGCACGTCACCCGAGAAGTGCGGTTGGGATTAAGGCCAATGGGAATATCATTTTATTAACTGTTGATGGAAGACAAGAGAATTCTGCCGGAATGAGCCTTCATGAACTTACCAAGTTGATGCGGTGGTTGGGCTGTACAAGCGCCATTAATTTAGACGGTGGTGGTTCGACTACACTATGGGTGGCGAATTTTACCGGAAATGGCGTAGTAAATTTCCCATCTGACAACAAAAAATGGGACCATGATGGTTCGAGAAAAGTTGCCAATGTGATCTTGCTAAAGCCAAAGGTGAAGTAGATAGTGGTTAGTTTCAGTTATTAATTCCATCGTTTTCCAAGATTAGAAAACATCATATATTTGCCGTTGTTTATTTTGTATTTGACTGTTAATGAATTTTAGACCTTTTTTCTTCTTCCTCCCCGTTTGCCTGTTTTATTTGGCATCATGCAGTTCAGATCCAAAAAAGGGAGAACCATCTGCTGTTCAGAAAGCCATATTGGAAGCTACAAATCCAGATTTTAGAAGTGTTAACGGAATCAGGTTTTTTGAGGTAAAACGCCGCTTTAAAAATGGGCTATCTTTTAATAAAGATGGTTTCCAGCATGAGCCAACCTGGATTATAGAATTTAAGGCTCCTGATACGATGTTGGCCTACAGCCCTGAGAAAAAGGGAATGGAATCTTTCTACCTACAGTATGACCATGGTAAGGTGTATAATTTTGCTCGTGAATATTTTAGGGCCATCAAGGTGAGCAAAGACAGTTTAGTTTTACAGCGCTTACAGGTTGACGGTAAGGTAATTGCCGGAGATGATGATATCCGTTCTGATGTTTATTGTACGTTTTATACAAAAGACTACATTGAGAAACTCAATACTACAATTGGGGAGCTACAAAAACCAACCAAAGCAGATACCCTATTCATTAAAGAATTATCTCAAAAAACATATCGAGATCCTTCCAATCCCCAAATCGCTTTTGCTGCAATAAGTCCTGTGGTAATTGAGCCGCGAGGAAATTTAGTGACTGCAGAAAAAATAAGCAGCGTTGATCCCAATAACAACAGGACACACTCCTATGATTACATGTATCCCCAATACAAACTTTTTATTGCCAAGTCTTACAAAGAGTTCAATTATAGTTTTTCTTTGATTGTAGATGCCAATGGAAAAATGTATGTAAACAGGGTTGATGGGGTAATGAGAGACGATATCCCTCCAAGAAAAAGGTTGCTCCAAGGAATTACCGATGTCTATTTAAAAAACCTTTTTAAGATTACCCCTGGTAAAACTTTAGGTATTCCGCACGCTAGTGAAATTACGATTTATTTGGTCGGAAAATTAGGGAAGTAGCTGATGCTCTGACTTATATTTATCAAAAAATGAGGTATTTGCATTTATTAAATATTAATTATGTACCTTGCACACTTAAATTATTAATATTACAATACAATGCAAGAAGGAACAGTAAAATTTTTTAATGTAACTAAAGGTTTCGGATTTATCATCCCTGCAAACGGCGATAGCGAAATTTTTGTACATTCAACAGGCCTTATCGATGAAATTCGTGAAAACGACAAAGTTGAATACGATGTTGAAAGCGGTAAAAAAGGCTTGAATGCCGTTAATGTGAAAGTAATC
>Ga0247808_10001664_pt1 | contig 10741 bp, 10 predicted proteins | sample UWRJL089202R1_FD_179914 | JGI IMG/M metagenome (GOLD analysis project Ga0247808, IMG submission 179914) | Plant litter microbial communities from Arlington Agricultural Research Station in Wisconsin, United States - UWRJ-L089-202R-1 | ecosystem: Environmental > Terrestrial > Plant litter >... | reverse complement strand
CGTTTATGCGGGGGTGCAAGAAGAAACCGATGGAGTCGGTCATTTTCTCCTCCTTGCCTCATGTGTATTTTTAATCCACTACGTTTTGTAGTGCTTAGTGATGACTATAAGCCCCTATATGTAGTTTTTCAAGCATTTTGACGGGTTTTTTTGACCACATAGCCATTCCGGTAATGCTAACCCCTTAGTTTCTACGGGTGGTGGAGTGTTTGTTATTTACAACGCTAGATGTGGTGGTATGACGAAGTTTTCTTATACTCTTGTATACTTACATACATGAAGTTTAATTTATCTGAAAAAGTACACAGTCTCGGTGTTATTTCGTTCTTAATCGGCTTTGCGTTAATGGCCTACGAATTAGTAGCAGCCCGGCTGCTTGCGCCAACTATCGGCAGCTCTATATATGTATGGACAAGCGTTATCGGCATTATCATTGCTGCATTGAGCATTGGGTATTGGCTTGGCGGAAAACTGGCCGACGCTCGCCAGCGACCGGTTGACGTTGCGCTGCTGTGCCTGATTACAGCTGCTTGTGTTGTATTAACCGCCCTCGCCCACCCTAGCGTTCTTCAATGGGTAGCCGAATCTATCGAGGATACTCGCATACAAGGTGTAATAGCCTCGTTGTTTCTATTTGCCCCAACTAGCTTCGTGCTTGGGTTACTCAGCCCCTACCTTGCCAAGTTAAACATCAAAGAACTAAAGACCGCCGGCGAATCAGTCGCAAATTTGAGTGCACTTAACTCAATTGGCGGAATTGCCGGTACGTTCATAACTGGCTTTATACTATTTAGTTATATCGGCTCTAAAGAAACTTTGATTATCGTCGTGCTCTGTTTAATTGTTTCTAGCTGGCTACTTGTTCCTAAAAAGTTTTTAAACGGTAGAATCATTGCGAGCGCCCTACTGATAATCATTATAATTCTACCGGTTCCAGCTACGGCTGGTATTGTTGCTCAAATCGATACCCCTTCGGCCCACTATACCGTTAGCAAAATGACATATAATTCTGAACCAATTACCGCACTAGCAACCGGGCCTGGCGGTATTCAATCTGCGGTGTACGCTAACGGTACGAGCGATTTGGTATTTTGGTATACCAACTACACGGCTCAGCTTACCGAAGCCCAAGATCCAGCCCGTGTACTCGTTCTAGGCGGTGGCGCCTTCACCCTCCCGGCTACGTTAGCCGAAAAATTACCAAACGCAGTTATTGATGTTGTAGAGATTGACCCAGCGCTTGAAGCTATTTCAAAAAAATACTTTTCCTATGAAGATCATAAAAATGTGAACCTCATTTTCGAAGATGCCCGCGCTTTCATTAACACCAATGAAAATAAATATGATGTAATTTTTGTTGATGTTTATGGAGATAGTTACGTGCCATTTTCGATGCTCACTAAAGAGTTCAGCCAAAAAATTAACGCATCATTAAAAACCGATGGAATGATGATTCTCAATGCTATTGTTGGCCTAAGTGGCAAGTGCCAAGAATTATTAGCGGCCATTGACGATGTCTACCGACCTTTTTACCCATACGCTTTCTGGGAGACCGAATCTGGTTTAGAAACAGTTCGTGGAAATTACATCCTTGCTTACAGTCGCGATAATAAAGCGCCACTACAAATGAAATCTCTTCCAGTCGTACCCAAGACAACAGTCTATACTGATAATTTTATGCCAGCAGAACGGCTCCACTACGAGTGTGCTCAAAGTGTTCAGGGGTAGCAGGAAATTGTAATAAATTTTGACATTTGCCTCAAAAATATTTGTTAGCATTTCATCTCTTTTGAACGCTGTTCTTCTCTGAAGTGTATCAATCAACAAAACCATCTAAGTCGTACATAGCTTTGTTGATGCCTGAGTATTAAAATACGCCCTCAGGCCGTAGCGTAAGAAGAAATAGTGCAACTGCTAATCGGAAAACCCGCCATCAGAACCTGAATCAGATCCCGAATACGAATCACCGCCCGTGGAGACGTAGTCCGTGTGACTGCTAGAATTCGAGCCGAGCCCAGATGGCAACACCACGAAGGTGAAGTAAACCAGAACGCCGACAAGTACACCTAGTACACTTCCGAGAACTGCGTAGAACCGAATAAGAGACTCGGAGTCATAGGTGTCCATCTCGAGCAGTGGTGTAATCTTCATGGCCGACTGTACGTCCAAACCTGCGCGCATACCGTGAATAACCAGCATCATCCAGGTTAGGACGAGTCCACCGACAATCATTGATGCAAGGACAAGCAGGATGGTCTTGAAAAGCTGCACATTACTCCCTATTTTGTAAATCCAGCCAAGAGCTGGATGCTCAATTGAATGGATACCTCATGAGCTATCGTTGCTCATAATGCAATAATTTTACCATAAACAGCATATAATGTCAATACTTGGCGGAGAGGATGAGATTCGAACTCACGGTACAGTTGCCTGCACACACGCTTTCCAAGCGTGCGCCTTCAACCACTCGGCCACCTCTCCAGACCTACTTATTGTAGTCAAAAACCAACTTTTGCCAAGCTATTGTTATTTCCACGGCAGACAGGTGTTGCCGTATTAGCAAATTCACCCCATACTAGAGAGTAATGGCTGATACAAATACTCCACCGGTTATAGTTTTGAAACAGCTGAGAAAACGCTTTGGTATTGGCGATGCTGAACACTATGCCCTCGATGGTATTGATTTAACGATCCAAAAAGGTGAGTTCATTGCCATTATGGGTCCAAGTGGTTGCGGCAAGACAACGTTACTAAACGTTCTTGGTTTACTCGACAGCCACATTGAAGGCGACTATGAACTGGACGGCAAATCAATTGCCTACCTGTCTGCCAATCGGCAAGCTCGCATTCGTAGCCAGCAAATTGGTTTCGTATTTCAAAGCTTCAACCTTGTGTCTCGATTAAACGTTATTGATAACGTCGCACTGCCCCTTATATATAAAGGCATGTCTAAACTCGCTCGTCAAAAAAAAGCCAGCACTATGCTGAAAAGTTTTCACCTTGGTGAACGCGAGTTTTATATGCCAAACCAGTTATCCGGTGGGCAAACCCAGCGGGTTGCAATTGCTCGCGCGCTAGTGAATGACCCAGCAATTATTTTGGCCGATGAACCAACCGGCAACCTGGACTCGCGCGCAAGCCATATTATCATGGAAGAGCTCTCCGACCTGCATAAACACGGCAATACGATCATCATGGTCACACACAACCCCGACCTTACCACCTACGCTAGCCGAGTCATCACCATGTTAGATGGTCAAATCGATACCGACACGATGCGATTGGCACTACCGGTAAAAACGGGTGCTAAAAAACCGTTGAACGTTGTGAAGAAATCAAAAGCTAAAAAGAAAGCTAAGAAATAATGAAAATTCTTTTTGCAAATCATATTCACATTGCCCAGCAATCAATCGCCAGTAGTCGCATGCGAAGCATCCTGACGATGCTTGGAGTTACTATTGGCGTTGCAAGTATTACAACAATTCTCGCGCTCAGCGCCGGTGCCAGTAAAATTGTTGTCGACCAAGTTGATTCGCTTGGCGGAAATATTGCCGTTATTCGACCCGGTGCGAGTTCAGAAGGCACCCTCAACGGTATTGCGCAGCTCCCAATTGGTCAGCAATATGCTGCCAGCAGCCTCAGCGACATGGACGTTGCAGCAATTGAAAAGATGGAACACGTCAAAGCCGTTGCGCCTCTAATGATATTGGGCGGTTCTGTCAGCGGGGTCTCCGAAGGCTCACCACACACCCCTATTTTGGCAACCACCCCAAACATTGAACAAATCAGCGAGCTTGAAGTTTCAGATGGGCAGTTCCTCGATCCATCACTAAGTGGCTCAACGGCTGTTATTGGTCCCCAGCTTTCTATCGACCTGTTTGGCACTGACCAATCAATTGGCAAAACCGTCACGGTTAAAGGGCAGCCCTTCACCATCATTGGTATTTTAAAGCGCACCAACACCCCTATCAACTACAACACTGTCGACTTTGACAATGCTGTCTTAATTGACCTAGAAGATGGCCGAGAACTTATCCAGGGCGCCTCGCAAATTCAACAAATCAATGTACAAAGTGAATCGGTTGAATACTTAGGTGGCATCATTACTAACATCAATAAGGCGTTATTAAAAAACCACTTCGGCCAAGCAGACTTTACCGTCCTGTCGGGTGATGAAATCGCTCAACCAACCAGTGGCATATTTACCGCCCTAGCTGGTGTCTCGGTTGCAATTGCCGCTATTTCGTTGGTTGTTGGTGGCGTAGGAATTATGAACATCATGCTAGTGAGCGTGGCCGAAAGAACTCGCGAAATTGGTATTCGAAAAGCACTTGGTGCAACCAACGGCAACATCATTGCACAGTTTCTCATTGAATCGTTAGCACTCAGTATTGGCGGCGGTATTGCGGGCTACATATTAGGCTACATACTCGCTTTTACAATAAGTACCTTCCTCACCTTCGACCCGTTGTTCAGCTGGGAAATTGCCATTGTTGCAATAGTAGTCTCGATTGTTATCGGTACATTATTTGGGCTTTACCCAGCAATCCGAGCAGCTCGCAAAGACCCTATTTCTGCTTTACGACAGTACGATTGATTCGTACATAAAAGTTCTAACGTGGGTCGTCAGCTAATTCTTGCTTTAACTTCTCAATCAACACAACCGGAGTTGGGTCAACGCCGTTCAATACAGCGGTGTATGTACTGGCGAAGTCAGCTAGGATAGCTCCCCATAGCAATTGCGCGAGAGGTGTATCACCTTTTAGATGAATACTCTTTGCTGCAGGTCGACGACCGCTCAGTAGCTTATCGGTCAGCTCAAACCGTTGCAATATACGTGGTCGTTCAAATGAACTCAAAAGGTCAAAAACAACAAACGGCTTTTCAACCGGGTGTGAAGCCCAACCCATAAATTCGTTGTGGTTAAATTCAGAATACTCGTTCCAAAATGCCACGTTCTTAGCGGTTTCATTCCAGCTAATTTTCCATTTGTACGCTAATGGTGCCGTAAAAGCGCCACCGTAAAAAACCGGTGTCTTACCAACCGCTTCGTGCGCCAACTGCTTTGCGTAATTTTCGGCCGTTGGAACTTCCGGAAGCCAGTGAGAACTTTCTTGTTCAAGCCAGCCCGAGAGCTTAGCAACTTCGTCGTATTCTTCTTTGCCAATCACACCAAAGGTACCCATAAGAGCCAACAGGCCTCGAAGGTTATACAGCATCGCCATCCGTGGCTGAACACCAAACGGAAGGCTAACATGGGCAATCCCCTCTTTTTCAGCAATCTCAATTAATGTACCGCCGGCAGCGACAATAGCAATTTGAGATTCTTTTTGCTGCGCCTGAGATAGCGCCGACAGCGTTTCTTCTGTGTTTCCAGAATAACTACTGGCAATAACGAGCGTATTGGCATTCACATAGCCGGGCAAATCATAGCCACGAATAATATCAAAAGGTATGGTTAATTTTGCTTGATACAAAACTTTAAAAAGCAATGCAGCTAAAGCTGAACCACCCATGCCAGTAACAACCAGTGAAGTAATTTCACGGTCATCGTGCTCGGCACTTACAACTTCGGCATTAAATGCAGCTTGTTGATATTGTGACGCAACAACAGCCAACGCACCCTCTGGATCGCGTTGATTAAGTACGTTAATATTATCCAATATTTCAGTCATGAGTATTTCCACCAATCTATAACTATGATACAGTATTTTTAAGTAAGCATAACAATTATTATTCGAGGTGGGCCATGGATATTACTCCGCAAGATCAAACAACACAACCAATTAGCGACGACCAAGAACTCGCCAAGGCACTTGCAGGTGTTCTTCCAGATGAACCGCAATCAACCGCTAGCATGCAGTTTGAAGAAACTCCTGCACCAGCTTCAGCTCCTATCGTTATCCCAACCGCCCCAGAGCCTTTAGACGAATCGCCAGTCGTTCCAAGCGAAACACCGGTTGTTCCCTTCCAAATGCCAACACCAAGCGCAGCAGCAAGCTCTGACCTTGAAAGTGTTAAAAAAGACGCTATCCAAGAACTTCGCCCACTTATCGACCACATCGACCTACCACCAGAAGAAAAGTTTGATACGTACCTTCTGCTTATCCGTAGCACCGACGATGCAACCTTAATTGCCCCAGCTCACACCGCTGCGATTGGTATCACCGACGAAAAGCGTAAGGCTGAAGCTCTTCTCGATATCATTAAAGAAATTGATTACCTTTCTAAAAAAGAATCAGTCACCCTTTAGTCTTCTACCTGCTACAAATTTAATACGCTCATACTTCTATCAAACGAAGCATGAGCGTATTGACATTATTGGGGTTTTATGCTACTGTTTAAGTAATAGTTTAAAAAGTAAAACAAAAAATATGACACTCGAACTTAATAGAGAAGCAAAGCCACCAACACCTAGCGAAACAGTACTTGAACCTACCGATACTGAGATAGGACATGAAAAAGATAGCATATTTAGCGATGAAGAGATTCGTGCCTTTGCTAGTAATATTTTTAAGATCTATGAGAAAACCATGACGAATAACGAACGTCTTAGTGCATTAGCCCAGGTGAATCTCGAACAGTTCAATGAAGAAGTTGATACCTTAGCCCAAGAATATCTTGATGAAGATGAAGATTTTCAAAACTTTAAAGCTGAATTTAAAAAAGCTCTTCATAATGGCGCTGGCGATACTTTCGTACCAGAAATGAATGCTCGATACGCAAAAGCAAGGGAGCTTGTTCTTGGTTCTCTAAATCTTCCCGAAAATATACCCATTGATGAAATTGAAGATTCTAAAAAACACATCCAAGACTTATTAAAAGACGTTCCTAAAGAACGGCAGTATGCGAATCTAGCATTAAGTACATTAGGGGCTAAAGTTGAGGTCGAGGGCACTCCTGGCGAATATGTATATTCATATCCATATGATCTTTTTCCTGACAAAGTGAATGATAAATGGGCTGACTATTTAGAAAGTGTACAAGCACACATTGAAGCTGCTGAAAATATCACCCTGGAAACACGGAATAACGTTGATACGGCAGATCGCGCTCGAAAATATGCCCATGATGGCATTACAAAAACCGTACACTCACTATTACAGCTTGATCAATTCGGTGTTACCGAAAAAGAAACTCGTGAAGTCTTAGCAAAAATGCGCAATGACGAGCTAATGCTCGCAAGAGAACCCCACAAAAGCGTTCACAAGAAAACCCCAGAAGAAGTTGCAATTTCAAAGCATCTTGCCCGTCGCAGATACGATCACTAGAATTGACTCAGTCACCTCAATGTGATATAGTATTTAGGTCTGCACACAATCTACACATCGAGAGAGAACGGAGAGGTCCGTGGTATCAATCAAGTCGACGCACGTTTCCTCAATGTCCACTCAATCACTTCGTGATTTGGTAAAACTTAGCATCACTGATGCAAAAGCGGTCAGCATTGAGGTACAAAACGGAGACGTTCGCGAAGTTGAATTCAAAAAATTCCTCGTAGAGGAGAGAAACGCAGTTGGAACAGCAGACAATGGAGCTACTCCTGTAGTAGTGATCTTTCCCCGGAAAGAACTCGAAGCAGAATACAGCCCCCTTGTCTTCCTCGGACAATAAACGTCCGCACGCCGGCCATCCCAAGGTTTTATACCGCGGGCTGGCCGGCTTTTAATTTTTTACGGTACAATAGGTACAATGACCGCTCGCTATGCCACGCCCGAAGAAATTTCCACATGGAATAGTTTGATTATTTCCAACCCAGACGGTGGGAATGTATTTTCAAGTTACGAATATAGCGAAATAAAAAAACTTACAAATTACACTCCTCGATTTATTATCAAGGGAACTTTAGCTATTACCGTCTTGGAGAAACAAACTCCCCCATTGGGCAAATTATGGTACTTACCAAAAGGTCCAAATGTCACTTCCGGCAAAGAGCTGTTTGATACACTCAAGGCCCTTAGGCCGCTCGCAAAAAAGGCTGGAGTTTTCGCTATTAGGGTTGAAACCGAGCTTGACCGGGCTTGTCAGCCCACTTTAGAACGCCACGGCATGAAAAAAGCGGCTGCTATCATTCCAAACCCATCGACGATTACTTTAGATATCTCGGCACCTCCTGAAGAGGTGTTAGCAGCTCTTCCTCAAAAGGGTCGACATGCTATTCGAAGGGCTGAACGGGACGGTGTAACTATTACATCAGTCAAGACTACAGAGGCAAATTGTAAAAAAATGTACGAACTTCTGAGCAAAACTGCCGAAGGGCAATTTGGCATACGTAGCTATAATTACTACAAAGAATTTTGGCAGTCATTTGAAAAAGCTGGTCTTGGGCAGTTATTCTTTGCAAATTTTGAAGGCAAAGTTGTCGCTGGTGCTTACGCAATGACATTTGGCACAAAAAGCACCTACAAAGATGGTGCTTCGGTCCGAGAACGCACCGCCTATGGCGCCAGTCACCTTCTTCAATGGAAAGTTATCGAATGGGCAAAATCGCGCGGCATCACCCTTCACGACTTTTGCGGCTCACCGCCAAGCGACGAAATTAACAACCGCGACCACCCACACCACGGCGTTGGTATGTTCAAAACTGCCTTTAATAAAGAGATTACCGATTATATTGGATGCTACGACTATATTATTCAGCCCACGAACTACAAAATCTGGAAAAAGATTGGCGAACGCATTCACCGCCGTTTGTATTTCCAGCGCACTAAAGACTATTACTACTAAACCCCAGAAAAAGTGAGAGAATTAATGATTAACCGCACCGTCCTTATGTCTGACGCCCTAAACTTTAGCGCTGAACAAGCGATTAATCCTTATTACACCGATTCTCATACAGTAACGGCAGTAGCACAAGCCGAGCACGATTCAATTCGTGAGGCTTTTGAAAGCGCTGGCATAGAAGTGATTCTCGTCCCCTCACCTACTACCAGCCAAGACGGAGTGTATAGCGCCAACTGGGCGTTAGTGCGTGACAACAAGGCCATTTTAGCTCGCTTACCCGACGTACGAAAGAGCGAAGAAGAATGGGCACGACAGCAATTAACTAATGTAGGTCTTGAAGTTATCGACGCACCAGAGGGGTTGAAGTTTAGCGGTCAAGGTGATGCCTTGGCTTGCGGCGATTACCTTTTTTGTGGCAATGGCTACCGAAGCGACGAAGCAGCTCAGATGTTTGCCGCTGAAACACTTGGATACACCAGAATTCAGCTACAAACAATTCCGCAACTCGATGGTAACGGTGTACCGGTTATAAATGCTATTTCTGGCTGGGCTGACAGCTTCTTTTACGATATCGATTTAGCGCTTTCAATTATCAAAGCCCCTACAGAAAGTGAAAAGGGTCTTATTGCTTACTGTCCAGAAGCCTTTACAGAAGAATCTCAGAATTTCTTAAGTTCATTTACCAACGTCGATAAGATCACAATATCTTTACATGAAGCTCAGCATGCCTTTGCCTGCAATTTAGTCTCAACCGGCGAATCGGTAATTATGAGTGCCCATGCTCCCCTGTTCGCAGAAGAACTGCGAAAACGCGGCTTAAACGTTATCACCCCAGAGGTGAGCGAACTGGCTAAAGGTGGCGGCTATATTCGCTGCACCAGTTTATCGCTTTAGAAGACTCTCTAAAGCAGCCTTAACGGCACCGGTTTCATCCCAGGGATATTCGCCATCGGCACGTTCGATGGTTTTTTCATGGCCCTTGCCCAGTAATACGACGGTGTCGTCCTTATTTGTAGCTAACGTCATCGCAAAGCCAATTGCCTCTTCACGGTTATGCACAATAAACATATCTTGATTTTCTATTTTGCCTTGTGTCGAAGCACCTTCGGCAATTTGGCTTAAAATAGTCGCACCATCTTCGTCGCGGTCATCCTCTTCGGTAAGCACAACTACGTCAGAATATTTTCCAGCAATCGCACCTTGTTCAGGGCGCTTCGTTTCATCGCGACGGCCAGCAGAACCAAACACAGCAATCAACTTCCCCTTTACCAATGGGCGCATGCTTTCAAAAAACTTTTGGTAGCCGTCGGGGGTGCTGGCGAAATCGACGATTACTTTAAAATCTTGGCCGGCTTCTATAAGGTTCATGCGACCTTCGACGGTCTTAAGCGCAGCGATTCCCTGCTCGATTTGTAGCTTTGTAAGCCCTAGTTTTCGGCCAACAGCAATGGCAGCTAGTGAGTTGCTTACATTAAATTCACCGGGTATTTTTACATTAATGTCGTATCTATCGGCGCCCGCAACAGCGGTGTAGGTAGTACCGTCAGCTTGCAGATTAACATTTTCGGCTTGAAGTTCGCCGGTTTTAATACCGTACGTTGTTTTATTATCAACAAACTTTAAAAAAGCATCAGCATTTGGATCTTCGGCATTAGCAATACCATACTTAAGCCCATGCTTGTTAGCTATTTTAAATAGTTTCGTCTTAGCTTCAAGATAACGCTCGAACGTTCCGTGATATTCAAGGTGGTCGTGTGTAATGTTGGTCATTACTGCAATTTGGTAGGGCACACCCCAAACGCGGTGTTGAGCTAAGCCGTGACTCGAGGTTTCAAGCACTACCCATTCGACCCCAGCTTCGGCAAATGTTCTTAACCGTTGTTGCAATACACCAGCCTTGGGACTGGTAATGTGCTGCTTTTGATGAATAATATCATCGCCGATACCATACCCAACGGTAGTAATGAGAGCGGATTTTACGCCAGCATTATGTAGCATGGTGTGAATCATAAACGAA